>ENA-UOUJ01000245-UOUJ01000245.1-activated-sludge-metagenome-genome-assembly--contig:-NODE-245-length-42969-cov-5.443585_pt1 | contig 42969 bp, 41 predicted proteins | sample MGYA00249839_ERZ747224 | MGnify/ENA primary metagenome ERZ747224 (study PRJEB28782, sample SAMN03220277) | activated sludge metagenome | biome: wastewater; feature: sewage sludge; material... | reverse complement strand
GACCCCACGCCCCCCAGACGTGTGCGCTACCGGGCTGCGCTACATCCCGAAATTTGCTGCAAAATTAACCCTGATGCAGTATGAAACCAAATAATAAAAAGATTTCACAGGTAATCTTTTATCCTTTTTTCTTTTCTTTTTGCCAGGTATCTTTCAGTGTTACTGTTCTGTTGAATACCGGAAGTGCGGGGGAGGATGTTTTATCCTTGCAAAAATATCCGTTACGTAAGAATTGAAACCGGCTTCCGTTTTCAACTTCGGCTAACCATGGCTCCATTTTTGCCTGCACCACCTTTAAAGAATCGGGGTTTATATATTCTTTGAAATCACCTTCAATGTCGGCGGTATCTTCTATAGTAAATAAACGATCGTATAAACGAACTTCTGCATCTACGGCGGTAGGTGCATTCACCCAATGGATTACACCTTTAACCTGAATGCCACTGGTGTCATTTCCGCTCTTACTTTCGGGAATGTAGGTACAATGCAGTGCGATAACGTTCCCGTTATCATCTTTTACCACTTCATTGCATTGAATGATGTAGGCGTGTTTCAGGCGTACCATACCTCCGGGGGAGAGTCGGTGCCATTTTTTATCCGGAGACTCCATAAAATCATCATGCTCAATCCAAAGGGTATTAGAAAAAGGGATGTCCCTGGTATCCTCCGGGTTGTTCGGTACATTTTCAGCCTTCAGCCATTCTGATTTTTCTTCTTCATAGTTGGTGATGATGAGTTTCAACGGGTTTAAAACAACCATTGCACGTGGAGCCGTTTCATTCAGGTGTTCACGAATGCAAAATTCAAGCAGGGAATAATCAATCAGATTATCTCTTCTGGCTACTCCGATTTTCTCACAAAACATTCGGATGGCTTCCGGTGTATAACCACGCCTTCTGAATGCAGCAATAGTAGGCATTCTGGGGTCATCCCATCCATCAACAACTTTGTCATTTACCAACTGTAATAATTTTCGTTTACTCATTACCGTATAGGTCATGTTTAAACGTGCAAATTCATATTGCTTAGAAGGGAATATCTCCAGTTTTTCAATGAGCCAATCGTATAACGGACGGTGTGGTACAAATTCAAGTGTGCAGATACTATGAGTGATACGTTCTATACTATCTGATTGTCCGTGTGCAAAATCGTACATCGGGTAAATCACCCAATGGTCTTTGGTGCGGTGGTGATGTGCATGTTTAATACGGTAAATCACCGGGTCGCGCATGAGCATGTTGGGTGAAGACATATCAATTTTGGCACGCAGTACTTTTTCGCCATCTTTATATTTTCCTGCACGCATATCAGAAAACATTTTCATGTTTTCTTCAACGGAACGGTTGCGGAAGGGGCTGTCTTTACCCGGTTCTGTGGGAGTTCCTTTCAATGCGGCAATTTCATCGGAGGTACTGTCATCCACATACGCCAGCCCTTTTTGAATCAAATCAACGGCGTATTCATACAATTGTTCAAAGTAGTCGGAGGCATAAAATTCGTTCGCCCATTCGTATCCGAGCCAGCGAATGTCATCCTTGATGCTGTCTACGTATTCGGTTTCTTCAGTAACCGGGTTGGTGTCATCGAAGCGCAAATTGGTAATACCGCCATACTTCCGCGCCAGGGTAAAATTAAGGGTAATACTTTTAGCATGCCCGATATGCAAATATCCGTTGGGCTCAGGGGGAAAGCGCGTAATGATGCTTTTGTACCTGCCTTCTTTCAGATGTTCTTCTATTATCTCTTCAATAAAATTTAAACTTTTCTCTTCCGACATATAAAAAATTGAGCATCAAAAATACGCAATGGCAATGGATTACCAACGCAGGGGTATAACTGGTATCCATTGTATCTGGAAACAGCGATAGAAGTATGGCACAGGGCTGTCAAAAAAGAGAAAAGATTTACTCCTTGCCCATTTTTCTGAGATAGTTGGTGTGTGAGGCAATAGCCTGGCGCATCTTTGGGTATTCGTGGTATGGAATACCGAATTCCTGGCAGGTTTGTTTAATGATTTTGCTGATAGCCGGATAATGCACGTGTGAAATTTTTGGAAACAGGTGGTGCTCAATCTGGAAATTCAATCCGCCCAACAACCACGTATACAATTTATTTCTGGTGGCAAAATTGGCAGTGGTTTGTACCTGATGGATGGCCCATTCGGCTTCAAGCTTATTCGTTTCTTCCGCAGGCGTAGGAAACTCAGTAACCTCCACGGTATGCGCCAATTGAAAAACAATGCTGAGTACAAAACCGGAGAACATGGTCATCACCAAAAACCCAACCAACCAACTTACAAATCCCAGCAAATAAATTGGAATGATGATCATCATAAAAAGATACATCACCTTAGCAAACCAAAAAGCAAAATGATCCCAGGTACTCATTTTCTTCAAAGGTAAGTCGCCAATTTTTTGACGGAAATATTTTGTGTAATCAGACACAAACAACCAAACGAGGAGCAGGAGTGTGTACAGGAACCACACATAGATATGCTGAAACTGATGAATCCAACGCTTCTTTTGTGTAGAGCACATTCTCAGCAGGGGTTTAATTTCTATATCGTCATCCACACCGTCAATGTTGGTGTATGTATGGTGTATAATGTTGTGTTTGTTATTCCACATGATGCCGCTGGCACCCAGAATGTTGGCTGAAAAAGCAGCCAGCTTATTGGCCATTTTACTGTTGCTGAACGAACCGTGCGACCCATCGTGCATCACATTGAAACCAATAGCTGCGGTAGCTCCACCCATCAGAATACATTCAAGGATGGCCAGCCAGGTAGGCGGAGTGAAGAAAACGAGGTGCACGTAAAGCGCAAAGTAAATCAGAAAGAGAATAATAGCCTTTGTGTACAGGGTAGCGTTACCCGACATGGGCTTTTTCTTGTCTTGAAAATACTGTTGAACCCTTCTTTTCAGTTCCTGATGAAATTGAGAGCCTTTTACGTTGGCGAATTTTGGTGTGGCCATAAAATAATATAAATGGGTTATGTGTTTTTTAAGATGAGTTGATTCAGGTGTTGGAGACCTACGGTTTTTTTAGAAACAAATCCTTCAGCATATTCCACACCAATCATTTTTCCGAACATTTTAGCTCTGTAAATGATGCTATCCAGAAATCCGGGGGTACTGATGTACGTTTCAGGTTCATTAGCTGATACCTGCTGCGTAAAAAACTGGGTTTGATACGCCTGAATAGAAGCCAGTTTAGCTTCGAATACGGGGGTGATATCAATGACAAAATCCGGTTGCATATAACGGTCTTGAATATAGTGTAGCACATATTTGGGGCGCCACGCTTGTTGTGGTTCTCCATTGCTATATGTTTCAATTTTTCTGAGTCCGGATAAAAATGCGGCATCTTCTACCAGTTTTGCACTTCGACCATGATCGGGGTGCCGGTCTTCCAGGGCATTGCACAATACAATGTCGGGCTGGTAGGAGCGAATGGCGGTGATGATTTTTCTTTGATGGGCTTCGTCGTTCTGGAAAAACCCGTCTGCCATATCTAAGTTTTCACGAATGGAAAGTCCGAGTATTTCTGAGGCCACTGCGGCTTCTTCGGTACGGGTTTCGGCAGTTCCTCGTGTACCCAGTTCCCCGCGGGTTAAGTCGATGACGCCGGTTTTTCTGCCTTGACTTTTTTCGATTAATAAGACACCGCTGCAACTCAACTCCACATCATCGGGATGTACACCAAAAGCTAAAACGTCTAATTTCATAAATAGTAACCAATCAGAAAACAGTGCAAAATACGTAAAGTAGATGAGAGTTATCGTTAGTAGATTGCCAATATGTGAACTTGTGGATAAAAGTTCTGCCTGAAAATCAGTCGATTTCGTCTATTTTTAGCCCGGTAAAGCCCAATAAAATCGGTGTAAACTCCATGAAAGAGTTCCTGGATTGAAACGACAAAGCGTTAAAATTCAATATTTTTAACGAAATTTGTCCTACTTCATTGGGAGGGTGAGAGCCTTTTGAATAAAGATGAAGCAAAATTCGATGTACAATCTATTGTTTTCCCTCGGCAAGAGCAGAGGTTTAGCTTTTAAGTGCTTGATAGCCAGCGTTATAGTATTGTTATCTACTACGGCCTGCAGAACCCCGAAACAACTCACTTCTTTTAGTCAGGTTCAGAATGATACCACAATTTCCAAGTATGTATCGGAAAACCTCGAAACAAAAATTCGTAAAGGAGATAACTTGGGAATCAGCATCAATAGTTTGAGTATGGAAGAGAACGCAAGATTCAACTCAAATATCATCAAGGGGATAGGAGAGGATGCGAACGTAGTTGTGCCCGGGTATCAGGTAAGTGTTGATGGAACAATTAAAATGTATCGATTAGGAGAAATAAAAGTGGAGGGCTATACAAGGAAAGAGTTGGCCGCCTATTTGCAAAAAGAACTCGCCGCCTATTTACGAGAGCCTTTAGTGAGTGTATCTTACCTGAATAGAAAAGTAACCATTATGGGGGGAGTAAGTAATCCTCAGGTATTGAATATCTCAGGAGAACAAATCACCATTTTCGATGCATTGGCAACGGCAGGAGATATCACTGAAAAGGGCAGAGTTGATAATGTGTTAATTATTCGGGATAATGACAGTTCCAAAGAATTTAAAAGGATTGACTTGCAGAATCATTCCATATTTAATTCCCCATGGTACTATCTGAAAGCGAATGACATTGTATACGTTACTCCCGATTTTTCCAGAGTAGAGCGTGAAGAGAAAAGACGCAAGTTACAAATGACGCTTTCTCTCGTAGCCAGTGGAGCATCATTGCTTTTTTTATTGCTGAACAGGGTGTTATAATCGTTTTCAAAAATGAATGAAGATCAATTTTTATCAGATAAGCCTCAGGCAAATATCCTGGTTCAGATAGTTTACCGTTATCTGCCTTTTTGGCCCGTTTTTATTTTACTGGCGGGCATCTCTCTGTTTGTGTCATATATCTATTTAAGATCTCAAACTAAAATTTATGTAGCCTCAGCTAAAGTACTGATTAAAGACCCTAATCGAGGGAGTGAAAGTAAAGTGCTGGATGCGATGAACATCTTTACCGAAAAAAAATCAATTGAGAACGAAATCATTGTGCTGCGTTCAAGTAAATTAATGCAGGAAGTAGTTCGTGAATTGGATTTATACGCAACTATTTACAATCAGGGCAATGTGCAAACGGAAGAGTTATACGGAATAAACTCACCATTGAAGTTTATTGCAACAGATAAAAGCAACATCTCCGGCGGATCAAAAATGTATTTTTCCATTGATTGGAAAAAGGGGTTAGTACATATCGATGACAAAAAAGTCCCCTTTGGTTCTACATTGATGTTGAACCAAACGACCTATACCATCGTGCCCAACGAGAGTTACAATAGAAATGTGGTGGGTAAAAATTTCTTTGTGGTGTTTAGTACTGTGGCACGCGAATCTTCAAAAATCATCGGTTCATTACGTGCTAGTCCAATGACTTATGGATCAACGGCGCTCGATGTAAAAATCGAAACTCCCATACCACGTAAAGGTATTGATGTGCTCAACAAACTCTTTGAGGTGTACAACAATGAAGCTGTCGAGGATAAAAATATTATTGCAAAAAACACCTTACGCTTTATTGATGATCGTTTAGATACCGTCTTAAACCAATTAGATAGTGTTGAAGTAAACCTTGAACAATACAAAGTAAGCAACGAAGCTATTAATCTGTTAAAACAAGGAGAACTATATTATACATACATAAACGATTTAGAAAAAAGAAAAGAACAAGTTGATTTGCAGTTAGAAGGGCTGGCCAGTATTGAAAAGTATGTTCAAAAAAAATCTGATCAACCGGGTGTGGTGCCCTCTTTAACACTCGTGAGCGATATCATGCTGATTGATTTGCTCAAGCAATTATATGCCGCAGAATTTGAGCGAGATAAAATTGCTGCTGTTTCGGGAGATAAAAATGAAAATGTTACGCTTGCCAATAAAAAGGTGGTTCAGATAAAAAACGATATTCTTGAAAACATTCAAAATGTTCGTCGAAATTTTACGATTGAATTGAGTAAAATTGAATCCAGCATTGTTGATTTTCGGACGATGTTTAACAAGATTCCGGAAAAGGAAAGAAAGTTAGTTGATAAGAATCGTCAGCAGGAAATCAAAAACAACATTTATACTTTCCTGCTTCAAAAGAGGGAAGAAACAGCTCTATCGTCAGCTTCTACTTCTCCGGATTTAAGGGTGCTTGAAAGTGGTTCAGCTTCAGGCCCCATTAGGCCAATAGCCAAGAATTTTTACTTGGTAGGATTTATCATAGGATTAATTGCTTTTATTCTCTATGTTCAATTACAGGAAACCTTGAATAACAAAGTGATGTTCAGATCACAAATAGAAGATAAAACCAATGTACCCGTAGTGGGTGAAATTATCCAGAATAATAATAAAGACAATATTGCCATTACCGAAGGGAAACGAACGGTAGTAGCCGAGCAATTCAGGTCACTTAGAACGAATCTGGGCTTCATAGGGCTAAGTGAAGTAAGTAATTCAATTTTAATAACCTCCAGTATTTCAGGTGAAGGGAAAAGTTTTATTGCTACTAACCTGGCCATAAGTTTAACACTAAATGGTAAAAAAGTAGCATTGCTGGAAATGGATTTGCGAAAACCTAAAATTAGCAAGTTACTCAAAATTGAACGTAACCCTGGGATAAGCAGTTATCTTGTTGGGAAGGCTACCTTAGAGGAGATTATAAAACCTACACCTTACAGAAATCTTTTTGTTCTGCCTTCAGGTCCAATCCCCGCTAATCCAACCGAATTAATTGCATTGCCAAGTTTTGAACAAATGATGATGAAACTGAAGCAACAATTCGATTTTGTGATTATAGATTCAGCACCTATTGGACCGGTTACTGATTCCCAGTTATTAAACTCATTTGCTGAAACAACGATTTATGTGGTAAGGCATGCGGTAACTCCGAATGTGTACTTGAAGTTGTTACAAAGCCTTCAACGTGAGCGAAAATTCAATAACCTGTGTGTGGTGTTTAATGGAATTAAACCCAGGGGAGTCCATTTGTTCAACTACTCCTTTGGTGGATACGGGAATGGTTATGGTTATGGGTATGGATACGGATATGGATATGGTTATGGATACGGTGGGGAAGATGGGGGATATTATACCTCCAGTGATAAAGACTTCCCAGGGTATAAAAATGTATGGGGAGTTTTACCCAGAGTAATGAAACTGTTTAAAAGGAAAAGGTAACAATTGTTCAGCGGCTGATTTGATAAGCAGTTGCTCGTCATTATTTCATTCAATTTTAATTGTCTTTAGCTCACATTTTGAATGTGACTAAGGAACAGCGAAGCTTTGTCATGATTGAAACAAACTCCTCTTGGTACGTAGTGTATACACGACCCAACTGGGAAAAAAAAGTTTCGTCTTTGCTCCATCAAAGAAATATTGAGCATTATTGCCCTTTACGAAAAGTTACGCGTACCTGGAGCGATAGAAAAAAAATACTTGAAACACCCTTGTTTAAAGGGTACGTATTTGTACATGTTAATGAATCGAAAAAATGGACTGTAACTGAAATACCAGGAGTAATTAATTATCTGTATTGGTTGGGTAAGCCAGCGGTCATACGTGATGAGGAAATAGAAAATATTAAAAAATTCCTTAAAGAGTTCGAGGGTGTTACGGTAAAAAATATACCGGATGTTGCTGAAAGAGTAGAGGTTACACAAGGTATTCTGATGAATTATAAAGGAATTGTGTTGGAAGTGGTAGGGAAAAAGGTAAAAGTTAGGATTCAGTCGCTAGGTATTGAGATGACGGCCACATTTGATGCTTCAGACCTGAAAGTGCTTTCGGATGACGCTCGTTGATTGAATGAATTATCAGTTCAAACAGGAATAAAATCCGGTTTCCATGCCGGAATTAAATGATAGAATATTATCTTACAGGTTGATTCAAGACTTAATAATGAAACTCACTGACAAAATATATGTTGCGGGGCATACTGGATTGGTGGGAAGTGCTATTGTACGGCTTTTAAAAAGAAAAGGCTATAAGAACATCATCACAAGAACATCTCGTGAACTCGATTTGCGCGATCAGGTTTTAGTAGATGAATTTTTTGCCATCGAGCAACCGCAATTTGTTTTTCTCGCTGCAGCAAAAGTGGGGGGCATCATGGCCAATCAAAATTATCCGGCTGATTTTATTTACGATAATCTTGCCATTCAAAACAGTGTCATACATGCTTCATATGTGCATAGGGTAGAGAAGTTATTATTTTTGGGCAGCAGTTGTATTTATCCCAAAAATGCACCACAGCCCATTCGTGAAGATTATTTAATGACGGGCTTATTGGAGCCTACCAACGCACCTTATGCGATTGCAAAAATTGCTGGTATCAACATGTGTCAGGCATACCATCGTCAGTATGGTTGCAAGTTCGTAAGTGTGATGCCTACCAATTTATATGGGCCGGGAGATAATTACAATTTGCAAAATGCTCATGTGCTTCCCGCACTTATCAGAAAGTTTCATGAAGCTAAATTGAATAACTTGCCCGAAGTAATTGTGTGGGGAACAGGAAAACCCAGAAGAGAATTTTTGCATGTGGATGATGCAGCAATGGCTTGTTATTTCATTATGCAACGATATGATTCACCTGAAATCATCAACATAGGCTCCGGAATAGATCATACTATTAAAGAAATGGCAGACATGTTAAAGTCTATCACAGGATATTCAGGAAATCTCGTATTCGATGAAAGTAAACCGGATGGTACACCCCGTAAATTACTCGACGTAGAAAAAATACAAAATAAAGGTTGGCAGGCTTCCATTGAATTAGAAGCCGGGTTGAAGCTAACTTACGCTGATTTTGAAAAAAATTATGATACCTATGTTCGTCCGGATGTAACCGGCGTACTTCACGCCGCTAAAGTGTAACATTGCCTTTCATTTAGGTACTAACTGAAATTTTATTCTCGATGAGCGTGCCTCTCTTCAGCAACTTTTATGCAACACATTCTATTCTGCACGTTACGAACTTTTTCTAAAACCGGTGGCATAGAGAAAGTTTGCAGAATTTTATCCAAAGCACTGCACGAAGTAAACGGGAGTGTTGACATGGTGAGTATGTACGATGCCACCTCCGATGCTCAACATAATCCATACTTTCCGGAAACACACTTCCAAGGATTTAAGGAAAAGAAATGGAAGTTTGTTTGTTCAACCCTGAATAGGGGAAGAAAGTATGACATCATTTTATTGAGCCACATTCATTTACTTACTGTGGGTTGGATAATAAAAAAAATGAACCCATCTGTGAAAGTGGTATTGTTGACGCATGGGATAGAGGTTTGGAATAGATTAAGTTCAATTAAGAGAATGATGCTTAATCATTGTGATCAAATTTGGAGTGTCAGTGAGTTCACGAGGTCAAAACTGATTGGAGTGAACCAGGTACATCCTGAAAAAGTAAAAGTGTTCAACAACTGTCTTGATCCTTTTCTCCCGCATCCTGTCACAGGGAATTCCGGTGAGTTTCGTGAAAAATATTTAATACCCGAGTCGGCAAAAGTTATGCTTACTCTTACGCGTCTATCCGTTACCGAACGTAAGAAAGGATACCTAGATGTGATCTCTGCAATGAACCTCCTTTCAAGTGAATTGCCGCAATTGTATTATGTTATTGCAGGCGGTTACAATGAGGACGAAAAGAAAGTGATTATCAGTCATGCCCGCGAATGTAAGGTTGCCGAGCGGGTTATTATTGCCGGCTTTATACCCGATGAAGCATTACCTAATCTTTTTGGATCATCAGATCTCTACATAATGCCAAGTGATAAGGAAGGGTTTGGAATCGTTTTCATAGAAGCGCTCTATTACGGGCTGCCCGTAATCGGAGGGAATGCTGATGGAAGTGCAGATGCATTGAAGAATGGGAAATGGGGAGCTATGGTATGCCCTGGAAATTTGGGAGAAATTGCAAACGCCATAAGAGAGGCGTTTATTATTAAAAAATATACGACCATGCCCGCTCAAGTGGTTTTGAATGAGTTTGGTTATGGGCAATATCAACAAAAACTGCATCGATTAATTGAAGGTATTTCATAACCGTTAATTGTAAAGATCCATCATGAAAAAGGTTATTAAGAAAGTGATTCACGCTGTTTCAGGGCTGATGACGGAATCAGATTTTCGCATTAGAATGCGACAGGAAAGGGAAGTGGAGTACGAACGATTACCGAGAATTTTGTTAGAACAAAAGCATATTGACAAGCTGCAGGTGCTTCCGGATCGTGCGGCACTTCTGAAGTGTATGCCTGTTGAAGGTGTGTGCGCAGAAATTGGCGTTAATAGGGGCGAATTCTCAAAGCAAATACTTTCTATAACGCGCCCGTCTGAAATGCACTTGGTAGACGCATGGTCAAGCCACCGATATCATGATGGGTTACGCATTGAGGTTGAGGAAGTTTTTAAAGAGGAAATTAGTCAAAAAAAAGTTTTTCTACATCACGGTATGTCCACCGATAAAATACCTGAATTTCCGGATGATTTTTTCGATTGGGTTTATCTCGATACCGGGCATGATTACCAAGGTACTAAAGAGGAACTGAACTTGTTGAAACGCAAAATAAAGAAAGGTGGTTTTATAGCAGGGCACGATTACCTAATGGGCAACTGGATATACGGAATCAGGTATGGTGTAATGGAGGCAGTTCACGAATTTTGTAAAAACGAAGACTGGCAATTTCGATACCTCACTATCAATCAGCCCGAAAGCCCGAGTTTTGTTATTTGTGAAATTTGAAGTGATTAGAAAAGTGTTTGTTAGCATTTTACACAAAATTTCCGATTAAAGGTTATGGAGAATACTGCAGGGAATAAGAACGAAGATTGGGACCTTGTAATATCGCCGAAGGCTAAACTACTCGACATAAACCTCAAAGAAGTTTGGCGCTATCGCGACTTGTTACGAATGTTTGTGAAACGAGATTACAAAGCTCAATACAAACAAACTGTGTTGGGCCCATTGTGGTATCTCATTCAACCCATTTTTACTTCACTCATTTTTATTCTGATCTTCGGAAAAATTGCTAAGATACCCACCGATGGAATACCGCCCATGTTGTTTTACCTCAGTGGTATTTGTATTTGGAACTACTTTGACGCCTGCTTAACTTCTACATCCAGCACCTTTGTTCAAAATGCCAATATTTTTGGAAAAGTATATTTTCCTCGCTTAGTACTTCCGTTGAGTACGGTGTTTAGTAACATGATTAAGTTTTCGATTCAGTTTCTATTGCTGATTTCAGTAACTGCATGGGTAGCTTTTCAAACCGGAAGTTTTTACATAGGCATTAACTGGCTGTTGATTCCGTTGTTGGTATTGATGATGGCAGGTTTAGGTCTTGGGTTGGGAATTATCGTATCTTCTTTAACAACTAAATATCGTGATTTCCATTTGTTGCTATCATTCGGTGTTCAGTTGTTACTCTATACAACACCTGTTGCATACCCTCTTTCATTTTTAAAAGATAAACCATATGCAGCCTGGATTGCTTGGAACCCTTTGGCACCCATCGTGGAAACTTTTCGTTATGCCTTTTTTAATGTGGGTTCTTTTGATTTGAATGGATTATTGTACAGCGCTGGTTGTATTATCGTGATCTTGTTTATCGGCATCGTATTGTTTAATAAGGTAGAGAAAAATTTTATGGATACAGTTTAATTGAAACTACAATGAGTGAAACTGTAATAAAGATTGAAGGTATCAGCAAACAATATCGCCTGGGTAATGTGGGAACAGGCTCTTTGGCACATGATGTGAATCGGTTGTGGTATAAGATTCGGGGTAAGGAAGATCCATATCTGAAAATAGGAGAAGAAAATGACCGCTCTAAAAAAGGATCAAGTGATTATGTATGGGCCTTACGGGATATTACATTCGATGTTCAGCATGGAGAGGTATTGGGAATCATAGGCAGAAACGGTGCCGGTAAGAGTACGTTACTTAAAATTTTAAGCCGGACAACCACACCCACATTAGGACAACTGAAAATTAAGGGCCGGGTGGCCTCCTTACTTGAAGTAGGAACCGGATTTCATCCTGAATTAACTGGCAGGGAAAATGTGTACCTCAACGGTGCTATCCTAGGAATGACTAGAAAGGAAATCGCATCCAAATTTGATGAAATTGTTGATTTTGCCGGAATTGAAAGATATATTGATACACCTGTAAAAAGGTATAGCAGTGGTATGTATGTACGACTGGCTTTTGGAGTGGCAGCACATCTGGAACCGGATATTTTAATAGTGGATGAAGTGCTGGCAGTAGGCGATGCTGATTTTCAAAACAAAGCATTGGGTAAAATGAAAGATGTTAGCAGCAAAGAAGGGAGAACTGTTTTATTTGTAAGTCACAACATGTCGGCTGTTCGAAATTTATGTACCCGTGCTATTTTTCTCGGTAACGGGACGGTGAAGGGGGAAGGGATGCCGGAGGAAGTGATTAATAAATATTTGTTGGAAAATGCGAGTTACGACTTGGAACAGTATTTCAATGACCCTCAAAAAGCGCCGGGTAATGATCATGTGCGATTTAAATCCATGTGTGTGATTCCGGAGTTAAGCAATGCCGATGAAGCAATGTCAGTAAAAACACCTATCCGTATTGAGTTTGAATTCTATAATTTAAAAGGTGCTACGCCAATCAATTTGAGTTTACACTTGTGTACACTTTCTGATGAAATTGTATTTAATGCTATATCACCCGTAAAAATTCTGGAAAACGGGTTGCATAAGGGTGTATTGCATATCCCCGCTGATTTTTTGAATGATGGAGGATATTATATTAATGTGCTGATTGTTTACAATGCCTCCAAAGTAATTTACAACTTTGATAAGGCAGTAACTTTTACCGTAGAGGATAAAAGGGATTTCCAGAACTGGCACAAAAAATGGGTGGGTATTGTAAGGCCTCAGTTCCCATTTAGTTTGGAAAAAGTTGAGTAATAATAATGAGTTGTTGCACCTGTCAAAAAAATAATAAATGAATTATCACCTGATGGTAGACGATAAATTTATTGACGGATTCATAGATGCTGCTGAGAAAGTTGCGCCCGGGATGAATACTTACATTTTTACCTTTAACCCGCCGGGCAATTATGTAAAAAGTACACGGGGCCATTTTGCTCCTTACGGAAGCTCGGTTTTGAGCAACATGATTTCTAAGATTACAGCAGGCGATCGTGTATTTGTACATTGGTTTAACGACCAACTGTTGCCCTATATTGAAAATCTTCCAGCTGAAACCCCTCTTCACCTTTTTTTCTGGGGCGGCGATTTTCTAGAGCAGCCCAAACATTTTCAACAATTCAATCTCGAACCTCTCACCCGTAAATTCCTTTCGCGCTCCAACCGATTCTCCATGTTTCGCCTTAGCAAGAATCCGATGAACTATTTAAGACAGCTTGCTCGATTCCTCTTTTTAAAGCAAAGACTTGAAAAAGAAAGGAAAGACAAGGTTAACAGGAGAAGCAGATTTTTAACAAGGCTCAATTTTTTTTGTCACTGGAATGAAATGGATCTTGACCGGATCAAGGAGGCATACCCTTGTAATGCGGTCTTTAAGCCCTTTTTCTACGATTTTGGATTCGACAAATTCCCATCCGAAGTTCTATCTGAATCTCCGGAGGGAACACGCACAATTTATCTGGGTAATTCGGCATCAATTCCCAATAATCATATCGATGCGTTGTATGCATTGGAACAATTTAAAAACGAGGATGTAAAAATTATTTGCCCCCTGAGTTATGGAAACGCCAGGTATGGCGACTATGTTTCGAAGATAGGGAAGAGAATCTTCGGCGAGAAGTTCACAGACCTACGCCAATATATGCCAATCGAAGAATATTTTAAAATGATTATGAAGTTGGACGTTATTGTGATGTACCATAACCGAACCCAGGCTGCTGCAAACATCTTTGCTTTTCTAAGAATGGGTAAAAAAGTGTTCTTAAAAAGAGAATCAACGATTTTTCGCCTCGCGGAATTACATGGCATTAAAGTTTTTGACGCTAATCAAATAGAGAGTTATTCTTTTGAAAAGTTAGTTAGTTCCTTGACTGAAGAGACAAAAATTATCAATAATAAGTTAGTAAATGAAATCTTTTCAGAAACTAACAGGTACGAGTACATGAAGAAATTGCTGGTTTGAAATGATGAAGAATAATGTATTGGTTTCCGTTGTGGTTCCTGTATTTAACCGTGAAGCAATACTGGCAGAAACGATCAAATCGGTGCTCCGGCAAACGTATAGTGATATTGAGCTGCTATTGGTTGATGATGGATCTGTAGACGCATCGATACAAATCGCAGAAGACTTTGCCTTCAATGATAAAAGAGTAAAAGTTATTCGCCGCGAAAGACAACCTAAAGGCGCGCCTACCTGCAGGAACATAGGACTGGAGGCTGCACAAGGCGATTTTATTATTTTTTTAGACTCCGATGACCTTCTCCTGAATCAGTCCATTGAAAAAAGAGTTGCTGAATTGAATCGTAACGTATCGACAGATTTCATTGTGAACCCTTCCGTTTTTTTTACAGATAAGCCGAGGGATGCCGATAGATGGTGGAACGTTTTCAACGAAAAAGACGATCTCGACCGGTTTCTTCTGCAAGATGTGGTTTGGTCAATCGTTGGTCCAACATGGAAAAAAACATTTTTAATGGAAAAAGGCCTCCGGTTTAACGAGGAGGCGAAAACGTCACAAGATTGGGAGTTTCATTTAAAAGCTTTATTGTTGTCGCCTTCGTATCGAAAAATAAATAACCCCGATTCATTTATCCGGCGCGGCGTCAATGAAAGAATAAGTTCAAAACATTTTTCCAAGGAAAATCAATTGAATCGCATCAATTTGATTTTTTATATTCTGCAAAACTTGCGAGGCACCTCGTTTCATAAAAAATCACCGATGCTTGTTAGCAAACTTATAGAAGAGTTTGTTTTGCAAATGAATTCAGGTTTATTACCGCCCGTTCAGGAGGCCCATGAATTTTTTGAGGAGGCCTCCCGATTTCAACCTGCGCTTGAAAGTAGAATAAATTTCGTTTTAAATGCTCGTCGTCTTTTAAAAATTAGCCCCATTTTATATAAAGTATACCGCCGTTTATTCTTTAGGAAAATATTCCTTGAACCAATTTACGCACATTCGGGATATCGTACACCAATGAGCCGGGAAGAAATTTCTCAGCTGGTGCAATATTTAAATTAAAGTACTCTTAATCTAATCATTTCTAACAAGGTGATAGTAAGAAAAAAAACAGTTCTGAAATTTCTCCTTGCAATTCTAGCTTTTGCAATTGTTGCCGAGTTTACTTTGCGATATGTTTGGGGGTTTTGTGATTCGGTGCTAATGATGGAAAATGAGCATTACGAATATATACCTCAGCCTAACCAGGAACGTTTCCGCTTTCGCAATCATGTCAGATACAACAGCTTTTCTATGAGGGCTGATGAACCTGATACTTCTGCGATAATTATCCTGGGATTTGGAGATTCTGTAATTAATGGCAGCGTAATGGTAGACCAAGACAGTGTATGCACCACCATTCTTACAAAAGAGCTTAGCATAGAAAAAGGAAGTATAGTGCAAGTCCTGAATATCTCTGCGGGCAGTTGGGGGCCGGACAATTGTTATGAATACCTGAAGGAGAAAGGCGACTTTAATGCCAAGGCTATGTTCCTTGTTGCAAGTTCGCACGATGCAACCGACAATATCAATTTTAAAAAAGTGGTTGATGTAGAAAAGGGTTACGAATCAAAGCAGTATACTTTGGCCATCTGGGAATTGATTGACAAGTACATTAAGCCCAGGATATTCGGCTATCCCGTCACACCCGATCATATAAATAAAAAGGGAAAGCACTTTAACTCCGGATTTCATGATCTTAATGAATATTGCAAACAGAAGGGTATACCATTCTTTGTTTATATGAATCCCGACTCAATCGAAATGAGGAAAAGACAATTTAGTTCGTTCGGACATCAGATCATCGATTTCTGCAGAAGAGAAAATATACCCGTTTACTATTCCTTTGATTCAAATATCAAGAAAAATTACAGAGATATAATTCATTTAACCGAAAGTGGTCATCGCCGGTTGGCTGATGACATCATAAAAGTTTTGGTACCGATACTTGCTGATATCCAGCGAAAGGAAAGGAATTAGCAGGTATGTCTTAAAAAAGCAATACACAATAAATGAAAAGTAACGTCAATCCGCTGGTTAGTGTGCTAACAACTTGTTACAACCGCGAGATATATTTGGGCCAGGCTATTGAAAGTGTTCTGGCCTCTACATTCAGGGATTTCGAATTAATTATTGTTGACGATAAATCAACAGACGGATCCCTCGAAATTGCCCGTAGGTATGAAAAAATGGATAGCCGCATTAAAGTTTTTACAAATGATGTGAATCTCGGAGACTATCCCAACAGAAACAAAGCGGCCTCATTTGCAAAAGGAAAATATTTGAAGTATCTCGATTCAGATGATATCATTTATCCTTTCGGATTAGAAATTATGGTGAGCCGGATGGAAGCTTTTCCGGAGGCAGCTGTAGGTTTTTCTCAATGGGGGTTGAAAAGCATCCCATTTCCTGTGTTACTTAAACCTGAGGAAGCATACCGCTGGTCATTTTTAGAGGGAGGTTATTTATTTACCAATGCACCATCTTCAGCCATCATTCGCAGATCAGCGTTTGAAACCCTTGGTGGTTTCTCAGGTTTAAATCAGATGGGCGACGTGGAGTTCTGGTTAAAGATAGCTGCCCGTTTTCCGTTGTTGTTGATGGAAGGGGGAACAAACTTCGCAAGGGATCATGAAAGTTCTGAAAAATACAAGGATAATACAGAGACTAAACACCGGATGCTTTTCAACCTGAATAAAACTGCACTTGAATCCCCTGACAATCCGCTCTCCACAGATGAGAAGGGGCTGGCTCTTTCACTTTTGCAAAAACAATTCTTCCGTAAGTTGGTTAAACAAAGATTGCGGAGGTGGATAGGAAAATAGCGTCAGCATATTATCTTAATGAATAAGTTGAAATTCATCTTGGCTGGTTGCGGCCGCATTGGCAGGCGGCATGCCAGTTTGATTTGTCAAAAATATAAGCTTGATGCGGTTTGTGATATTTTGCCTGAGCGAGCGGCACAATTCAGCAAGGAATTTTCCTGCAGAAGCTACAACAACATCCGCGATATGATTAAAGCCGAGGATGCGAATGTTTTAGTGGTATGTACACCCAATGGCCTTCATGCAGAACATTCAATCAGGGGTTTGGAAAACGGTATACATGTACTTTGCGAAAAACCAATGGCCTTGAAGGTTGATGATTGCATTAGCATGATGAATGCCGCCCAAAAAGCCGGTAAACATCTTTTGGTTGTAAAGCAGAACCGTTATAACCCTCCCGTGGTAACAGTGAAAAGATTATTGGATGAAAACAAACTTGGAAAAATATCAGGGTTCCAGGTCAACGGATTTTGGAACAGGCCGTCATCCTATTACAAACAGAGCTGGCATGGTTCACTTGATATGGATGGCGGAACACTATTTACGCAGTTCAGCCATTTTATTGACTTGTTGTATTGGTTCCTTGGGGATGTTGAAAGGGTTGAGGCAATGGCGGGAAATTTTCAGCATGCCGACCTGATAGAATTTGAGGACTCGGCATGCATTTTAATAAAAATGAAAAATGGTGCAATAGGTTCTTTCAACTATAATGTAAATGCTTTTCAGAAAAATATGGAGGGCTCGGTAACATTATTCGGAGAAAGCGGTTCAGTTAAAATCGGGGGTGAATACCTGAACATTCTGGAGTATTTTCTGGTTGAGGGAATGGAGATACCAGATTTGAAAAAAGGCAATCCTGCGAACAATTATGGTACCCATCTGGGCTCCATGAACAATCATCGGGAGGTGTACGATCACCTCGAAAAAGTTTTGAGTGGCGAACAAGCGCCACTGCCAGACCCGCGTGATGCAATGAAAACAGTGGAGATTATATCAAAGATTTATCAAAAGATCCGTTAAGCCTTTGGAACCACAAATTCATAACAGCGGCATAGCCAAAGATGTTAAATTCGGCACAGGCGTACGCGTGGTTATGCCTGTAAATTTATATGGTTGCTCAATTGGCGACGATTGCTTTGTAGGGCCATTTACAGAGATTACGAAAGGCGTTATCATAGGAAACCGCACAAAAATTCAGTCGCATTCTTTTATTTGTGAATTGGTAACAATTGGGGAAGACTGTTTCATCGGTCACGGCGTCATGTTCATTAACGATCCCTTTGCCGGCGGTGGCGCGGCGCGGGGTGACCGTTCCAAATGGCTGCCTACAAAGCTCGGTAACCAGGTATCCGTGGGCTCCAATGCAACAATTCTCCCGGTTTCAATATGCGATAATGTAGTGATTGGGGCGGGGTCGGTTGTAACCAGAAGCATTACGGAGCCGGGTATTTATGCCGGCAACCCAGCAAAGAAGATCCAACAACTTTAATATTTCTTGACAGACATTATTTTTATTTCCTTTGAATTTCCACCGCTCTCTGCAGGCGGAATTTTTCGTTCTAAGGAGTTTGCAAAAAACCTTCCTGCAGAAGGAATTACTCCACATGTTTATTGCCTATCTCCTGATCATTACGAAAACGTTTATCCCGGCTCAAAAAAAGATGAACAGTTATTAAATGATCTCTCGGGCAGAGGTGTACGAATTATTCCCGTGCCGATAGATCCAATATGGAATCTTTACAATACCCCTCTGAAAAGATTTTGGAATATTTATTTCAGCATTTATCGCGGTAATGAACATCGGAAATGGAAGCATCATTTGTTTCGGAAAATCAAGGAAGATGCAGCAACCGTTAACTTCAAGGCAGTTCTTGTAACAGCACCGCCTTTTGGGATGCTGCCATTGGCATTGGAAGTTGCTAAAGTGCTTGGCCTCCCGTTAATACTTGATATGCGCGATGCCTGGGCATTTTGGAATTCAACTGGTTTTGGCACCTACTTACATTACCTTACAACTGTAAAAAAAGAACGCGAGCTTTTCAGGAAAGCGGATGTTATTATTGCCACATCTGAACAGACTATTACAGACTGGATTGGCCTACATCCTTCGATACCAAGCACCAAGTACACCTGTATAACGAACGGTTTTAATGAGGAAATTGTAAACGAGATTAAAACCGAAATTACCGTTAAGCCTATTCCCCATTCAGGGAAATTTGATATTGTGTATGTAGGCAGTTTTTACTTTTCACCTGAAACTCGTGAAAATATGTTAACGCCCGCGTTAAAAAGAAAACGGTTACGTAAACTTCAATACTATCCACGTATCCAGGATTGGCTTTACAGGTCGCCACATTTTTTCTTAAAGGCTGTTGCGCGGCTTTTCGAAATAGAACCAGGATTAAGGAAACACGTGAAAATTAAGTTCGCAGGACACCGGTACAAATGGCTCGATGATATGGTAGCCGAATTCGGACTGCAAAATGAAGTGGTGTTTCTTGGTTTTATGAAGCACGCTGAAGCGCTCGAACTCCAAAAGGCAGCAGATGCTTTACTCATTACTTCTGCAAAAGTGTATAACGGCCGCGATTGTTTTATTGCCGGAAAGACCTTTGAATACATTACTATGAACCGCCCCATTTTTTCTTTTGTATCAGAGGGGGCTCAGAAAGATATACTGAAGGATACAGGTCTTTCAATAGAATTCGAACCTGATAATACAGAAGAAGCTGCTTTAAAATTGAATCGCATTTTCACCGAGGGATTAAAATTGAAGCCAAATGTTCCCTACATTGAAACTTTTGGCAGAAAGAAGCTAACCAAGAAACTTGCGGATACTATAAAGGAAGTGATAGAAAAACGAAACCGATGAAACAAAAGAAACTGTTGATAGTGGTGGGAACAAGGCCTAATTTTATTAAGGTGACCTGTTTTAAAGATGTCGCTGAAAAACACCCGGGGCTTGAAGTAGAGATAGTACATACCGGACAGCATTTCGACGAAAAAATGGCAGGTGTTTTTTTCTCGCAGTTGAATTTACAACCCGATCATTTCATTTCTCTCAACGGGCAGTCTGCTGTTTCTCAAATGGGCGAGATAATGATTGAAATGGAAAAATTGTTACAGGAGATTCGGCCGAATCTCCTGATGGTCGTTGGTGATGTTAACTCCACCCTCGCAGCAGCTATTGTTGCCAATAAAATGAACATTAAACTATTGCACCTGGAAAGCGGATTAAGAAGTTTCGATGATGAAATGCCTGAAGAATGGAACCGGGTTTTAACTGACCGATTGTCAAAAAGTTTATTTGTTACGGAACAAAGTGGCGTAAACAATCTTCTGCAAGAAGGGAAAAAGGCCGAAGATATTTACCTCGTCGGAAATACCATGATCGACAGCCTTGTAAAGTATTCTAAAACAATAGAACAATCTCGAATATTGAAAGAACTCGGTTTGGATACAAAAAAGTTCATACTCATGACCATTCATCGGCCTGCAACAGTAGATACAAAAGAAGGTTTGGAAATGTTGCTCACCGTATTGCAATCCTTCCCAGAAGAATTCACCACGGTATTCCCGATTCACCCGCGTACAAAAAAGCAAATTCATGCTTTCGGATTAAGCGAAGCATTTTTTAAGTTGCATAACGTGAAATGGGTTGATCCGCTTGATTACTTTTCTTTTCAAAAGCTAATCAGTTCCTGCTTCGTGGTTATTACTGACAGCGGCGGAATACAAGAAGAGGCCACTTATAGGCAGGTGCCCTGCCTAACTCTCCGAAAGAATACAGAGCGGCCTTCAACCATTGAGCTCGGTACCAACACCCTTGTGCCATTTCACGACAAAACCATACGTGAATGGTTGGACTCAATTGCCGGAGGAACCTATAAAAAGGGAACGATTCCCCCATTATGGGACGGCAAGGCCACGGAACGTATACTTTCAATTATTGCACAAAAATGCTAATCAATATTTTAATACCTGCAACAAAAATTTTAATAAATACTTGAAATTACTTTTAACAGTTGACCCTGAAATTCCTGTTCCTCCGCTAGGCTATGGTGGAATTGAAAGGATAGTTCATATGCTTATTGTTGAATATGTAAAAAGAGGGTTCGACCTTACGTTATGTGCGCATCCTGATTCTAAGGTGCCATGTAAACTCATTGGGTGGAAGGGCCGAAGCAGCCGCGGATCTTCAAACATTCTTAAGAACACTCTGCAATTAACAAAGCTGGTAAGTACAGGGCGTTACGATGCTGTGCATAGCTTCAGCAGGCTTGCATATATGACGGCATTGTTCCCTTTGAAAATTCCAAAAATAATGAGTTACCAGCGCGAGCCAACCCTTAGCCAAGCGAAAAAGGCTGGCTTCATTTCACGAAACGGGACGCTGGTGTTTACAGGTTGCAGCAATTATATCAGCAGTCAACTTGCTACAGTTGGTGAGGCCTACACGATATATAATGGTGCGCCAATGGAAACTTTTTCATTCTCCTTACGGGTAGATGAAGATGCACCGCTCATCTTTCTCGGCAGAATAGAGCCGATCAAAGGAACCCATATTGCAATTGATGTAGCTGAACGAACCAAAAGGAAGCTGGTGATTGCAGGGAACATTCCTCCTGAATATAAAAATTATTTTGAAGAAAAAATTAAGCCCCACCTCAATGATCGGATACAGTACGTTGGTACCGTTAACGACCTGCAGAAAAACAAACTGTTAGGTGAATCTGCTGCTCTGTTGATGCCAATTCAATGGAATGAACCGTTTGGTATTGTTATGGCCGAAGCCATGGCCTGCGGCACACCCGTGCTCGGCTTCAGACGTGGATCTGTTCCCGAAGTTGTCGATCACGGAATTACCGGCTACGTATCCACGAATGCAGAAGAGATGGCAGAAGATGTGTTGAAACTAACGGTGCTGGACAGAAGCAGAATTAGGGAAGTGGCAGAGTTGCGATTCAGCGATCAAAAGATATGCAATGATTATGTTGCCCTTTACCGCAAAATGATCGATAGAAACAAGATAAAGCCATGAAAAAACTATTGAAGAAACTATTGCCATCGCAGTTTAAACAAGATGTAAAAGACCACCTGGGAGTGCCTTCTCTCAGCGGCTTATTGAAGCAACTGAAACAGATCGGCTATACTCCGAAGATTGTTTACGACATTGGTGCATATGAAGGTTATTGGGCTCTGGACTTTCAGAAAGTTTTTCCGTTGGCAGAAGTATATATGTTTGAAGCTTTGCAATCTAAAGCCGGTAGGTTATCGGGCCTCTGTAGTCAGAATAGTAAATTCCGTTACAATATTGCCCTGCTAGGAGCAGACGAAGGGCTTCATGTTCATTTCCATGAAAGTGAAACCGGAAGTCAAGTACAACGAACGGAAAGTGATCGGGCCACAAACCGTATAACCGAAACTTTGGATTCACTGGCGAAAAAAAATAATTATCCCTTACCCGATTTTTTGAAGCTCGATGTACAAGGCTATGAATTGGAAATCCTTAAAGGTGGAACTGATGCAGTAAGCAATGCAGAGTTTTGCTTACTTGAGGTGAGTTTGTTAGACATCGGCGGCGGTGGCGGCCCCTTGCTAAAAGAGGTCGTTAATTTCATGAGCGAACGGGAATTTTGCCCCTATGATATTTCACAGTTTATCCGACGCCCATATGATAAAGCATTGTGGCAAATAGATATGCTTTTCATAAAAAAATCATCCCCTTTTATCGCTGAAAAAAGATGGAGGTAAAGAAAATTGTTATCATAACAACTGGCCAGCCGGCTACAAATCCGAGGGCAGTGAAAGAAGCGACTGCCCTGCATTCGGCAGGTTATGATGTTCATTTCATATATAGTTTTTGGGCAGATTGGGCAGTGCCTTTCGACCGGGAGATTATCGAAAAAAATTCTGGAATACAATGGAAATTGGTTGGAGGCGATCCGTTTGAAAATCGCTTCTTATGGGCGTACAGCCGGGTCAGACATAAACTATCCAGATGGTTAAGTAAGAGTATGAAATCAAACTTAACCCTAGCACGAAACGCTGCATCGCGCACCGGTTTTGCACTTATTAAAGCTGCAACTGGCATAAAAGCGGATCTTTACATCGCTCATAACTTGGGTGCATTGCCCGCCGCCGCTGTTGCATCATGTAAGCATAGATCGCCTTATGCCTTTGATGCAGAAGATTTCCATCGCGGTCAGGAATTGCCCGATAGCATGGAGCAAAAACGAGCGACTTTGTTGGAAGACAATTACATACCACGCACCGTTTACGTTTCATCTGCCAGCCCTCTAATAGCCGATGCATATCGTCATTTATATAATAAAGAACCTTTGGTTATCAACAATGTATTTTCCAAGGTGTTCCTGGCATCAGTTATAAAAAAAACTGAACTACCCATTAAATTATTTTGGTTTTCGCAAACCATAGGCAAGGGAAGGGGGCTTGAAGATATAGTTCGGGCATTAGGAGATATGCCGAAAGGTTCATTCACTCTCACATTGATTGGGAGTTGCTCGGATTTTGTAAAGCAATATTTTATTCAGCTTGCAAACATCGGGACGACCAAAGTAGAAATTATTTTTCAACAGCCTGTTTCTGTCGAGGAGTTATTTTTACTTGCAGCGAAACATGATGTCGGCCTTGCTCTTGAGCAACCCGGGGAACTAAATCGGGACTTATGTTTAACCAATAAAATATTTACTTATCTACTTGCCGGGAATGCAATCATTTTTACGGATACTTCCGCACAGGCAGCATTTTTTAATGCCCACCCGGCCATAGGTGCACTTTATCGTTGCGGAAACATTTTTGATCTCCAAAATACTTTAAAGGCGTTACTCAATGTTTCGTCGGTTCATCAAATGAAACAGGAGGCTGCAAAACTCGCCGGAGATGTTTTTAATTGGGAGAAAGAATCTGAAAAACTGATTAGCAAGATTCGGGAGGTACTTAAAAATTAATTAAACTTATGGCATCTTCATTTGTAAATCAAATTCCCGCAATTGTTCACCTTGTCCAAATGTTAAGGCCTTCAACCGTATTGGATATCGGAAAGGGATTTGGTAAATATGGGTTTCTTACCCACGAGTACGCAGGTATAAACAACACAAAGAAACTTGATCCATCGCGCTCGATGAAGGAACAAAGCAGTATTTCAATTGATGCCGTGGAAGTAGATGCTGATCTTATGCTTCCACATCTTTCACAATTTTATAATAAAGTATATTTTGATAACGTATTGGAGATTTATCCAAGCCTTCCTAAATATGACCTTATTTTAATGATTGACATCATTGAGCATATTGAAAAGCCAGGAGCCCTCGAAATGCTGAAGCAATTTATACGTCAGGGTTCATCGGTAATTGTAGCAACACCACGTCAATTTTTCGCGCAGGAGCTTTATGAAAGTGAATTTGAACGGCATGTGTCGCATTGGAGCAAAAACGATTTTACTGCCATTGGATATGTTAATGTGCGATACATTAATGAGGGAGCTATTTATCTATTAACCGCTGAGCCCATTATCATCAGAGGTTTTGGCAACAGGCTCATTGATAAGATAAGACGTATAGCCCGAGCAATAAAAAACGAGTTATGATTGGCATCATCGTATTGTTTCAACATATTTAACACTGAGTTGAAAAAGGTTCTTATTATATATCCTCATTTCCCGCCTTCAAACCTGGCCGGGGTGCACAGGCCACGCTTGTTCGCGCAACACCTACCCGAATTCGGTTGGGAGCCTGTTATATTAACAGTGCATGAAAAGTATTATGAAGAAAAAAACGATTGGAACCTTGTAAAATTGCTTCCACCTACTTTACGAATTGAAAAAGTAAAAGCATTCAATGTAGGGAAGTTCAGATTGGTTGGTGATATTGGTTTGAGGGCGTTTTTCCAGCTCTATCATAAGGCGAAAAAACTAATCAAGCTCGAACAATTTGATTTTTTGTATATCCCCATACCATCTTTTTATACAGCCCTACTTGGCCGATTACTACATGCATCAACAGGTATAAAATATGGTATCGATTATATTGATCCGTGGGTACACGAATTTGCCGGAAGCGAAAGGATATTTTCGAGGCATTGGTGGAGTACAAAGTTGTCATCACTGCTGGAGCCCATCGCTGTGAAGAAAGTATCATTAATTACAGGTGTGGCTGCAGGATACTATCTTCCAGTTTTTGAAAGGAATCCTCAATTACTAAAGCAAAAAGTAGTGCACGGCGCAATGCCTTATGGTGGTGAAATGAAGGACCATGAAGCACTGCAACATTTAAACCTTTCACCTTATCTATTTAAAAAGAAAGAAGGTGTTACACAAATAATTTACGCCGGCGCGATGTTGCCTAAAGCATACAAGCCTCTGGAGATGATATTTAAATCAATTCATGAAAATGCCCGTGACTTTAAAAATGTTGAATTTCACTTTGTTGGCACTGGGAGTTCTCCCAATGATTCGGAAGGGTACAATGTAAAGCTTTATGCCGAAAAATATGGATTGTGGAATAAGGTGGTTTTCGAATACCCATCACGCATTCCATACCTTGACGTATTGATACACCTTGAAGCTGCTGACGGCATTTTCATATTGGGAAGTACAGAGCCCCATTATACACCGAGTAAGACCTACCAGGGTGTATTAAGTGGCAAACCTTTACTCGCTGTTCTCCACGCACAAAGTACTGCTGTTGAAATAGTCAGGAACTCCGGAGCGGGAATGGTGCTGGGTTTTAATGGTGAAGATAAGGTTGAAGATATTTATCTCCATTTCCCCGAAGTGTTCCGGCAGTATCAGCAGCTGATAACAAAGTTCAAGCCAAGTTCGGTTAATATGAAAATCTTTGAGAATTATTCCGCGAAGAATGTAACAGCTCAACTGGCAGTACTGTTAAACCAAGCAACTGGCATATACCAAGTTTACCATGACAATTCCAAAAATATCAGTGATTCTTCCCGTTTATAACGGTGGCAAGTACTTGAAACTTTCAGTTGAAAGTGTTTTAAAGCAGGATTTCCACCAATTTGAATTTCTAATAACGGATGACTGTTCAACAGACGGCAGTTGGGAGTATTTGCAAACGCTGGATGATGAAAGGATAAAACTGTTTCGAAACAAAAATAACAAGGGGCTGTTCTTCAACCTTAATCAAATGGTAAGAGATTCCTCTTCAACGTTAATTAAGTTGTGGGCGCAGGATGATATCATGTATCCTTTTTGTTTGGGGAGTTTTGTACATTTCCACCGCGATCACCCTGAAGTAGGATTCTCTTATAGTGCAAGGGATATTATAGATGAAGATGGACGTGTGGTAAAACCTTTCACTTACGATAAAACCCCAACCATTGTGAGCACAGAAAAACACGCCGAAATATCTTTTGAATACGGTTCCATTGCCGGCAATATTGCCAACGTTTGCATAACACGTGATGCTTTGAACAAAGTAGGCCTTTACAATGAAATGATGAAGATATCAGCCGACTTTGATATGCAGGTTCGGATCGCCCGCTATTTTCCAGTTGGTTTTTTAAGGAAGCCCTTGATACAATTGAGAGACCATGACAAGCAGTTGAGCCGCAATGCAGCGTTGTACATCTATCATGTAAAGGAAGATCTTGAAATTTATAAATATCTAATGGGTTATGTTAACCCATCATTGCAAAAAAAAGGTCAGCGTTTACTCCGTAAGCAAAAACTGATGTTTCATTATACTCTAATGTTACAAGCACTTTTTCGGGGTCAAACTAAACTGGCAAAGGAATATTACGAATTGCTTTCAGCTTTTGATAGTTTCCCCTTGTTGTCTCTTCATTTTATAAAATCCCGACTTAAAAGACTGATGAATTCTCATGGGAACAATTAAAAGCATGACCTTAATTTTTCGCTACATCAATCAACACCCTCTGGGGGGTAAGCATAAAATGTTTGCGTACCTCAACTTTTTACGGTGGCAGGTAGTAAGTAGGCTTTCTAAAGGCCGCGCCATGTTCCATTTGTTCACAAAACCTGTCTTATAGTTGAACGTTCTATGAAAGCTGTAACAGGTAATATTTATTTAGGTCTTCATGATTTCCACGAAATGGCTTTTGTTCTCCATTTCTGCGGACTGGAGACTGTAATTTCGACGTAGGAGCTAATGTTGGAAGTTACTCCGTACTTGCCTCAGGTTATGTCTTTCATTAACGAGCGCTTGCAAAAGCCGATAAAATCAAATTGTATTCCGAAGAATTTTAATGAAAAAACTCGCCATCATTACAACCCATCCCATTCAGTATAACGCGCCTTTATTTGCACTTTTAAGCAAAAGGGGGGTGGTGGAGCCCAAAGTGTTTTACACCTGGGGAAAGAGCGTGTTGAATGATAAATTTGATCCGGGGTTTGGCAAAACTATTAAATGGGACATACCGCTTTTAACCGGGTACGAATATACTTTTGTAAACAATCTCGCTTCGAAACCGGGTAGTCACCATTTTCTGGGTATCGACAATCCTACTCTTGTAAAGGAAATTACTGAATGGGGTGCGGACGCGATTCTTGTGTTTGGATGGGCTTTTAAAAGCCACCTCCGAGCTATGCGATATTTCAAAGGTAAGATTCCCGTTTTGTTTCGTGGCGATTCCACCATACTTGATCCCTACGGAATAGTCAAACACTTTGCACGTTCGATGCTGTTACGATGGGTATACCGGTACATCGATATCGCATTATACGTAGGAAAAGCAAACAAACAATATTTCCTCGTCAATAAGGTCAGCTTAAATAAGTTAGTTCATGCACCGCATTCGATCGACAACGAAAGATTTCATCTCAAACCCGAATATTTTGAAAAGGCACAAGAGTTAAAAAAAGAACTAAACCTCCCCAACGAAGCGGTTGTTTTTTTGTTTGCAGCAAAGTTTGAGGAAAAAAAAGATCCGATTCAATTGATTCGCGCATTTAAATTGGTCAAACATCCGAATTGCCATTTGGTGATGATAGGCAACGGTCCACTCGAAGATCTGGTTTATGGTGAAGCAAAAGGTGATTCCAGAATTCATTTTCTCCCGTTTCAAAATCAATCAATGATGCCAGTAATCTATCACCTTGGCGACATTTATGTGCTACCATCACTAGGCCCTGAAACTTGGGGGCTTGCAGTTAATGAGGCTATGGCAGCGGGAAAGGCTGTTTTGGTAAGTAATACTTGTGGATGCGCAGAGGATTTGGTTCGGGAAGGGGAAAACGGTTACATATTTCAGTCGGGCAATTTTGAAGACCTCAGAAAACATTTGCAGATCGTAGCAGATAATCATACACGTCTCGCTGAAATGGGGAAAAGGTCGCTGGAGATCATTAAGGATTTTAACTTCGAGAAAATTTGTGAGGTGATAGAAAATGTGACGAATGCAAGTAAGTAACAGCTATATAGTTCGAGATAACAAAATTAAGCTTGATGACTCCGGCCAGAATTTTTTGGTCTTGTTCATGCTTTTTCAGCTTTTCTTCTTTAACGGTGTTTATCTTTTCTTCGGCGCAATCGTATTTGGAATGATTTTAATCAATCTCCAACGCCCTTATAAACCTTCAGTATTCTCACTCCTTTTTGTTTTTCATTTTATTCAAATCTCTGCCGGTATTTGGCTCAGCAATTATTTGGGCTTCGATATCAATTACAGGTCGCCCAATACCGGATTGGCGATAATATTAAGTTACATCGGCTTAATGGTACTCATGATCCCTGTAATTTATTACAACAACCGTGTCCCCAATTTTTCGATGGCAGATTTGAAACGCTATGCTGCGAAACTTAACATCAAGAAGGTTTTTATAGCATACATTTTAGCGTTTTTTATTACTAATGCAATGTCTGTACTTGCATTTTCCTTTCTAGCCTTAACCCAGGTTATTCTAAGTTTGGTTAAAGTGAAATGGTTCCTTTTTGTTTTGTTTGGCTTTCTCGCCATATTGAGGAAAAATATGCTACGGGTTTTCATTGCCTGTTGCGTCGGTGAGTTTTTGGCAGGATTTTTCAGCTTCTTTTCCGAGTTCAAGGACGTCGTATTTTACGCTTCCTGTATTTTAATTACTCTTATTTCAACCATCAGGCTTCGTGATATCATGATAACTATCATAGGAATCATTTTAGCGGCATACCTTGGAATTTTCTGGACTTCAATTAAAGACGAGTATCGTGCCTTTCTTAACCAGGGTTCAAAATCTCAAACTGTTCAGGTTTCCGAGGAAGAGGCTTTTAATAAATTACTAGATCTGGTTCAGCAGGGAAGGGATGAATACAAAGACGACCCTACGGCTAATTTTCTTGATCGGTTGCAATACACCTATCACTTTGCAAAAACAATCGAACGGGTTCCTGCTAATATTCCCTTTCAATATGGTGACAACTGGGGCGAGACAATGTCGTATGCATTGACTCCCCGTATGCTTAATCCGGATAAACCGATTTTTGAGGCTACAGTTAAAACTAGAAAATATACCGGATTGGCATATGCGGGACACAGGCAAGGAGCTTCCTTTAGTTTGGGGTATTTTGCCGACAGTTACATCGATTTTGGAATGTTTGGAATGTTTATCCCACTGCTGATTCTGGGTTTATTTTATGGGAGAACGTACTATTATTTTGTACGAAAATCATCACCCAACATCTTGTTTAACTATGCCGTGGTTTGCGCCATATTTATGGAGTTCATAGCGTATGAAGTAGATAGTACTAAGTTAGTTGGGCGTTTGTTTGCTACGCTGCTAACATTCTTTTTACTGCAGATTTTCTTTTTCCCCTGGCTGCATAAATATTTCTCAATTATTCCTGCAAAAGCTCCGGATGAACGTAAAAGTGAATAAAAAAATCTTGATTTGTATTGAATGGTTTACACCTGCATTTCGTGCAGGCGGACCAATTCGTTCTATTGAAAACTTGGTACAACAGATTAATGGCGGAATAGATTACTATATATTTTGCAGCAACAGGGATTTAAACAACGAAAGCTTATCAGTGAATAGTGATACCTGGCTTGAATATAAAAAAAATACTAAGGTGTTTTATGCATCTAATATTTATTTAAAAAAGAAGTTCTTGCAATTATGTGATGAAATCTTACCTGATGTTATCTATATAAATGGGCTGTATTCGATTCCTTTTAATGTTATACCACTTATTTATGGAAAATCTTCAACCAAAATTGTAGCCCCCAGAGGGATGTTGCATAAAGGAGCACTTCAACAAAAAAAACTGAAGAAGAAATTATTCTTCTTAGTTTGGAAAGGACTCAGGTTGCACAAGAAAGTTGTTTTTCACGCTACAAATGAAATGGAAAAAAAAGCGATACAGCATTTTTTTAAATCCAACACGCAGGTAACTGTGGCAGAAAATATTCCACGTTTGTATGAGTTTTATACGAAACCGGATAAGGAGAAAGGTAAATTGCATTTAGTGAGTGTTGCATTAATTAGCCCTATGAAAAACCATCATTTAGTACTGGAAGCTTTAATACATTGCCAATACAACATTCATTATAGTATTGTGGGTCCTGTTAAAGATGCTTCTTATTGGGATGTATGCAAATCACTCATAAGTAAAATGCCGGAAAACATCACAGTAGATTTCCTGGGGGAGTTGCCGCCGGAAGAAATTGAACATATGTTAAAAGCAGCGCATGTTTTTATATTGCCTAGTGAAAGTGAAAACTACGCACATGCTATCATAGAAGCGCTCAGTTCAGGATGTCCGGTTATTACAAGTCATCATACACCCTGGAATAACCTTGCAAATTGCCATGCAGGAATAAATGTAGCTTTGAATCAAAATGAAGTTTTAAAGGCTGTTAATTATTTTGCTGATATGGATTCAACGAAATTTGGCAATTGGTCGGAAATGGCAAACGATTACATAAATGAAAGTGTTCTAATTTCTGACATAACTACACAATACAAATCACTCTTTAAGCTCAATCAATAAAGAAATGAACCTGGAATTTTTAAAAGACAAAAAGTTTGTTTTTTTTGTAACAAAATTTATTGCATTCTTTTTGTTTTTTTATATTGGCACCGAACTTATTATTGGTTTGGCCGCACCAGGCGGTATGTACAGCTCCTTCGTAGATCATTATTTTGATTATGTTACCTGGATTTCTAATTCGCTGGTTAAAGGAACGCAATGGTTTGCGGGTTTATTAGGTTTTGAAACGTATACAGCAGATAATTTTGTGGTTCGAATCGTGAATGGAACTGGGGTGCGTGTTGCGTACGGATGTGTGGGATATGGTGTGATGAGCTTTTGGTTGGCATATATGCTGGCTGTATCTAAACCCTGGAAGAAAAAATTGATTTGGTTACTGATTGGTTGGTGTTTATTGTGGTTGATTAATGTAATTCGAATCGGCTTGTTACTCATTGCCTACAATAAAGGCTGGGCCATGCCTCTGGGAATCGATCATCATACCTGGTTTAATATTTTTGCATATGGTGCCATTTTTACTATGATGTACTTTTTTGAAAAGCAAAAAAAGGTTACATGAAAGAAGTTCAGTTAAATACGTTTGTAAACAAATGGTATAATCCCGGAAATCCTTTGAAAAGAGGAGTATGGTACTTTTTCAATATCATATTTTTCAAAAGTTATTTATTCCCATTTTATTCGTTCAAAAGATTTTTGTTGAGGATGTGGGGTGCGAACATTGGGAAAGGAGTGGTTATTAAACCGGGCGTAAACATTAAATATCCATGGACTTTATCTATTGGTGATTTTTCATGGATTGGTGAAAAAGTATGGATTGATAATCTTGCTGACGTTACAATTGGCAAAAACGTCTGTATTTCTCAAGGGGCTTTTTTATTAACCGGAAACCATGATTTTACTCTAACTACATTCGATTTAATTGTGAAACCCATATCCATTGCAGATGGTGCATGGATTGGAGCCCGAACTGTGGTTTGCCCCGGAACAACGATTGAATCCCACGCCATTCTTACCGTAGGGTCTATTGCGATAGGTCAGTTAAAAGCCTTTACTATTTACAGAGGAAATCCCGCAATGCCTGAAAAGAAACGCATTTTAACCTGATTCAAGAAGTAATCAACTTATTTAAAAATTTAAAGTGAGTTAATGTACTTTTGCACGTACCAGAGAAATAATGCGCGTAACCATCATTACACCCACTTTTAATTCAGAGAAATATCTCAACGCTTGTATTCAGTCTGTCATTGAGCAGGATTATCATGATATTGAGCATATTGTGGTAGATGGTTTAAGTACAGATTCTACTATGGAAATCGTACGTTCTCACAAAAATCATTTAGCCGCAAGTATTTCTGAAAAAGACCGTGGTATGTATGATGCTATTAACAAAGGCATGGCCATTGCAACAGGAGATATTATCGGTATTTTGAATAGTGATGATGTTCTGGCTTCAAATGATGTGATATCCACTATAGTACAAACTTTTCAACAAAATCCTGTAGATACTATATATGGAGATCTGCAATATGTAGATCCTGATGATATTAATAAAATTTACCGAACTTGGAAGGGGAAACCCTTTAAACGGAGCCGATTTAAGTATGGTTGGATGCCTGCACATCCAACTTTTTATATCAAGCGTTCTCTGGTTAATCAATATGGCGGATATGAAAACCACTTCTACAGCGCAGCAGATTATGAATTCATGTCGAGATATCTGTTTGTACATAAGGTTTCTTCATATTATTTGCCCAAACTGCTGGTTAAAATGCGCAGGGGAGGACAGAGTAACAGCAATCTTAAGCAAAGATTGAGAGCAAATCGAAGAGATTATTTGGCAATGAAGAAAAATAAAATCCCATTACCTTTCCTTGTTGCCATTCTAAAACCGTTAAGTAAGCTTCCTCAATACTACAAGAAAAAAGGATAGACTAGCTGAAAAAGTAATTTAATTAGTAAGAACACATTATGATAATGTTACTTCGCAAGCGTATGGGAGTTAGATAAGTGATTATTTGGATTTTTTAAATACTTTCAATTTTGATATGTTAGGTTTATTTAAAAGCAAACGTCAAACACTTCCTGCGGATTACTTCCCCATCCGTACCGATATCCATTCGCATATTTTACCTGGAATTGATGATGGGTCTCCGGATGTTGAAACATCCATTACACTTATTAAAGGTTTAATGGAACTGGGTGTTGAGCGCTCGATAGCCACTCCTCATATCATTAGTGATTTGTATCCCAATACGCCAGAAACCATTTCTCATGCGTTAAACCGGTTAAAAAAGGAGTTGGTTCTTCAGGAGATAGATTTTGAAGTGCAAGCAGCAGCAGAATATATGATGGATTCCTACTTTCTGGAACTGCTCTATAAAAAAGAACCACTTTTAACCATTAAAGACAATATCATCCTGACTGAGTTCCCATTCGCATTCATGCCCGATCATGTAGAAGATATTTCCTTCACCATTTTTACAGAAGGCTACCAGCCGATACTTGCACACCCTGAAAGATATGGCTACACTTACGGTAATTACAAGGTGTACCATCGTTGGGCTGAAATCGGATTTCATTTACAAATTAATTTATTGTCGCTCACCGGCTACTATGGTAACGAGGCTGCTAAAGCCGCGAGGTACTTGTTGAAAAATGATTTGGTAACGTATGTAGGGACTGATATGCACCATGGTAGACATTTAGAAGTGCTCACATCACAAACTTCAAGGGAAACTTTTCATGAATATCTGGCAGAAAAAGAATGGAATACCATTTTCGATAGGAAATAAAAATTGTCCGATTTCTAAGCTCAAAGAAAAGTTTTTCCCGTAGCCGCTACATTGTCCAGTCTACAATCTCATTTATCCATTCTTTTTTAAAGGGCGCAGTAATTTTAATGTAATTGTCTGTGTACCCTTCCATCATCTGGTTTTTATTCACTCCTTCAAATAATACTGGTCTGGTACTTCCCGTTTGCTCACGGGTAAATGCCATCAGCTTTTCATAGCTAAGCGTACGAAGCACTTTGTTGCGCGCATTTCGTACTGAAACCGGCACAATAGGTTTTATTTGCAGTGCCTGTGTGTTATCCCGCTCTGAGTAGGTAAATACATGCAGATACGACACCGGAAGCGATCGGATGAATTGCACCGTATCTTCAAAATCCTCATCGGTTTCACCCGGGAACCCCACAATAACATCTACACCAATCGCACAGTGAGGCATAAGTTGTTTGATAAGCATCACTTTGTCTTTGTACAACTCCCTTTGATAACGGCGACGCATAGCGGCCAATGTTTTATTGTTGCCACTCTGTAATGGAATATGGAAATGAGGCATGAATTTTTCACTCTCCGCCACAAATCGAATCATTTCATCACTCAACAAATTGGGTTCTATAGACGATATGCGAAAACGGCGAACCGGACTTTTACTTTCCAGCAGTTTAATCAGATCGAAAAAAGTTGTTTCCTTCAAACGGCCACCGTGCAATCCTTTTCCAAAATCTCCCAGATTGATTCCCGTTAACATAACTTCTTTAGCACCGGCTTCGGCAATTGTTCGGGTATTTTGTAACACCTGTTCCATTTCATCACTCCGACTCTTACCTCGGGCCATAGGTATGGTACAGAAACTACAGTTATAATCACAACCATCCTGTACTTTTAAAAACACACGCGTTCGTTCGTTTACTGAATGTGAAGCGGTAAAAATATTGACATCCTCAATATCACAACTGCACACTTTGGCCTGACCTGATTTGGTAAGTCCATGCAGGTGGGTGGTAATATTGAATTTCTCAGCGGCCCCCAACACTAAATCCACACCGGGGATAGAGGCAATTTCCTTGGGTTTCAATTGCGCGTAACATCCTGTAATCACTACCATGGAATCCGGTGCCATTCTTTGAATCCGGCGTACCAACTGACGGCACTCCTTATCTGCATTTTCTGTTACCGAACAGGTATTGATAACGTACACATCGGCCACATCACTGAAATCCCTGTTTTCATAGCCTTCCTGCTCCAGCATACGCCCCAACACCGTGGTTTCACTGAAATTCAATTTACAGCCTAAAGTATGTAGTGCTACTGTTTTACGCATCGGGCGCAAAATTACTCAATTCCTGCTGAAAGAGCTGATTTCTACTCCTTTCACTTGTTAAAATGAAGCCATTCAACACGTTACATCTTACATATACTATAACATTCGGTAAATTGCACCGTGCAAAAAAAGATATTTCCGATGTTGGCCCTGGTAGCCGCTTTTGCTTTTTATTTCTGGGTAAAATCCAACCAGCGGGGTAATCTGGCCCAACAAGAGCGTATTGAAATACAGGGCGATGTATTGCCCTTTAAACGTGATACATCCTTACTGGTGTACTCCCGCCACGCCCGCTGCCGCATGGGATGCAGGCAAATTGACGCCGGTGAAGTGAATGACATTCTGCTGAATGGAAAACTCGATGCATCCCGGATACAGGAATCGGAAAAAGGACTCACATATCCGTTGGAAGGGATTACATCCGACAAACAATATGTTCGGGTAGTGTTCGCACCCGATGAAAATGAAATAGTGGTGGTCACCGTAATTGATCTTGAAAAAGAATGGCCATGCAACTGTAATTAAACAAGTGAATCTGTAACATGAAATTTAAATCGTTTCTGGCAAAACCATTTGCCAACTATATATACCGACAGATTAAAAAAGGAATGGCTACGGCTGTGCCAGATCAAGAAAATCTTTTCCATCAACTTATCAAAACCGCTTCCAAAACACAGTTCGGAAAAGACCACGATTTTAAATCGATTAAATCGCACGCAGACTATGTGCAGAAAGTTCCCATCCGTGATTATGAAGGTTTCAGGCCTTATATTGAAATGATTAAAGCCGGAAAGCACAATGTCCTCTGGAAAGGTGTTCCCATTTATTTTGCTAAAACCAGTGGCACAACCAGTGGTGTAAAATATATTCCCATAACAAAAGACTCCATCCCCAATCATATCAACACTGCCAGAAATGCCTTGCTGTGTTATATGGTGGATACAGGGAATACACGCTTCGCAGATGGAAAGCTCATCTTCCTCAGTGGATCTCCCGTACTGGAAAGGGTGGGGAATATCCCTACCGGCAGACTCAGCGGAATTGTAAACCATCATGTTCCACGATACCTGCGTACCAACCAATTGCCCGGGTATGAAACCAATTGTATTGAAGAGTGGGAAGAGAAACTGGAGAAAATTGTGGATGAAACGATTCAACAACGCATGACACTGATCTCCGGAATTCCACCATGGGTTCAGATGTATTTCGATAAACTCATTGAACGCACCGGCCAGAAAGTAGGCACCCTTTTCCCTGACTTCAGCATCTTGGTGCAAGGCGGTGTTTCGTTTGAGCCTTACCGTGAGCGATTGATGGAATCCATCGGCCGACCGATCGATGTAGTGGAACTGTTCCCGGCTTCAGAAGGTTTCTTTGCATTTCAGGATAGCCAGAAACACCCCGGCATGTTGTTGAACACCAACAGCGGAATATTTTTTGAATTTGTACCGTTGTCCGAAATTCATCAACCCAACCCAAGAAGATTGACACTTGCGGAAGTTCAACTCGATGAACAATATGCTTTAATCATCTCCAGTAATGCAGGATTATGGGCTTATAACATTGGGGATACGATAAAGTTTGTTTCACTTAAACCATACAGAATTGTCGTTACCGGTCGCATCAAACATTTTATTTCGGCATTTGGCGAGCATGTAATCGGAGAAGAAGTTGAATCCGCAATGCTGGAAGCGAACATCGACAAAATAAGCGTCACGGAGTTTACCGTAGCTCCTTATGTAGGTAAGGGCAATGAAGGTAGCTATCATGAATGGTTGGTAGAATTTGATAGGCTGCCCGATGACGCCGTATTAAGTGCATTATCCGATCGCCTCAACACCGCTATGGTTAACAAGAATGTGTATTATAAAGATTTAATTGACGGAAACATATTAAAACCACTGGTTATAACACCCATTAAAAAGAATGGATTTGTAGATTATATGCGCAGTATTGGAAAACTGGGTGGACAAAACAAGGTACCACGGCTTAGCAACGATCGTGTGTTGGCGGATGCACTGCTGGCCTACAAGGTTTAAGAGTTCCACCACTTGATATTTTATCCGTTATTTTGCTATAATTATCTACTATACAATAAACAACATCATGTCGAACGCGCAGGAAAAAAAACGTATCGCACTATTTGGTTCTACCGGCTCAATCGGAACACAGGCTCTGGATGTAATACGTTCGCATGCTGATTTGTTTGAGGTGGAGATATTAACTGCACAATCTAATGATTCGCTGTTGATAGAGCAAGCCCTGGAATTTACACCCAATGCTGTTGTAATAGGAGATGAGGAGAAATTTGAGAAAGTAAAAAATGCACTGTCGCCCAAAGGCATCAAAGTATTTGCAGGGATTGATGCACTGGAAGAAGTGGCCGATTTTGATACGTATGATATCATGCTCGCAGCCATTGTAGGATTTGCCGGATTAACCCCCACTTTAAAAGCAGTCTCTAAAGGTAAAATTGTGGCACTTGCCAATAAAGAAACCCTGGTAGTAGCCGGAGATATTGTAATGAAAACAGCCCTTGAGAACCGGGCTCCGGTTATTCCGGTAGATAGTGAGCACTCAGCCGTGTTTCAATGCCTGCTCGGCGAAGCCCGCAATCCGATTGAAAAAGTGATTTTAACAGCCAGTGGCGGCCCATTTCTTGGTAAGAAACCAAACTTCCTGGTGAACGTGAAACGCGATCACGCTCTGCAACATCCCAACTGGAGCATGGGCGCAAAAATTTCTGTGGATTCCGCCACCCTGATGAATAAAGGGCTCGAGATGATTGAAGCCCGCTGGTTGTTCAATCTTCGTCCGGATCAGATTGATGTAATCATACACCCCCAAAGCATTATTCATAGTATGGTGATGTTTGAAGACGGCAGCATCAAAGCGCAGATGGGTTTTCCGGATATGAAGTTGCCCATTCAATATGCACTGGGATTCCCTCAGCGGATTCAAAACGATTTTCCACGATTTAATTTTAAAAAATTCAACGAGTTAACTTTCGAAGAACCCGACTATAAAACATTCAGAAACCTGGTACTCGCCATTGAAGCCATGCAAAAAGGCGGCAATATGCCTTGTGTACTGAATGCGGCCAATGAGATAGCAGTATGGGCCTTCCTTAAAAACCGTATCGGTTTCCTCGATATTACTGCAGTAGTTGAAAAAACACTTGAAAAAATAACGTTTATCCAACAGCCTACGCTCGATGATTATTTTGAAAGCGATGGGGAGGCCCGTAACTTTGCGGCTTCCCTTTTAAGGATGTAAATTCCATTAATTCAAATTGTATATGAACATATTTCTGGCGATTCATTGGCCAAGTGTGGGGTTGCAGGTTGCACAATTGTTGCTTTCACTTTCCATTTTGGTGATCCTGCATGAATTCGGACATTATATCACCGCTCGTTGGTTTAAGTGCCGCGTAGAAAAATTCTATCTGTTTTTTGATCCATGGTTTTCGGTATTTAAAAAGAAAGTGGGCGATACGGAATACGGTATCGGTTGGTTGCCACTGGGTGGATATGTGAAAATATCCGGAATGATTGATGAGAGTATGGATAAAGAACAGTTGAAAAAACCAGCAGAACAATGGGAATTCAGGAGTAAGCCGGCCTGGCAGCGTTTAATTATTATGCTGGGTGGGGTAACAGTGAATGTTATCCTGGCCTTTCTGATTTATTCCATGATCCTGATGGTTTGGGGAGAGAAAAAAATACCTTCCGATTCCCTGAAATACGGCATTGCGTTCAACGATCCCATTTTTAAAGATTTTGGATTTCAACAGGGAGATAAGCTAATTGCAGTGGATGGTGAGCCTGTGAGTGATTACCTCACATCTCTTAAAAAATTACTGGTGGTAGATAAGGAAGTAACCATCATCCGGGAAGAAAAACAAATGACCCTTCAAATGCCGGTGCACCTGATTGGCACGCTGGTGGAAAAGAGAAGAAAATCAGAAGGGCCAATGATTTCGCCCCGTATTCCCGTGATTGTTCAATCTGTTCCGGATTCAACTGCTGCATTTACGGCTGGTTTACAAAAAGGAGATGAGTTGATGTATATTGATTCAACACCTGTTCAGTTTCATGATCAGTTTCAATCGGAGATTTCAAAACATAAAAAAGGAGACAAGATAACGCTAACGGTTAAACGCAATAATGAAGATGTTCAATTGCCCATCACTTTGTCGCACGACGCCGCCATAGGTTTCAATATGCTGGCTGGTCATGAACAGTTCGACAGCTTGGGAGTGTATAGTTATGTTACCCGCAAGTACGGCTTCCTTGAAGCATTTCCCGCCGGGGTGCGCAAATCTGGTCAGGAACTCGTGTTTTATATAGACCAGTTTAAGAAGATTTTGAGTCCTGAAACCGGCGCCTATAAAGGGGTGGGTGGATTTAAAGCCATGGGATCTGTGTTCTCCGGAACCTCATGGGATTGGGAGCACTTCTGGAACATGACAGCATTCTTCTCCATCATTCTGGCCTTCATGAATTTACTGCCTATTCCTGCACTGGATGGAGGTCACGTAATGTTTACATTGTATGAAATGATTACCAAAAGAAAACCCAACGAGAAGTTTTTGGAGTATGCACAAATTGCAGGCATGATTATCCTGCTGGGCTTAATGTTGTATGCAAATGGCAACGATTGGTTCGGTTGGGGAAAATAAAGACTCATCGCTCCAATTGCGTGCTGATTACCTGCATGGATATTCCATTGTGGCTGGTATCAAATACACAATCTCCATTTCGGATGATAAGTACTTGGGGAGACTCATGCTCTATTTTCCATTTATCTGCTATCGCATCAGATACGACGCGATAGGCAAGCAGGTCTAAATAATAATAATCAACACCCACGGGAGCAGTAGACTTTTCTAGTCGGTTTAACGCCATTGAACTAATAGAACAACGGGTACTGTGTTTGAAAATGACCTGAGGTTGTAGGTACGATTTTTCAGCAATTGTTTCCAATTGTGAATTATGGTTCAGAGGTATCCAGTGCATGGTGATGATTATCGAACAGTAGGGCAACCGGTGCTGGATCTTCTGGTAGATTGGCAGCTGGTAACTGTGGCAACAACTAAAAGTCCGAGTACGAATGCAACAAAGAATCTTTTCATGATAGGAAGATTAATATGAACAAAGATAAAATATGATTTTATAACGTACGAATGACTTTTAAAATTACTAATGTTAAATAATAATCCATATTTTTAGCCCCCAAACCTTCAATTTAAAATTCATATATTCTATGTTACAGTTAACACGACCGATTGCATTTATTGACCTTGAAACCACCGGGGTTAATTTATCAACCGACCGTATCGTTGAAATTGCCATCATTAAGCTTAAACCCGATCACACCCGCGAGAGAAAGTATTTCCTCCTCAATCCGGAAATGCCCATTCCACCTGCTTCTTCCGAAATACACGGTATCACCGACGAAAAAGTAAAAGACGCACCCACTTTCAGAGAGAAAGCAAACGAAATCAAACAATTTATAGAAAATTGTGATTTGGGCGGATACAACAGCAACCGTTTTGATATTCCATTGCTAATGGAAGAATTCCTACGTGCTGAGCTGGATGTTAACCTGAGTAATCGCAAAATGGTTGATGCACAGCACATTTTCTACACCATGGAGCCTCGTACCTTGAAAGCGGCTTACAAATTCTATTGCCAGAAAGACCTGGATAATGCCCACAGCGCCGAAGCCGATGTACTCGCAACCATTGACGTATTATTGGCTCAAGTTGAACACTATAATGAACTGGGAAATTCAGTTGATTCTATCCTCGCCAAAATCGGTGAAGAAAAAATAGTGGATTACGCCCGCCGATTCGGCTACAATGAAAAGGGCGTAGAGGTCTTCAATTTCGGGAAATATAAAGGCCGTGAAGTGATTGAAGTATTGAAAAACGAACCGCAGTATTATGATTGGATGATGAAAGGTGATTTCCCGTTGCATACCAAACAAAAGCTCACTGAAATCTACAACCGAATTCTTGTTAAAAAATAACAAACACGGCCCTTTTAAACATCAAATCAACTGAATAAACAGTAAATTTGGTGTTTAGCCATCATACCAGGCACCCATTGGAGAAAATAGTTATTATACCAACCTACAACGAAAAGGATAATATTGAAGCTATTATCGATGCCGTGATGCAAATGGAGTCGGGCTACCACATCCTGATTATTGATGACGGATCGCCGGATGGTACGGCTACAATTGTAAAAACACTTTTCCCAAAATATCCCGGTCAATTATTTTTAGAAGAGCGAAGAGGTAAATTAGGGTTAGGAACCGCATACATTCATGGATTTAAATGGGCCATTGAAAGAGGTTATCAATATATCTTCGAAATGGACGCTGATTTCTCCCATAATCCCGCCGATCTGGAGAACTTGTTTGAGGCTTGTTCCGGCGGAGCCGATGTGGCTGTTGGGTCAAGGTATGTAAAAGGCGGTGCCATTGAAAACTGGCCTGCGAACAGGGTTTGGTTATCTAAAGGGGCATCACTCTACACACGAATTATAACATGGATGCCTGTAAACGATCCTACCGCCGGGTTTGTGTGCTATCGCAGAGAAGTACTTGAATCTATCAACCTCGATAAAATTCATTTCGTTGGTTATGCCTTCCAGATTGAAATGAAATTCGCTGCATGGAAACTGGGTTTCATTATTAAAGAAGTGCCCATAACTTTTAAAGATCGTAAACTGGGTGTTAGCAAGATGAATAAGGGGATTGTGAAAGAAGGTATCCTGGGTGTGCTGCGCCTCCGATGGAACAGCATGTTTAAAAACTACCGCAATCAAGTGGCCCAGAAAAAATTCGGGCCGGGAAATTTGTTTCAACACCGCAAACTCATTCGCGAAAATTAATCAATGCTTTTTAAACGCAGGATGAAAATCTTGTAATGTGCTGCGTAAATACGCACGATCAAGGTGAGTATAAATCTCTGTTGTGGTGATACTTTCATGACCCAACATTTCCTGAACCGCTCTTAAATCTGCTCCACCCTCAACCAAATGTGTGGCGAATGAATGCCGGAATGTATGCGGAGAAATATTTTTTTCTATTCCCGCCTGTTTGGCTAGTGCTTTAATAATCAGAAAAACCATCACACGGGAAAGTGGCTTGCCGCGTCTGTTCAAAAACACGTAATCTTCAGCATCTATAACCACCGGATACTGATTTCTGACATGTTGCCGATAGACTTGTATTGCCCGTATAGCCGTATCTCCAATGGGCACCAAACGCTCCTTATCTCCTTTGCCCGTTACCCGAACAAAACCCACATCCATAAACAACGCACTTAACTTTAATCCAACCACTTCGCTTACCCGCAGTCCGCAGCTGTACATAGTTTCCAGAATGGCTTTGTTTCGAATGCCTTCGGGCGTACTGGCATCAGTGGCCATAATCATTTTTTCAATTTCTTCATAACTCAGTACTTCTGGTAGCAGGCGAGATTGTTTCGGACTTTCCAGCAATACAGTGGGGTTAGACTTACAAATTCCTTCCAGCGTACAATAGGTAAAAAAGGATTTGATACCGGAGAGGATACGGGCCTGTGATGCAGGCGTCATGCCGAGTTCATGAATGTACCGTACAAAAGCTTCCAATGTTTTTAAATGAATTTGATCGGGCGTGGTACCCGGGTACTGCATCTCCAGGTATTCCGTCAGTAACTTCACATCGTGTAAATAGGATGCGATGGTATTGCCGGATAATGATTTTTCCAACAATAGCCACGACTTAAACCCCTTGATGTACGATT
>ENA-UOUJ01000244-UOUJ01000244.1-activated-sludge-metagenome-genome-assembly--contig:-NODE-244-length-43041-cov-17.020960_pt1 | contig 43041 bp, 37 predicted proteins | sample MGYA00249839_ERZ747224 | MGnify/ENA primary metagenome ERZ747224 (study PRJEB28782, sample SAMN03220277) | activated sludge metagenome | biome: wastewater; feature: sewage sludge; material... | reverse complement strand
TGGGTTAGCCATGAGACCCTGGCGCTAAGCGATTCGCCGGGGTCTCACGCTTAACACAGTTGCCAGGCTGTGAAGACCCCGTCGGGAAGATAAGCTATGACCCTAGCGCTGAAACTTCGCCGGGTTCTCGCTCTTCATACAACTGTCTGGCTGTGAAGACGCTGTTGAGACAGAATGGATATTTTAGTGGTAGCTAGCTTCGCGCCGGGGTCTTCATCAAAAGCCGTTGTGGGTTAGCCATGAGACCCTGGCGCTAAGCGATTCGCCGGGGTCTCACGCTTAACGCAGTTGTCAGGCTGTGAAGACCCCGTCGGGATGAAAGATTATACCGTAAAGCCATTAATCATCTTTGCTTTCTTCCAGGTCGTTATGTTCATCGCCGCCCAGGCTGTAGTAATTATTTTCCTCATCCTCCTCACGAATCGCCTCATTTTCATCATCCAGCTCTGAGCCGGGAACATCAAGTCCGGCATCCATGCTTTCTTTGTTTTCATCATTGGGCGGCACCCTGTCTTCCTGTTCGTAAATATCTTCCTTACGCGGATAATGCGGATATCCCGGGAAGTCTTTATCATCTTCCGGACTGGGTTCCTGCTTTTTTATTTTCTTATCCATACCATCACTTTTAGGTTACTAAATGAATGCCCTTTACAAATTTCCTTAAAATTACCGGATGTTTCAAAGGTATTATTTGATTTTACTGTTGATGTAATCAACCTGCTCCTGTATGGCTGCTGCATCGGCAGCAACATTTTTCATGGCAGTTTTTTGATTGGCTATGGTTTTAAGCAGCACGTTATTTACAAAAGGGTAAATGTCTTGCTGGTAAGCAGCGGGTATCTGGTCGCGGAATAATACAAGCGCATCCGTTGCTTTTTTTACGGCTTCCGTATTCTGAAGCTGTATGGCGTAATAGGCCACAATGTTCGCGTTCTCTACTTTGGCCTGCCCAAAGGGTAAAGCATTATACCAGTTTAATACATAGTCCAGGTCTTCCACTTTACTGTTTTCAGCAAAAACGTTGCTGATCGCTTCAGCCAGCTTCCCTTTCGTTTTCGTGGCGGTTAATTTTTTTGCTTCAGTATAAGATTCGGGTTTATCTAACTGGTTCAGCGATAAGAGGGCGGCTCCCGCTACGCTGTAAGACGAATCGTTAACGCTTCTTTGTATCAGTTCTTTGTAGATCGGCTTATCATACAGGCTTAAAGCCATTAGCGCTTCTGCCCTCACTGTAGGTTCGGGATCGCCTTTGGCAACAATAAAGATGGTTGATTCAAGCGCCTGTTTTACGTTTTCTTTTGTCAGGTCTGCCGAATGGAGGGCAAATATTCTCAATTCAAGGTACCTGTCTCTTAAAGCGGTTTTAAGCAGATCTACTGCGGCTGTGCTGTCCTGTAAAGCAGCGCATCCGCTTATGGCCTCCCTTCTGTCAACATACGAACCAGCAACCGTATATTGGTGTATATAGTTGGCAAGCGATTTGCCTGTTTCTTTTTTCTCGCAGAGCAGTATTTTATCGCCGTCAAAATTTACGAGGTCGGGTTGGGCAGCCACGGTAAACGTGAAGGTCTGGTCTTTCTGATCAACCCAAACAGGATGACGTTTCTTTTCCTTTCCATTGTATATATCAATAGCAACCGGTAAAATAAACGCAGCCTCTGCCTGGGTTTGCTTTACCTGTACGGAAACCGTTTTGCTGCTGTCGTTGTACGAATAATCAATGGTAAGCTTAGGATGTCCGCTGCCAAAATACCATTGGTTAAAGAACCAGTTCAAATCGCGTCCGCTTATTTCTTCTAAGGCAAGGCGTAACTGGTGGGCTTCCGCACTATTGAATTTATGCGTGGTAAGATATACATTCAATCCTTTATAAAAAGCATCATCGCCTAAATAGTTTCTCAGCATGTTCAATATTCTTCCACCCTTCTGGTAGCTCACCAGGTCAAACATATCCTCCCTGTCTTTGTAGTGAAAACGGACCAATGGCTTCTTGGCATCTTCCGGGCTGCTGAGGTACTGCTGCATGTTTTTATAGTTTTCAGCATCTCCTGCGTCCTTTCCGTATTTGTGTTCATTCCACAGTACCTGGCTAAAATTGGCGAAAGACTCATTAACGGTAAGATTGCTCCAGCTTTTGGCGGTAACATAATCGCCAAACCAGTGATGAAAAAGTTCATGCGCTATCGTGTTTTCCCATGCGTTGCCATCAAGCAGCTGCCTCGAATCCTGCTGTGCGCTCTCCTGGTGCAGTGTGGCGGTGGTATTTTCCATAGCGCCGCTTACATAATCCCTGGCAGTCATTTGCGCGTATTTTGGCCAGGGATAAGATACGCCGGTAATCTTTTCAAAAAATGCGATCATCTCCGGTGTATTACCAAAGATTTTTTTGGCAACACCTGCGTACTCTTTTTCTACATAATAGCTTACTTCTTTTCCTTTATAGAGGTCTTTGATAACCGCGTAATCGCCGATGCCTATAAAAAACAGGTAGGGAGCGTGGGGAAGATCCATCTTCCAGTAATCTGTTCTGGTGCCATCTGCATTCTTTTGCTGCTGTAATAATTTACCATTGCTGAGGGTAACATATTTTGATGGAACAATAAGAAAAAATTCCTGCGTACTTTTTTGGTTGGGCTTATCAATGGTTGGGCACCAAACCGAAGTGCTTTCTGTTTCACCCTGCGTCCATATTTGAGTAGGCTTGTTTTTTTCTTCACCCAGCGGGTTGATAAAGTACAACCCCTTGTCATCTTTTATAGCTTCGCTGCCACCTTTAGCCAGCTCATTGGGCTTTGCCGTATAATCAATATAAATTTTATATTCTTCTCCTTTGCCGTATGTTTTATCCAGCCTGATATTGATCTGCAGGCCATCGTATGTATATTTTAAAGGTTTCGTAGCAGTGCGCTGCACTATGGCAACGGCTTTTATCTCCATTCCCTTGGCATCTAATACCACCGAATCCGTGCTGTAAAAATGAGGTTCTAAGGTAATCCACACTTTGCCATACATGTAAGCCTTTTCATAATCGAACCTGGCCTCCAGCTTGGTGTGCACCAGGTTAGTTAACTTTTCGGGTGCCGCCCGGTAAATGCCGGGTGAGGTATTGGTGCCGGGAACCGTTTGCGCATACAGTAGGGCCGGGAAAACGGCAATCAATAGTAAGCCTGATAATTTTTTCACGTTAAAAACGATTTAATAACAGAAATGAATTCAAATAACATACCTTTTATATATGCAATGCTGTAAAATGCCGGATTAACGATGGTTAGTCCGGGTATTATGCTAACAATTTACATTACACACATTATAACACAATAATACTAACATTTATTACGATTTATTAAAGCTGTAAAATTCCTGCATATACAGGAAATAATGTTTTTTTTACATGAATGGCAGCTATTTCATCTTTTGCAGTAGTTTTGTTAGCTGTTTAAGGATAACGCAAAGCGCGCCGGCGTAAGAAAATCTATAGTTTGCATGAACGTACTGCGGAAACTAGTTTTTATTTTTATGTTCTTTGTACTGGTTAAAAATGGTTTTAGCCAGGAGCAGTATTATATATACATACAATCGCAGAACCACCAATCCTTTTATAGCCGTATAGGCTCAGAAACGTTTACTTCTTCCGGAAACGGCTATTTACTCCTTCCCGGGCTTACAAAAAACACATATGAGCTTATAATAGGTTTCCCGGGAGCAAAAATATCCGAATGGCGCTTTAATTGTACGGTTAATGACACAGACCTCGGCTTTATATTGAAAGATGCGGGTGTGGCAGGAGTGCAGTTATTGCATCTTGACCAAAAAGGTACGCTAACGGGAAAGGTTGTGGAACAGCATATGGAAGTAAAGGCAAACATTGCTCCGCTGCCGGGCGTTATCAGTGATGATCCGTTTTCGGCTATGCTTGCCGGTGTGGTAAATGATCCCTCTATACGGCAACAGCTTGTAATTGTTGATAAAAAAACGGCGCCCGTGAATAACGATACTGGGGAATCTTCCATTACCGGTGCGGCACCTGCAGTACCGGTAAGCGTTAGTACAGACAATAACAAGCCCGCTGAGCCCGTTGCGTCTGCGGTGCTGCAGGAGGAGATTAAAACAAGTATTGCAGAATCGGAAACTAAAAAGAACGAAACTTTTGTTGTACGGGAAATAGAAAAAACAAACTCCGCTGAAGCGGAAAAGCTGGCTGCAACCGGAGCGGTTCAGAAAGGCGATAAGACCGTTGCAGCAAACACACAAAAGCAATATGAGCCGTTTGTAGTAAAGGAAGTTACGGAACCCGTTAATGCTGGGGCTAAAACAGAAAACGTTGGCGTACCTGCAGCAGCGCAAAAAAGGGATAGCGGTGTATTGGCCGCGGCAAAGGAGCAGGAACCTTTTGTGGTAAAAGAAGTAATTACGAAACGCAATGATGCCGAAACCAGGCAGACGGCTCATACTGCCACAAAAAAAGATGCAGACAATAATGAAACGGTAAAGTACCTGCCTTTTGTTATAAAGCCGGCTGATAAAACAGATAACAATGAAGCTGCTAAATCTTCGAATGCCCTAACAGAGAAGAAAGCGGATTCGGTGACAGCCGTTGCTGCTGAAAAGAAGCCGTTGCCACCGGTAAAAAGCGGGGATAATCCCGGGCAGGCTGAAAAGGATAAAACGGTAAAATCCGGAACAGAAATACCGGCTAACGGATCAGCTACTGCTACTCAGAAAGGGAAGCCCGCTCCGGACGTGCAAAAAGCCATATTATCTGCTGTTAAGAAAACATTAGAACGGAAAAGCAGAGATGGTGTTGACCTGATCTATGTTGATGAAAATGTAAACGGAGCGAAAGACACTATTCGCATCTTCATACCCGTGCTTAAATAATACATAAATAGCGTTACGTCAAGCAAATTATGACTGTATGTTATCGTAAAAGTGAGCAGTTAAACATGAACAGGCAATGGGGAATGTAATTCACCATTCACTTTTCACCATTAACACAGCACTGTCGCTGCATTAAAAAATACTATTGCTTAACAAATTTTGCTGTCAGCACCTGCCCGCTGCGCTGTAATTTTATTAGATATATCCCTGCTTTTAAGGTGTTGATGGAAACCATTCTTCCCGCAGTATTATTGCCTTCAAGAACGGATCTTCCTGTAGCATCGTAAATGCGGTAGGTTCCGGGTGCAGTTTGCTCCTCATCATTGAACCGGAGTGTAATAACCGATGAAGCGGGGTTGGGAAATATGCTCAAACGCGGACTGGCATCTGTTGGTTGCGGTTCGGGTGAAGCGCTGGTATTCCAGGGTTTGCTTAAAGCGGCGGAGTGCAGCAGGCTTTCCCGGGGGGCAGATACAGCGAACAGGTCATGTATTTTTTGTTTTTGTCCCGGTGTGAACATATGCAAGCAGGCATCATCCGAAAAATCCATGAAGTTCATGAACATATCTCCCGAAGAAAGCGGGTTGCAACTGTTGGCGGTAATTTGCGGAAAGGAAGGGCAGCCGCTGTTGTATGTTTTTTGGGGCGGCGTATCATCCACACCGTCATCGCCGCAATCCGTATCTCCCCAAAGATGTTTCAGGTTAAGCCAGTGCCCCACCTCGTGCGTGGTGGTTCTGCCTTTGTTGTAGGCGGTATTATTATTGCCCGAAAGGCCAAATACATCTGTGCGAATAACCACGCCGTCCTTTTCCGGCGAAGCGCCGGGAAAAGTAGCATAACCCAATAAGCTTTTGGTAAGATTGCATACCCATATGTTAAGATAATAACGGCTGTCCCATGCATCATTTCCATCCGATGCCGAAAATTTCATTTTATCATCCTGCTGCCAGGATAAGCGGTCTGTTCTTTTTCGAACGATCCCTGTTGTTGCCCGGCCTTCGGGATCTGTTTTTGCCAGTTCAAACTGTATGCTGCAATCGGCGGCAAAAGAAGCAAATGCAAGTGGGATCTGTGCGGTATCGGCATTCTGTTTCCGGAAATCGTTATTCAATATATTCAGTTGCGACAGTACCTGCGCGTCAGTGATGTTTTGTGCGGGAGTATTATATAAGATGTGTATTACAACAGGAATGGTAATAACGGGCATATCTGCCACGCCGGCGTCCTGCTCCTTTTTTGAAACGAAGGGGCGCAGCTTTGCCGCGTTCTCTATTTGATTATACCGCAGCCGTAATGCGGGATCATTATTCAACTGGCTTTGCCAGTATTCATTTGTTGCACAGTTGCGCTGGCCGCTAACCAGCAGGGAACTGCAGCAAACGATGAGGGTAAACAGAAAAAATTTCATGAGCTGATTTTTTATGATCAGCTTTTCAAGGTGATATTAAATTTAAAGGCAATAGCCGTACCGGCAAGGGCAAAGGACTATGCTTATCCGTATCTTTCGGTTTTTACAGAGGATGAACAGGTAATGGCAGATCAGGAGGAATTGGATCAGGCTTAGCCTGTATTTGTGGCGTGCGCTGTGGGGCAAAGTAATCTAATATTTGCAGCATATACAACTTTACCGCGATGGTTTTCGATGGTTTGCTGGTAATTGACGGTTAAAAATATGGGTTATCCACCACACATCATGCTCAAAACTTTATTTTTGCAGCAATTGGTTATGATATGATAAAAAAAACATCCCTTTTCGTTTTTTGTATGGCTTTGTTCTGGTCATGTAACAATAGCAGTTCCTCCGGCTCGGGGGTAGATGTTCCTGTAAACAATATCCCTCCGCCCTCACCCGTGAGTTACACCTTACTGAATATCTATCCCCACGATACAACGGCGTTTACGCAGGGGCTTGTGTTTCACAACGATCATTTGTATGAAGGCACAGGACAAAAAAAGGCTTCTACCCTGCGTAAAGTAGATTACAAAACCGGGAACATTCAAAAAAAGATTGATATAGACCCTGATCTGTTTGGTGAGGGCATTACTATTTTAAACGACACCCTTTACCAGCTAACCTGGCAGGACCATATTGTGCTGGTGTATAGTCTTAAGGATCTAAAAAAGGTAAGAACGGTATACTGGAACAGGGAGGGCTGGGGGCTTACGCACGATAGTACCCACCTGATCATAAGCGACGGTACGGATAAATTATATTTCGTTCGGCCCGGTGATTTTAAGCTGATGAAGATCGTATCCGTATACAACCACCTTGGCCCGGTAAACAATCTCAATGAGCTGGAATATATAAACGGTTACGTATATGCGAATCAATGGGAAACAAACTATATCCTGAAAATAGATCCTTCTTCAGGATGGGTAGCAGGCATACTTGACTTTACAGATGCGCTTAAAAGGTTCGCGAATATTAATTATGATAAAGAAGCCGTGCAGGAAGGCGCAGTGCTGAATGGTGTGGCATGGGATGCTGCAACCAGCAGGATGTTTGTTACCGGCAAGCTGTGGCCGAAAGTATTGGAGGTGAAGCTGAATTGAAGTTTGTAGTTTGATAGTTTATGGTTTATAGTTACGTTGAAGCGTACATCCTGATAGCTAATAAATCCGAAGCACAAAGCTCGAAATCCGAAGCGGATGTGGCAACCATAAACCACAAACAATAAACCGTAAACTAAAAAAATCTGAAGCGGAATGCAATCTCAAACCCGCCTGCCGGACGGGCAGGTATTAAATTTCAAATTTCAAATCCTTCAACTGACATCTCGCCATTTAAGTATTCAAACCTATCGTTAGTAGTATCCCACTGATACCTGACTGCTGATAGCCGACACCTCTCTGCATATGCTATGATTTTCTCATGCGGTATTTTTTAGCCACTTTCGGGTTATTGAAATACTTATCCAGCTCTTCAGGTGAATCGCCAAATTCAACAACAGGAACCTCTATCAATTGTAATTGGATCTGCTTTAATTCCTCCCTTAGCTTTTGGCTTTTATTAATCAGTTCCGGATCTTTTTCACCTACCAGCACGTTATTCTGGAGCAGGTAGTCTAAGCGTTTAATGCTGTTACGTACAAGCGTTGCAGAATTTTGTTCCTCTTTTTTAACAGGCGATACCGATTCTTTTACCGGCACCATCGCCACGCCAACACTGGGTAATATTTTACCGGCAGTTTTTTGTCCGTCTGTTGGTAAAGATGAAAATACGGTTCCTCCCAGCGAAGAAGCCGCTGAGGTAAGATCAAAGGTAGTGCGGGCGCCGCGGGTTGATTTTATCTTTTTATCCAACTCCATAAAAGTGGCTTTCAGGCGGTTAGAATAGGCCTGGATACTTCTTACGATCTCATTGTATTCGAGTACCTTTTGCGGGTAATTGATATTTTCTTTCACTACGATCCGGATGGTTGCCGTATCCCGCACATTAAATTTATTGGCCCCCACAAAATTAACGATCACTTCTTTTTGCTTGTCTTTATCGGATGGCTTAACAAAGCCAAACGGCGGCGACCATTTAAAATCATCTCCGCATTTGGTTACGGTTCCAATGGTTTTAATCGGGTAATTACTGGTCATCGTAATATTTTCGATAGGGAAATTCCCGTCTTCACACTGCACTTTAAAGCTAACACTGTCACCCTCATCTACATACAATATGTTGTTAACGCTCGGTTTTATTTTAGAAGGAATGATCTCTGTATTAAAAAACAGCAGAGTAAAAGAAGTATCTATTTTATCTTTAGGGTCATCCAAGTTCTGCACACCCAGATCTACCTTGTAATCCAAATCGTATTTGAGCCTGCCGGAAAGGAAGAATGCCTTTTCAGCCTTGAAGGTTAAGAGTCCGCTGTTTCGCTCAATCTTAAGTCCCACCGGAGAATTTTTCAGGAACCAGTAATACTGCGATTGATCTTTGTTTATATCCAGCTTATATTGCAGGGTGGAATCCACATGCAGGGTAATATAAGGGTTCAGGTTCCTTATTCTCAATACCGAATCTTCCTGGGGAATAGTGCGAAAAATAGTATCGGATTTAGCCGTGTCTGTTTTCAGCGAATCTATGACCTGTGAAAATGACGGGAGAGCAAAACCTATCAATAAAACCAAGATGAACGCAAACTTATTATTGATCAATTTGCTGGTTTTTTAGAGGGTTAAAAAATTAAGTAGCGCAAATTTAATGCTTTATTTCATACATCACTCAAAGTACAGTGCATAATCGCACAGGGCAGGAATATAATAAACACCTGAATGTTAATGTTTTCAAAAAAAGGCTGACTACAAAGAGCCAGCCTGCTTCAAAACCAATGCGTACATTATTCTGTATAACAAAATCCGAAACTATCATTTACTGAATATCTATCTGCTTGGTAACAGCCTGCGCTTCCGCTTTCTTAGGTAAAAGCACTTTTAATATACCATCTTCATATTTACCCTGAATATTATCGGAATCAATTTTATCACTTATGGTAAAACTCCGTTTAAAGCTTTTGTACTTAAATTCCCTGCGCACTGTTTTGTAATCATCGCTTTTGGTTTCTTCTTTTTGTTCATAGGAAATGGTCAGTAAACCATTTTCAACTTTAAGTTTAATGTCTTCTTTTTTTAATCCGGGTGCATTGAGCTCAAGGTGATAGGCTTCATTGGTTTCATGAATATTTACGGGCACGCTGTTGTATTGAACCGCGTTGTCGTCTTTACCCAGGTTTGTCCATTCATTCAGCCATTCATCCAGGAAGCTGCCGTATGCTTTTTTTGCCGGGGATCCGTTTACTTTTACGAGTGTCATAGTTTGTTATTTTAATCGTTATTAATTTTTGTTTATACAACAGACAATGATCAAACAGTGTTCCACCCGTAAAAAGATGAACTATTTGCAGTAAATGGCACTTAAAATAAATTTAGTAAGACATTCTGTCTCTATTTTATTATATTTAATGACAATATGTCGCTTCATTTAATGAAGAAAGATTTGCCTAACTTTGCAACACTGAAAATTAATCAACTAAAATATTAAAGCAATGTATCCCGAAGAAATTGTAATACCAATGAAGGAGGAGTTAACCGATAATGGTTTCAATGAGCTGTTAACTCCCCAGGAAGTAGAGCAGGCTTTGCAGCTCAAAGGCACAACGCTGGTAATGATCAACTCTGTATGTGGTTGTTCTGCAGGGAGCGCAAGACCGGGTGTATTGATGGCAGTAGCCAATGCAGCCAAAAAGCCCGACCAGCTTACCACCAGTTTTGCAGGTTTCGATATTGACGCGGTTAAAACATTAAGAGAGCACCTGTTGCCTTACCCGCCATCGTCTCCCGCAATAGCGCTTTTTAAAGATGGTCAGTTGGTGCATTTTATTGAACGTCACCAAATAGAAGGCAGGCCTGCTCAATTGATAGCCAGTAATCTTATCGCAGCTTTTGAAGAATACTGCAATTAAATTATTTCATTTACCTGTACTGTCCCGTTCCCTAGGAACGGGATTTTTTGTGCTGTTTAGCATGGGAGAAATATAATGCTTTGTTATAATGCCTGCATATCCGGTTCTTCATGTATGTTTTTCTTTCCGTCGTCTTTTTCCTTTGCGGGCTTTGCGTGAAACCCGATGTGGGTTTAAAATATCAGGCTTATTTTATTTCAATCCATATTTTTAAACTAACATTGTGCCTTATAAATCTAATGGCAAAGCATGTATCCCAATCTATATTTTTTTATTAAAGATACTTTTGGAACGGAGCCGTGGGCGTGGACAAAATTTGTAAATGCTTTCGGTTTTTTTGTTGCGATCGCTTTTATCCTTTCTGCTATGGTGCTGGCCAAAGAGCTTAAGCGAAAAGAAAGAGAAGGGCTGTTGTTCCCGGTTGAAGAAAATATTATTATAGGAAAGCCCGCTTCCCTGCAGGAATTATTAATGAATGCTTTATTAGGTTTCCTGGTAGGCTATAAGGCCTTTGGTATATTTCTTAACAGCGATCAGATACCTCCGCAGGAGTATATTTTTTCGGCCAAGGGAAGCTGGGGTGGCGGTATTATACTGGCATTGGTTTTTGCAGGTTTAAAGTATCGCGAAAAAGCAAAGCAAAAGCTTGCGAAGCCCGAGAAGCGGAAAATACGGATATGGCCGCACGAAAGAGTGGGCGATATAACTATATATGCCGCTATTTTTGGATTTATCGGCGCCAAGCTGTTTGATAACTTTGAAAACTGGGACAGGTTCATACAGAACCCTATTGAGAATTTATTATCGCCGAGCGGACTTACCTTTTACGGTGGTTTAATTTGCGCTACCATTGCAATTTTATGGTATGCCCGCAAAAAGAAGATCAGCATCCGGCACCTGGTAGATGCCGCTGCTCCTACCCTGATGTTGGCCTATGCCCTGGGGAGAATTGGTTGCCAGGTTAGCGGTGATGGCGATTGGGGGATATTAAACAGCGCGTATGTTACCAGCGCTTCAGGTAAAGCTATAGAAGCGGGCCCGGGAGATTTTGAAAAGGCGCTCAACACCCATAAAACAATATACCTGAGCGAATTTGGAACAGACAGCATACCACGCATACCTGTAAAAGCGCCGTCTTTTCTTCCCACATGGACGGTGGCATATCCTTATCCCCATAACGTAAATGAACAGGGATTTCAAATAGCTGGCTGTGAAGGCGACCATTGCAACGCCCTGCCCGTACCTGTTTTCCCCACGCCATTTTATGAGATCATTATCTGCCTGATTTTATTTTTGGTGCTGATGGCTTTACGGAAAAAAATAACCATTCCGGGTCAAATGTTCGCCATTTACTTAGTATTGAATGGGTTGGAGCGATTTTTCATCGAAAAAATCCGTGTAAATACTAAGTATGACCTTCTCGGATTTCATCCTACACAGGCCGAAATCATCTCTACATTGATGATCATAGCCGGAATAGCCCTTTTCTTCTATGCAAAGAGGAATACAGGTTCAGCCATTCCTGCAAAAGCTTAGAATGCCACTAATACACGAATGAACGCGGAGATATTAGTAAGCCGGTGCATAATTTTTCTGCTATCCGTCAACTTATCTTGATAGTACTATGCATTACCAAATATCATTGATTTAAGCCATTCATTGTAAAACTATGTACTATGCATTGCAAAGTACCATAGGTTTGTCTTGTAATTGTTTACAAGAAAATAAAAACTGCAATGAAAAAAATATTTCTGCTGTGCGCAGTAAGCTGCTTCAGCATCCTACTACAGGCACAAACACAAGCTGTTTCAAAAATAACAGGCACGGTTAAAAATGATGGAAAAGGTATTGAAGCTGCCACGGTAACACTTTTAGCGGCTAAGGATTCCGCTGTTATTAAAATTGAAGTAACAGATAAGAATGGAAAATTTGAGCTGGCCGCACCCGGGGCAGGTAAGTTTTTAATGCTGATAAGCGCCGTGGGGTTCGAAAATAAATATACGGCTCCTTTTGCTGTTGTTTCGGCAGGAGATGCGGTTCAAACCGGTATTACAGACCTGACAGTGCAAAGCAGGGATATGAAAGCCGTGGTAATAACCGCGAAAAAGCCGCTGATCGAACAAAAGATAGACAAGCTGGTAGTAAATGTAGATGCGGCTCCTACCAATGCCGGGGCAACCGCCATGGAAGTGCTGGAAAAATCGCCGGGCATAACGGTAGATAATGATGGAAACATCAGCCTGAAAGGAAAGGGCGGCGTAACGGTAATGATGGATGGTAAGCCCACTTATCTTTCTGCAGCCGATCTGGCCAATTTGCTTAAGAATACCCCCGCTTCCGCTATAGACCAGATAGAGATCATGAGCAACCCCTCTTCAAAATACGATGCGGCAGGCAATTCAGGGATCATCAATATTAAAACAAAAAAGAGTTTGAAGATGGGGCTGAACGGGAGCATAATGACAGGCGCCACTGCAGGATTTTTTCCAAAAGACGGTAATGTATATGTGCAGCCCAAATCGCAGCACAGCCTGAATTTTAATTACAGGAAAAATAAGATCAACCTGTTTGGCAATTATAATCCCAACTTCAATAAACGCAGAAATGAACTCACCATTTCGCGGAAGTTCTATAATGAAGACGGAACCTTAAACGCTTCAGCGGTATTGGGTACCGATTTTACCGGAAAGGGCGATAATCATAGTGTTAAGCTGGGCGCCGACTACTACATCAACGATAAAAATGTACTGGGTGTGGTATTTACGGGGTTTGGCTTTTTTGGAGATTTCACCCCTTCCACCATATCTAATATTTACAACCCCAACGGCAGCCTGCAATCAGGGCTGTATTCCACTGCAGACAATAACATTAAGTTCAGGAACTATACCGGAAATATCAACTATAAGCACAGCTTCGACAGTTTGGGCAGGGAATTTACCATAGACATAGACTATGTGAAATATGATAATGTTTCCAATATGCTGTTAACCACAAACGTAACGGATAAGTGGGGCAACACCATGGGCGATCCTGTACTGCTGAAGGGACATCTTCCTTCCAATATTGATATCTATTCTTTTAAATCGGATTATGTGCATCCGCTTAAAAATAATTTCAGGATCGAAACCGGTATAAAAGCAAATTACGTTAAAAACAATAATATCGTTGATTACACCCGCTATGATGGTGAAGAATGGGCAAAAGATTTTCGCTCCAATCATTTTATTTACGAGGAAAATATCAATGCGGCATATATCAACGTAAATAAGAAGCTGAGTGAAAAATGGAGTGTACAGGCAGGGTTAAGAGCAGAGAACACCAATACAAAAGGGTACCAGGTAACGAATGATTCTGCTTTTAAAAGACATTATACCAATTTATTTCCAACGGCATTTGTAAGCTACGCAGTAAATAAGGATAACCAGCTCACGTTGTCGTATAGCCGCAGGGTGAACCGGCCGAATTACCAGGATTTGAATCCTTTCATTTATTTTCTCGATTCATTAACCTATCAAAAGGGCAATCCCTACCTGCTGCCGCAGTTCAGCCATAATATCGAGCTGAGCCATTCCTTTAAAAGTAAATTCATCACTACGCTTAATTACAGCAAAACAACAGATGTGATATCACAGATATTGCGGCAAAATACGGATGAGAAGACTACATTTCAAACTACCGAAAATGTATCCGAATTCCGCAATATAGGACTGGCCGTTACCGCCCCCTTTAAATGGGCGCCATGGTTCAGCACCAATGTTTTTGCAAACCTGTATAACAATCAGTATAAAGGAATATATAACGGAACGCCTATTGACGCCTCTAATACGGCGTATATGATAAACCTTACCAACAGCTTCACTTTGGCTGAGGGGTTTTCGGCGGAGCTAAGTGGCTTTTACCGGTCGGAAGGCTTGAATGGCTTACTGGTAATGAATGAAATGTACCAGATGACCATAGGCCTGCAAAAAAATATTATGAAGGGAAAATCAACGGTACGGCTCAATTTCCGCGATCCTTTTGGCTGGCAAAAATTTGGCGGGTATATGAAGTACGGAGATGTGGATGTAACGGTAAAGAACCGCTGGGACACCCGCCAGGTTACGGCAAGCTTTACCTGGCGTTTTGGAAAAAATACGATAGCGCCATCGCGCAAAAGGGCAACAGGTGTGTCGGAAGAGATCAACAGGGTGGGCCAGGCGAATTAACAGGATTGGAAATGAATTCAGCACCAATCTCAAATTTCAAATCTCAAATTTCAAATTATCTAAAAGGTTAGTTTCTCATGTTTTGGTTTTAGATCCCGCTGTTCCCAGTGGGATTTTTTTTGGCGTGAACCGGCAGTTGTTTAATAAACCGCCAATGCCTGCACATGCTTTATCTTTGAAGCAAAATAATCGGCACCATGGCGTATAAAAATCAGCAGGAATTTATTGATGCATTAGAAAGGGCAGGAGAGCTGTTAAGAATAACAGCGTATGTGGATCCAAAGCTGGAAATGGCAGAAATTACAGACCGCGTCAGCAAAAGCGGGAATGGCGGTAAAGCATTGCTGTTTGAAAATACGGGTTATGATCCTGCCAGCCGACAGGCAGGTTTTCCGGTGCTGATGAATGCCTACGGCAGTGAAAAAAGAATGTGTATGGCTCTTGGCGTAAACCGCCTTGATGATATTGCCGGGGAAATTGAAAGTTTGTTTAAGCTGCTTACCAAACCCAAAGAAAGTATATTAGATAAGCTCAACCTGCTGCCCAAGCTCAGCCAGTTTGCATCGTGGATGCCTAAGGTAAAAAGCGGGCGGGGCGCCTGCCAGGAAGTAGTAATGCAAAATCCCGATCTTGGAAAATTGCCTGTTATTACCTGTTGGCCCAAAGATGGCGGGCCGTTTATTACATTACCCGTTATTCATACCAAAGACCTGCAAACAGGGATCCGGAATGTGGGCATGTACCGCATGCAGGTATTTGGTCCAACCCTTACCGGCATGCACTGGCATAAGCATAAAGTATCGGCAAAACATTACAATGGGTATAAGCAGGCCGGAAAGCGCATGCCCGTTGCCGTTGCCCTGGGCGGAGACCCGGTATATGCTTATTCCGCTACCGCCCCGCTGCCTGAAAATGTAGATGAATATATGCTGGCGGGATTTTTACGGAAGAAAAAAGTAGAGCTGGTAAAATGTCTTACCCAGCCTGAGCTGGAAGTGCCTGCCGATGCAGATTTTATAATTGAGGGTTATGTTGATCCGTCCGATGAATTAATATGGGAAGGTCCTTTTGGCGATCATACGGGCTACTATTCGCTCCCCGACTGGTACCCGCGTTTTCACGTTACCTGCATCACCCATAAAAAAAATCCGGTATACCCCGCTACTATAGTAGGCATACCACCCCAGGAAGACGCCTGGCTTGGCAAAGCCACCGAAAGGATTTTTCTTGCGCCCATTAAAATGACCATGGTGCCCGAGATCATAGATATGGAAATGCCGGTAGAGGGAGTTTTTCACAACCTCGTTATTGCCAAAATAAAAAAGGAGTTCGCAGGACAGGGGCAGAAAGTAATGTATGCCATGTGGGGCGCCGGGCAAATGATGTTCAATAAAATACTCGTTATAGCCGATGAGCTGGCTAACATACAGGATTATAAGGGCCTGGCACAGCAGGTATATAAGAATCTTGACGTATCGAGGGATGTTTTTTTTGCTACCGGTCCTATGGATGTGCTGGATCATAGCTGCAGTAAAATGGGCTTTGGCGGAAAAATGTGTATTGATGGCACCCGCAAGTTCGAAGAGGAAACAGATAAGCAATACCAATTGCAACCTGCAGCGCAAAAACTTCAGCAAAAAAACTTTTTGGATCATTTCCCTGAAATAGCAGGCGTGAATATTGATTTACCGGAACTGGATATTCCATGCCTGATCATTGCAGTTAAAAAAAACAAAACCGGGCATGTAAGAGAGCTGCACCGGCAAATTTGTTCAACAGTGCCGGGCATAGAAAATATTAAAATGATCTTATATGTGGAATATAGCGTTGATCCGGGTAATTTGCCGGTAGCCCTGTGGCGGTTTTTCAATAACCTGGATCCTAAAAGAGATAATATCCTTTTTGAGCAGGCTGCAGCCGCTGAGCCGGGGAAAATATTTGCCTGTTTAGGGCTTGACGGCACACGGAAGACCAAAGAGTGGGATGGTTTTGACCGCGATTGGCCCAATATTATCGTTGCCGATGATGCCACGATAGCAGCGGTTGACAAAAAATGGGAAACATTGGGTATTGGTCCGTTCCTTTCTTCACCCTCCCTGCAGTATAAAAGCCAGATGTACGGAAACGAAGCGGTAGTGGAAGACTTATAAAGTGAAAGTGAATGGTTTGGGCGGCTATAAAAAATTGAGGCTCATGGAAATGAGCCCCCTTTAGTTTCAACCCTAAACCCTTGAGAAAGATGTAATTGATATCGCTAAGATTATGCCAAACTCTTAAAAAAAGAAATATTTTTTATTTATTTATCAAATAAAACCATCCGGTAAGTTGTTACACTTAGTATTTTTCGAGGTTGCTAAAGAAAAAGCTGCCTTCTATCTGCGCATTTTCATTGCTGTCGCTTCCGTGAATAGCGTTTCTCCCTACATTTTCAGCAAAAAGCTGGCGGATGGTGCCGGCATCGGCCTTTGCGGGATCGGTTGCGCCGATCAGTTTGCGAAAATCTTCCACGGCATTATGCTTTTCAAGAATAGCAGCAACAAGTGGTCCGCTGCTCATGAACTCCACCAGCTCACCATAAAAAGGCCGTTCCTTATGAATGGCATAAAATTCCCCGGCTTTTCCGGCAGAAAGTGAGGTAAGCTTTAAAGCCACAATGCGAAATCCGGCCTTAATAATTTTGTCTATGATAGCTCCTGTATGTCCGTTTGCAAAAGCATCCGGCTTGATCATGGTAAAAGTAATATTGCTCATATTTTTTCTTTAGGGCAGCAAAGGTAATGGTTTAGCCTGTTCAAAACGGAGAGAAAGCTTCAACATTTGTTAATACTGATCTCCATTCCGGGAAAAAAGATTTGACTGAATGCATATTATAATTGATTTTTGCGGCTTTGTATGAAACCCATCCAGGAGATTTATCCATTATTACATACGCCGCGTAAAATAGTTGTTACCATGCATCAGAAGCCTGATCCTGATGCTATGGGTTCTTCTTTAGCGCTTGCAGGAGTATTGGCTCAGATGGGGCATGAGGTTACGGTTATTTCACCTACCAATTGGCCCGACTTTTTGAAATGGATGCCCGGTTCAAAAAAAGTGATTGATTTTGAAGCTGCCAGGGAAAAGGGTAATGCTGCTTTGGAAGCGGCAGAGTGGGTGTTTTGTCTTGACTTTAATGCTTTATACCGTACAAAGCACATGGCGGCAAAGCTTTCAGCGCTTAATTGTATTAAGATTTTGATTGACCATCATGAGCAGCCGGAAACAGCGGCTTTTGATTATGGCGTTAGCCTCACGGCTAAAAGCTCCACTTCGGAGATGGTATATGACTTTATTAAGGCTTCGGGTAATGACGGACTGATTAGTGAAGATGTTGCGGCCTGCCTGTACGCCGGCATCATTGGGGATACGGGTTCCTTCCGTTTCCCGGCTACATCGTCCAACGTGCATGAAATGGTAGCCGATTTAAAACGGAAAGGGCTGGAGCATTCCATCATTCATGAAAATTTGTATGATAATTTCTTAGAAGACAGGTTAAGATTTATAGGGCATGTATTATTGCACCGGATGGAAATATTTTATGAGTATAACGCGGCGCTCATTGCCATACCCAAAAGTGATCTCATTAAATTCAATGTAAGAACGGGCGATACGGAAGGTTTGGTGAATTACCCGTTAACCATACAGGGTATCAGGCTGGCAGGATTGGTTATAGACAGGGATGAAGAAAGAAAATGGTCGTTCAGAAGCAAAGGCGATGTGGATGTAAATACCTTTGCACGGAAATATTTTAACGGGGGTGGCCACTTTAACGCTTCCGGCGGCAGAAGCGCCGATTCGCTTCCAACTACGGTGCAATTATTTAAAAAAGCAATAAAAGAAAACGCATCACAATTACAATAATCACAAAGTATGAAAAAAATAACATGGATAGGATCCATAGTGGCAGTAGCTTTTGGATTGAGTTCCTGCAGCAGCGGAAGCGGAACGTATAAAAAAACAGCAAGCGGAATGGAGTATAAAATTATAAGCAACGGCAAAGGGGCTCCCATTGCCTATGGTGAGGTAATGAAATTTCATTTTGCGCAAAAATACAAGGACTCCACAATGAAAGATACTTACAGCCAGCCGCCGCAATACCAGCCTGTAGACAGTACGCAATTGCCGCCTGAGTATTATGGCATATTTAAGGAAGTAAGAAAAGGGGATAGTATTGTTACCCGCATTCTTACCGATAGCGTATTTAAAGGCGGGATGACCATGATGCCCCCCGAATTTAAAAAAGGAGAATACCTGCTGACAACTTTTAAGATACTGGATATTTTAAAAGCTGATAGCGCGCAGGCAGACTTTGCCAAAGAAGTACAGAAGTTCCAGGAACAGGATTCTATACATGCCATTGCACAGAAAACAAAAGATGACAAAATTTTACAAGATTATATTGCCGCCAACAATATAAAAGCCACCAAAACAGAGGAAGGCACTTATGTAGAGATACAGCAGGCCGGTGGGGAACCCGCTAAGAACGGGCAGTCTGTCTCTGTTAAGTATACCGGCAGATTCTTAGATGGCGAAGCGTTCGACAGTAATGTAGACAGTTCCTTTCGTCATACAGAACCATTTACACTTACCTTAGGTGCCGGCGGCGCTATTAAAGGATTTGACGATGGTTTAAAGCTGTTAGGCAAAGGAGCGAAAGGCAGGTTATTCATTCCTTCGGTGCTGGGCTATGGCTCACAGGGTTCGGGCAAAATAAAGCCCCATACGAACCTCGTGTTTGAAATAGAGGTATTAGACGTAAAAGATGCCCCGGCTCCGCCCCAGCAGTTACCTGCACGTCCTTCCGTTGCTCCTAAAAAGTAATAAGAAAAAGGGAGAGATAGTGCAATTATGCTTTTAGGCTATCGTGAAAAGTGAGCGCCCGCCCGCCTGCCCGACTGAGTCATTCAGGCGGGGCTGAATGCTATTCGGACGGGGATAGAGGTGAATAGGCAATAGTGAATCTCACTATTCACCAAAAAATATACAAGCGGACAGGTTACCCCGGTAGCCTGTCCGTTTTTCGTTTAAAATAAATTGGCAGCAAAAAAAGCAGGAAATGAGAAATAAATACGTAAATTGTAAAACGATTTACATAATATGGCTGGTAAAATTACAATAAGCATTGATGCGTTTACGGAGCAATCTATTAAAGCATTAGCCCGGAAAAGAAAAATGACCGTTTCGGGTCTTATAAGAGAGTTTGTGCGTACAGCTTCGAAGAAGGAAAAAATTGATATTGATGAACAAGGTTTGGGTACTTTGCTCAAACCGTCTTCCTCCGTTCAGGAATTGCCCGTATTGGATTATAAAACCTTATTGGGAATGATCAGGGAGGAAAAATTTAAAGCCGGCAAATGATTGTTTTCGTTGATACTAACATTTTTTTGGATGTTCTGTTAAACCGGGAAGGATTAGCAGTGGATTCAGAAAATGTTTTAAACAGATGCTCAAAGCCTGGATACAGCATGTATACATCTTCTATGTCGTTTACTAATATCACTTATTTCCTTACTAAATACAGGCAGGGGGAAGCTAAAATTTTATTAGAAGCATTATTGAAAAAAGTAAATATAGCTCACACAAGGTCAAAAGATTTTCAGAAAGCCCTGCAAAGTAATTTTCACGACCTGGAAGATGCCTATCAATATTATACGGCTTTACAAATCCGGGGAATTAAATACTTTATTACACGCAATATTAAGCATTATAAACATTCGGTTATTAGCGTGGTCACTCCCGCAGCATTTCTTTCAGCTACACAGGAGAAGTAAAAGGGAATTGTTGTTAAGATGCTATACTCTTTTGTAAACCATAAAAAGCGCTATAGCTTCCTTTGCCTCCTTTACATCGTGCACCCGCAATATATTGGCGCCGTTCATCAGGGCAATGGTATGTAAAACCGTAGTACCGTTCAAAGCCGCTTCAGCCGTTGTGTGTAATGTTTTATATATGGTTGATTTGCGTGAAAGTCCAACCATTAAAGGACGTTGAATGATCTGCAGGGCAGGGAGCGATTTAAGCAGCGAAAAATTATGTGCAATGGTTTTTCCAAAGCCAAAGCCGGGATCAATAATAATATCATGAATGCCGGCTTTCCTGCACTGGTCAACCTTGCCGGCAAGATAATCCAGCACGGTAACGGATACATTTTCATACTGCGGATCTGTTTGCATGGTACGGGGTGTGCCCTGCATGTGCATACAAATATAGGGCGCCTGTAGTGCCGCAACGGCGGGAAGCATCGCCTCGTCCATATCGCCGCTGCTGATATCGTTTATAATAGAAGCTCCGGCCTGTACCGCGGCTTTTGCTACATCGGATGAATAGGTATCAATAGAAATAACGGCATCCGGGAACTGCTGCATGATGCGTTCAATGGCGGGAGCCGTTCTGTCTGTTTCCTCCTGCACACTAATCCTTTCACTGCCCGGCCGGGTGCTTTGTCCGCCAATATCTACAATGTTTGCACCCTCCGTTATCATCTTTTCCGCCAGCCGCAAAATTTCATCTGCATGCTGCTTCCTGCTGGCTTTATAAAAAGAATCGGGTGTGGCATTAATGATGCCCATAACCCATGGCTGATCCATCACCAGCAAACGTCCGTTGCAGTTTAAAGTGTACATTATTGGTTTTCGGCTTATTTTTGGAACTTCAGTTAAATCGCAAAAATAGTTCATCCCATATTAAATGAGCAGCTATATAATGACTACTATTCAGGAGTACGACAATGCAGTAAAACAATGCAGGGATATTTTTTTAAAGAAAACAGCAGATTATGGCACCTCGTGGCGGGTTTTAAGAACCATTTCCATCGTTGACCAGATCTATATAAAGGCTAAGCGTATTCGTACCATACAGGAAACAGGGTCGCAGAAAATTGATGATGATATTGCATCGGAGTTTAAAGGCATCCTGAATTACGGGGTGGCCGGGCTTATGCAAATGGAGCTGAAAGCAGAAGCGGCGGAAGACATGGATGTGCATGCCGTACAGCATTTATACGATAAGGTAATGGCCAATGCAAAGGCGCTGATGGAAAATAAAAACCACGACTACGGGGAAGCGTGGCGGGAGATGAGCCAGGAAAGCTTTACCGATCTTATTTTATCCAAGCTGCTGCGCATCAAACAAATTTTGGCCAACAAAGGACAAACCCTGATCAGCGAAGGCATTGATGCCAACTATTATGATATTATTAATTACGCGGTTTTTGCATTGATCCTCATCAGCGAGGGAAAGCATTGATGGCGTATTTGGTTTTATTCGAAATCTTCAGAAAAGCCACTCTCAAAATCAGTCCATACCTTTGTTTATCGCTTGCCTGCCTTTAAATATTTATAAAATCTTTTCATATACATGTTAGATATCATTATAGTTGGTGGCGGTCCTATAGGGCTTGCCTGTGCGCTGGAAGCCCAAAAAGCGGGCTTACAATATTGCATCCTGGAGAAAGGTTGTTTGGTTAATTCCCTGTATAATTACCCGTATAATATGACTTTCTTTTCTACCTCCGAACGGCTGGAAATAGGAGGGATCCCTTTTGTGTCTATATCGGTTAAGCCCACCCGAAACGAAGCCCTGGAATATTACCGCCGTGCCACGCTGTCCAATCACCTGAATGTGCACCTGCAGGAAGAAGTGAAATCCATTAACAGCAGGGATAATGTATACGAGGTAATTACTGCAAAAGCAACCTACCATACCCGGTACATTGTGCTGGCTACAGGCTTTTACGACAGGCCGGTGTTAATGAATATACCGGGCGAAGGTTTACCCAAAGTAACTCACTATTATAAAGAGCCCCACTTTTATGCTATGCAGAAAGTGGTAGTGGTGGGCGCCAACAACTCCGCGGTAGACGCGGCGCTGGAAACTTTTCGCAAGGGTGCCGAAGTAACCATGGTGATCAGGGGCAGCGAAATAGGCAAACGGGTGAAATACTGGGTGAAGCCGGATATAGAAAACCGTATTGCCGAGGGAAGCGTTAAAGCTTTTTTCAATTCCACCCTGGCGGCTATTTATGAAGACAGGGTAGATATACAAACGCCTGCAGGGATCGTTACCATACCCAATGATTATGTAATTGCTACTACGGGTTACCAGCCCCAGTTTGATTTTTTGCGCAAAACGGGTATTCATTTATCGGATGATGAAAAGCTGCGTCCCGACTATAACCCTGAAACCATGGAAACCAATAAAAAAAATATTTACTTAGCCGGTGTGGTATGTGGCGGCATGGATACGCATAGCTGGTTCATCGAAAATTCAAGAGTGCACGCCACTATGATTGTGAAAGATATTTTGAAAAAGGAAAATCAAAACTGCCAATAGGCAATACAGAAGCTTCTTTCCTCAGCATGACAAAATCCGAAGTCTCAAATCCGAAATCCGATGGAGATACAAAGCATCAAGAACCAAATCACAAAAAACAAATAAATCTCAAATGGCAAATTCCAACCGTCTCCGCCATTGGGAGATTACCTACTGCCGGTAGGCAGGCTTCACCCTTTTAAAATTATTACACCTCATTCATTCCCGTTTAAGGTCTCATTATTCTTTTGGCGTTTTTAAGTTGCCGCCTTATCTTTGCCGCCCTAAACGATCAAAACCGGCCCCGTAGCTCAACTGAATACCTGCCTGCCGGCAGGCAGGGAGTATCTGACTACGGATCAGAAGGTTTAAAAAGATCAGTTATTAATGGTCTGAAAATAATTGGCCCCGTAGCTCAACTGAATACCTGCCTGCCGGCAGGCAGGGAGTATCTGACTACGGATCAGAAGGTTTAAAAAGATCAGTTATTAATGGTCTGAAAATAATTGGCCCCGTAGCTCAACTGAATAGAGTATCTGACTACGGATCAGAAGGTTTCAGGTTTGAATCCTGACGGGGTCACATTTTTACAAAAATTGCATTGATTTTCAACCGGTTAAACGCCGGTTTTTTTATTGGGGGTGGGGGTGGGGGATAAAAATATTATCATGAAATTCTTCATCTACCCCAAACTGGATGGCAGGTACTACGAAATAATGGTAGAGCACTACGGGGTTACACGGCCTTGATTTAATTCATTCCAAGGAGGAAATGGAAATATTTGTTCTTTCAAAAGTTCTCCATTCTTTTAAAGGAGAATAGTAATAGTTCTTCTCATGTATGATCTGATAGCACAGCTATTATCATGAAATGCAAATGTCCTTTGTTGCTTATTGCTGAAATCATCCACTCAGTACATCCTGGTTCATTTGGTTACCTACTAAACCACTCAGGCTATAAGCACCTTTGCGCATGTCTGCCATGCCATTGTAATAAAAGTAGCGGCAACCTGTACTCAGATGCAGCATACCAATGCTTTTACCCTGTAGCGCTGTTTATAGGGAAGGGATTCAAGAGTTATGACACTGAATAGTTAACATCCAAGTCTAAATGACCAAATTAGGAACATTAATCTTACCTAAGTTACAAGAACATCACGCAAAAACACATCAAAGGCATTTTAGCTTGGCAGACATTGCAAAAAATAACCCTGGACGAAGTCTTTATAATCAGATTTTTTTTAAAAAGATTATATAAATTTATTATGCTAGAACTTTAACCCCTAATATTTTAACGGTGATAAAACTTTTCTTAACCCTCATTTTTACTCTTTGCAGCCTCCTTGGAATTTCACAGAATGACAAATATTATCATCTGTTTATTGATGTTAAGAAAGATGTAAAAACTTATTTTCTAACTCTAAAAAATCCAATACTTCCGCCGTTATTCGTGGATCCTTTTGGTTCCCCAAACCAAGCCAAACTATCCCCAAACCAAGCAATTATATTTAGGGATTCTGGTGGATTGTATGTCGGGGGGAAGAGTAAGTATTATCAAATAATACCAGAGGGTGTTAAATCTGATTCACTATATGCATGGAATAAAGCAACAACAGTGGCTGAATTTGGCCCACAAAATGATGATATTGATTTGGGACAGGAAATTTCTGTCTCCGATACAGGATTTACAATCGAGGCCGCACAAGTTAAGGCACAAGAATTTAATTTTAGTGCTCCAGAAAGCGATCAACCAGTGAGTTTCAGAGCCTTGTCAAAGAATGAGTTTGGTAAGATGTCTTTTATAAGCCATGGGAAAATAGACTTTTTGTGTGATATGTCCGAACAAGTCGTAAGGCGTCTATCATTTAACTCTACTGGAAAAGTACAACTAAAACTTGAAAACCATTGTCAAATTGATACTCTAATTGTGAAAGATGCCATTTTGAATCTTACGTATAATAAAAGCGAGTCTCCCAAAGTAATCTTTTTTAATAATGTAAGAATTGAAGATCCTGCAAAACCAATAGATTTGAATGAAAGTTTATTACCAGTTGATCGAACTACCATGATCAGTTTTTATCAGACAAATCCAGAAGATTTTAATTTTAATTACGAGTATTTTCTGCTGGATAAGGGCGACACCAATGGGAATTATCGATTGCCACCCGCCACGATATTAAACAACTATAAACAAATTCTTGCAGTGCAAAGGAAATATGGATACACGGATGGAGAGGAGAAGGTAGACTCAGAAATGCAAGAGTATGTATTATTGAGAAAAGGCCAAATTTTTGAAAATCTTATTTTTAAATATCTTTGGGGGTATGGTTATCATAAGCTCCGCCTATTATACGTACCGACTTTCTTTTGGATTTTTTTTACCATTTTTAACTTTATCGTCCGAAAACAGCTTTTAGAACACACATACCCAATTTCTCACTTCAAAGATTACGAAAACTCTTTAAATAGTCCCAGTACCCTATGGAAACGAACCCTTTTCAAGTTTTATTCATTCGGTAATATTTTCTTATTTACCGGGTTCATTTTTTGGGGCTTAAAATTAGATATAGATAAATTACATTTCAAACCGTATATACTTGCAGTTGGTATAATCATTGAGTACGTTGTCGGTGTTTTTTTTATCGCAGTGATTGTAAACCGGTTAATTTCCGGATAATACGATGCGGCGCACTTCTTCTCCGTGTATCCATTGAAAATTCCGCTGATTGATATTTTTAGCAGTTTTTATTCTGATGTTGAATCTCTAAACGCTTCATCGCATGGCATAAAGCGATGCACATGAGCAGGATACGCTGAGACCCTTCAACCCTTCACCCCGGTCAGAGTCGTAATAGCATCAGCGAACTAACTATCGCCTCCCGCAGTACGGCCACTATGAACTCAATATTATGTTTGTTATTTTTGTTCTATAATTTCCCATAGCGCTTTGCATCGTATTCAACTTTATTACAGATGCCATTTCTTGCAGTGCTCCAAAAATCAAAAGTATTCCTACAATTATTTTCCAGTTCATGGTTTAAAGGGCATTATTGTTTTGAAAAATCAGTAAAATATTAACTCTTAATAAAATTTAAGGAATACAGTTTATGTATTCAAACCTTTTTTCCTGGCACAGGCTTTTTTTACTTTATTGGGGGATATCTCTGGTTAGGCTTTTGTAGTTACCCAAACTGCTTCATGTTATTAAAATAGTTCAAAAACCAATTTTTAAATTCACTTATTTTTTTAGGCGTTGCAAATTCTGAAATAGGCGCCTTCCATAACAAACCATGTCGCGCAAAATAAATCCCCACATTTTTAATTTGTTTTTTTTCCGGCTTTGAATTTATGCCGCCAATTAAAGCGAGAATATAATAACCCAAAATTTGATTGAGGTAGTCTCGTTCTAATTTTAAATGCTTGGTAACTTTTATGTCAATGAGGGTGTCATCCAAAATAACATCAGCATCCGCTCCTCCTACTAACATTGACCCTTTTCCGAAAGTAGGGTTTAAGTAGCATTTATTGCGGACCTTAAAATCGTTCTGATTTATCAAAGAATAAAGTGCTTTCAAATCTTTAATATCCTGTTCATCCTCCTGCAATAAATCTGGAGCAACATATCCTATACGAAAAAACAAATCCAATTTTGCTAAAAAAAGCAAATCAGACAGAATCTGCTTATTTAATCGTCCATTTTTTATATATGCCCCATAATTGATTTTTACACTTTGGAACCTATCATTAAGTATTTTTCGTTTTTCGGCATTTTCACAATATACCCCGGCTATTCCGCGAAAAGCAATATCCGCTATCCATTTAGCAGTTTCAATTTTTTCTCTTTTATTATGGTGTTCAATCGTAAAACGGAAAAGGTAGTCATAGGCTGTACCTATTACACCATAATTTTTAGTTAGTGGCGGAACAAGTAAAGGCATTTCATAGTGAAATGCAGGTCTTGGAAAATACGATTTAAACTGATTTCTTAATTCCTGGTGCTTCGGACTGTTTAAGTAGGATGTTAAGCTCATTGCTTAAAAGTTTACTATAAGAACGATATTGCTTGTGTTTGTATTTTGCGGAATTTCGGGTACTGCAAATCCCAAATAAAAACTCTTTACTCCCAAGCCGTTTGCTATCATCGCATACAATTTTATTGACATTGGGTAACTCAGTAGTGGCACTAATGTTTAGAAAGGTTGCGTTATCAGTATCAAATAAATAATAATGCAATATCTCGGACTTGCGCTCTGTTGCAGGCATTGTTTTTCCGAAATGCCGGCTGGGGCATTTTTCGAATCTGACAGGCTATTTGGGTACAGGTTATGCGCTTCTTGTTATAGTTTATTAAAGGAGAAGGTGCACTTTGTATCGGAGCAGGCATTTGCGTTGTATCTTGCATTGAAGGAGAACGGCATTTCTGCCGAACTGGAAAAATCTGATGGTTTCAAAAAGGTGGATATTGCAGTAGATGAGGTGAACCTACATATTGAAGTAGATGGGCAGCACCACCATATTTACGAACAGGCATTAACAGATTTAAAAAGGACAATCTATTCTCTTCAGAACGAATTCATTACCATTCGCATTCCTAATGCTCTTATTGACCAAAATTTGAGTCAAACCCGAGATGAACTTTCAGGAATTATCCGGTTTCGTCAAAGAAAAGCCGGATAAAGTTTTTAGCTAAACAGAAATTAAAACGTTTGGCTTAGGAAAATAAAAACACGTTCTTGCTGGTAAAAATGGATGGTAGAATGTGGCGCTTCGCGCAATCTCTCCAAACAACAACTGGCTACCCTGGCAGAAGGGCTTTATCTTGGCAATAGCATCGAAGGAAAAAACAATGGTTGAGTTGAAATGAAACACGGAGCGGCTCAAAGTGTTCGGAAAATCAAACTTTTAATCGAACCACAGCTCAGCTTTTATATTTTCTCTTACCAGTTGGTCCAATATTAGTAGCCAAAACAGGTTTTGCATTTAAATAACCACTGAAAAAAATCGTACCTTTTATTAAATCTTTTTTATGAGCTCCGCATTTGTAAGAGAAAATGATGAACAATGGCTGCACGATGTGGGACCGGGTATTCACGCGCTGATCCTGTACCTTACGCGGGAAAACAACGGCGTAAGGGTGTATGAAAAGCAAACCTATACAGATGCCGACTCCGGCAGGGAAATACATGTTATGAGCAACGGCTTATCTTATGCAAAAGATGCGGAAAGCAAATGGTATGTTGTGTAATATCTTTTATTTATTCCTTGATATATACTGGTATTCCATTTTGCCTGCCAGTCTTCTTTGTTTATCCAGGCAAAGCTCTCTCGTTTTTAACCCGTTTTCCGCGTATTCATACCGCCACACAATGTAATCGCTTCCTCCCTGCTGCACCGCGATCATTTGGGCAAGCTGTCCTTTGTCATTATATTCAAACATATAATCGGGTAACAGCCTGGCAAGCCTGGTATGGTACCGTACCACATCCGTTAAACGGTTAAGTGTATCATAATAGTAATATATTTTCTCTTTTGAAACATTATGCCACCAGCTTTCTTCTTCTGTTACATTTCCCCGGCTGTCGCAAACAAACTTTACAATGGTGGTGTCGGTGCTGTTTTTAATACGAAACATCGTTTCAGGACATCCATCGTTGTTATACTTCCATTCATGGGTTTCTTTTTGCTGTATTTTGCTGGTAAACCCTTCCGAAGTATTGCCGGCAGCCAATAGCCTTCCCGCAGTATCGTAGCTGTACGCATAGGTATTTACCGATTCATTGCTGCTGTCTGTGGAACGGTATAATTGCCCGTTAGCATTGTAAAACGCTGTTAACGATGAGGTGCCAGTAAGATCGGTTTTAGTAAAGGTTCTGATTTGGGTGTAATTGCTATTGGGGGCTACTTCACCAACAAAGTTTTCCGAAGGTTGCCCGTTAGCCTCGTAGCTGAGCAGCTTTACCTGCATTATCCTGTTCTTTTTGTATAGCTGCTGTTGCTGCTGGTTTTGCGCGGTTAATATAATATCGTGGTAATAATATTGCGCAACGCTTTGCTGAAAGAACAGGATGGCTGTGTTTAACAGCGCAAGATGACGGAGAAACAGGAATAAGTGATGCTTCATAGCTGGCAAAAGTATTATTTTTATCAAAATTTAAGTCCTTTGTCTCATTTTAAGGAAAGAAAAGAAAAAAGCTGTCTTAATTGCGGGGCGCCGGTTCAGGAAAGGTATTGCGGCATATGCGGACAGGAAAATATTGAACCCCGGGAATCTGCATGGCACCTGGTAACCCACTTTTTTTATGATATTACCCATTTTGACGGAAAGTTTTTTACTACGGTTCGCTATCTTTTACTGAAGCCCGGGTTCCTCACCGCTGAATATGTTAAAGGCAGGAGAGCAAGCCATTTGCATCCTATACGAATGTATGTGTTTACTTCCGCTTTCTTTTTCCTGATCTATTTTTCTTTTATCAGCGGGCATAAGGAAACAGGCAAAGAAGGGCCGGAGGTATTGAAGGAAGCATTAAATACCAAAAAGGAAGGCCTTAAAGGGCTGAATGAAATGTTTGCAAAAACAAGCGATACGGTTTTAAAAAATGCTGTTGGCAAAACGATAGCCCAATATGAAAATGATATAAAGGTGTTAACCGGCAGGTTGGAAAAAGAGGAAACAGCAGCAAAGCAAAGCAATAAAACTAACATTCCGGTAATGGATTCTGTTTTAGCAGGATTGCCGCTTCCCGGCGACATTATAAGTAAAGTGGATTCCATTAAAAAAGCAACTGCACAAAACGATAGTCTTCATGGTAAAGACGAAGCCCATGACGCAGGCTACTACACTATTCAATGGTACCAAAACGAAGCTACTTACGCCGCGGTGCAGGATGCATTGCCTGCAGGAAGAAAAGACGGGTTGATAGAACGTTCTGTTAAATTAAAAATACTGCACTGGTACCAGGAACAGCAAAAGAACGGCGAAAAGGCTTTACAGGTACTGATGGATAAGTTCAAGCATTCTTTTCCCACCATGCTGTTTATTTCACTTCCTTTTTTCGCATTTTCTTTAAAACTGCTGTACATCAGAAGAGGAAAGTTTTATTATGTGGATCATGGTATATTTGCTATTCATACCTATTGTGCCCTGTTTGTACTCATGCTGCTGTACTACATGCTGGACGCTGTTGGCGGAAAATTGCACTGGTGGATATTTTCCCTGGCAAAGGTGGCGGTGATGGTATACGTGTTGTATTACGTGTATAAGGCCATGCGGAATTTCTACGGGCAGGGCAGGTTCAAAACGCTGCTCAAATATTTTTTATTGAGCTGGATGACCTTTACGGTGATGACCATACTGGTTATCGTTTTTCTGATCATATCGGCTTACAAGGTTTAAAGAAGATATATGGAAACAACAGGTAATGCCTTTTTGAGATTGGTAAAGATCATGGATGAGCTGAGAACACAGTGTCCGTGGGATAAAAAGCAAACCATACAAACCCTGCGTTCGCTTACCATTGAAGAAACCTATGAGCTGGCCGATGCCATAACGGAGCAAAACTGGAAGGAGATCAAAGAAGAGCTGGGAGATCTTTTGCTGCATATTGTTTTTTATGCTAAAATAGCCACTGAACAAAACCGGTTTTCCATTGAAGATGTAATTAATGGCGTATGTGAAAAGCTGATCTTCCGGCATCCTCATATTTACGGGGACGTGAAGGTGGAAAGTGAAGAAGACGTAAAACGCAACTGGGAAAACCTGAAGCTAAAAGAAGGTAAAAAATCCGTTCTGGGCGGCGTGCCTGCCGCGCTTCCGGCAACGGTAAAGGCTATGCGCCTGCAGGAAAAGGCAAAGCAGGTGGGCTTTGAATGGGACAACCGGGGGCAGGTTTGGGAAAAGGTGGAAGAGGAAATGAAAGAGCTGCAGGAAGCGATAGCCGAAAATAATACCGAAAATATAGAAGAGGAATATGGCGACCTGGTATTTTCACTTATTAACTATGCACGGTTTTTGCATATTGACGCTGAAAATGCGCTGGAACGGACGAATAAAAAATTCATAGCCCGCTTTACCCGTATGGAAAAGGAAGCGATAACAAAGGGAAAAAACCTGGCAGAGCTGTCGCTTGAAGAAATGGATGCGATCTGGAACCGGATTAAACATCAAAAAAACGGATCTTGAAAAAATTCTGGAGCGATATTTTTTATAACAATGGTTACCTGCTTATCGGGGCGGCATGGCTGTTTACAATCTCTTTTATATTCAGCAACTACTGGTCATACACTTCTTCACCCGGCGGGGTAACAAAATCCTTAGAAAAATATATCTGGCGTAATGAGCAGAATTTCGATTCCTTTTTAAGAGATACCATACTGCTGGGGAAGATCCTTAATAAAAGTGAAAGCGAAGCGGAAGTGCAACACATTACGCAGCAGGAGTATAAGGTTTTTTTGTATGAGGAGGAAGTTCCCGGAACCTATAACCTTTTATTCTGGAACACACAGTCGGTTTTACCGGAGCATGATTTGCTTCAAAAGGAACAGCTCCGGTATATTGCCTCCCTGTCTAATGGTCAATATGAAGTAATAAGAAAAAAGATCAGTTACCAGGGTAAGTCTATCATTGCGTTATATCTTTTGCCCATTCGCAGGCAGTATGTGCTGGAGAGTGAATACCTGAAGAATGGTTTTGTTAATCACGCCAATATAGAAGAAAATTATGCGCTTGTATTTACCCCAACGAGCTATCCGGTACAAAGTATAAACGGCGCCACGCTTTTTTATCTCCAGCCCAAATCACTGGTTGAGCATCACAGTAACGACTGGCTGACCATGCTGCTGCGAATACTGGGTTCCCTGCTTACGCTTTTCTTTTTTCATAACCTGGCCATATCGCTTTCAAGATCGGCGGGAGCGGTTACCGGTGTGTCTTTTATGGTAATATTGATGCTTGGGTTACGTGCATTAAGTTATTTTTTCCCCATACCTGCCAACTTCCGGCAATTTGAATTGTTTGACCCGGTAATATATGGCTCCAGTATCATATCCCGTTCTTTGGGTGATCTGCTGATCAATAGCATCCTTTTTTTCTGGCTGGTGCTGTTTGCCAGGATCCAGTTTTCCAAACAGCATATACGTTTACAGATCCAAAATATTACCTGGCGCCGCGTAGCAATAGTAGGCCTGTCGCTGGTAATGATAATAGCCACGCTTACTGGCGGTCATGTAATACGCAGCCTCGTAGCCGATTCACAGATTTCTTTCGATGTTACCAATTTTTTCAGCCTTACAGTATACAGTGTATTTGGCTTTATCGTATTATGCTGTGTTTCGCTGGGATATTTTATTTTTTCCCAGGCTGTTTTAAAGGCCATTCATATATTAAACCGCAAATCGCGTTATAACCCCATACTCATCATTTCCGTTATCGGATTACTGGGTTTGAGTGTAAGAGTAAACAGCCAGTACGTGGTTTTTGAATTATGTATGCTCGTTTGGCTTGTGTTGTATGTATATCTTATGAGCAAGGTGGAGCTCGGGTTAAAAAGAAATAATTTCCTGGTGGCCAATGCGCTTTTCTGGCTGTTTATTTTCTCTGCGTCTATTGCTGCTATTATTATTTTTCAAAACCGCACAAAGGAGCTGGAGTTAAGGAAGCGAACGGCCGAAAAATTAGTGATGCAGGCCGACCCTTCCAGCGAAAGGTTGTTAAATATAGCTATACAAAGTTTCAGTAATAATTTTTTTCTTACCCATCTTTGGCGGCTGCATGATCCTGTGCAGAGCGCAATATTTAAAGACAGCCTGATCAACGCCAACTTTACACCCTATCTTAATAAATATGATACAGAGCTTTTCTTTTATGATGCGGAGGAAAAACCCATTCCAAACGGCGAGCGGTTAACCTTTGATGAATTAAATACCATTTATTCTGTACAGGGTAAAAACACCAAAATACCCGGTTTGCGCTATTATGAAACGGCGTTTGATAAATTCAGCTACATCTACCTTAAGCAAATCAGGGACAGCGCACAGGAAATCCGCTCTTATTTTTTTATGCTGGCTAATCCTAAACGTTACCGGAGCGAGGCATTGTATCCTGAACTCTTCCGGCAGGCGGAGGATTATTCATTTGAATACGCGCCGGACTATGCCTATGCTATTTACGACAGCGGCGCTTTGCAGGTATATGTTAATGATTATAGCTTTCCTACCAGCTTAACGGAAAATGATTTGCCCAAACAGGAGTTTTTTGAAAAGCTCACTAACGGGTATAGCGAATTATGGTATAAATCGGGCAATAAAGTAATTATCATAACGCGAAGGAGCAGCTTCATCATGGAAGCGATCACACTTTTTGCTTACCTGTTTTGTTCCTTTCTTTTGCTGGTAGCGCTGTTCCAGATTGCAAGCATAATTATTCAGTCGGGCTTCCGGTGGCGGGCTCTGCGGGAGATCACCGATTTTAATATCCGTTCGCAGATATACGGCACCGTAATTTTTGTGAGTGTATTTTCTTTTATTGTAGTTGGAGCGGCCACTATTTTATTTTTTACGGCTTCCTATAATAAAAACAACCGCGATAAGCTGAGCCGGTCCATACAGGATATATCTGCTGCCTTAAAGAATAAGATCAGCGATCACCGGCTCATGGACGATGTAATGCAGGTATATGATTCAGCCTATGGAAAATCTGTACGGCAGCAAATAACCGATTTGGCCCAATTGCATAACGCGGATGTTAATCTTTATAATTCCGATGGCTCGCTCCAGATTTCTTCCCAGCCTTTTGTATATAACAAAGGTGTATTAAGCCGTATGATGGATCCGCTGGCGTTCTATAATCTTAACCGCCAAAAGAAGATCCAGTATGTGCAGGAGGAGCAATACGGTAAAATGAATTATCTCAGCATTTACGTGCCGGTAATGGGTGAAAACACGCAGGCAGTTGGCTATCTCAACATCCCTTATTTCAATTCCCAAAACAGGCTGAAGCGGGAAATATCAAGCTTCCTGGTTACCATTATTAACCTTAATGCCTTCATCTTCCTGTTATCCGGCGTCATTGCGTTGTTCCTCACCAACCGGATAACCGGTTCTTTCACCCTTATCAGTGCTATGATGAAAGATGTGAACCTGGGTAAGCATAATGCAGAAATTGTTTGGAAGAAGAGGGATGAAATTGGCGGGTTGGTAAAAGAGTACAACAAAATGGTTCAAAAGCTGGAAGAAAGCGCCGCGGCACTGGCTAAAACGGAAAGGGAAGGAGCCTGGCGGGAAATGGCAAGGCAGGTAGCACATGAAATTAAAAACCCGCTTACGCCCATGAAGCTGAGCATACAATATTTGCAGAAAGCCATTTATAATAATGCCCCCAACGTCAAGGAATTGTCATCTAATGTGGCTCAAACCCTTGTAGAACAAATTGATCATTTGTCGAGGATAGCTTCCGAATTTTCGCAGTTCGCTAATATCGGCAATGCTAAAAACGAAGTATTCGACATTAACAAGCTTTTAAATTCATTGGTGTACCTGCATGACGTGCAGGAAAGCGTAACCATTCACTGGGCGCCCGGCGATGATGCTTTATGTATTGATGCCGATAAAACCCAGATCAACAGGCTTTTCACCAATCTCCTGCAAAACGCCATTGAGGCTATTCCTGAAGGAGAGAGCGGTGATGTTACGGTGAAGGTAAAAGAAGAAAGGAACACACGTAATGTAAGGATAAGCATCAGCGACAATGGCCCGGGCATTCTCAAAAACATGCTGCCTAATATTTTTACTCCAAATTTTACTACAAAAACTTCGGGTACGGGTTTAGGACTGGCCATATGTAAAGGCATTGTGGAACAATCGCGCGGAAACATCTGGTTCGATACGGAAGAAGGAAAAGGAACTACATTTTATGTAGAATTACCGCTTTATGAAAATGGTACGGTATCGTGATGGAGAGCCAGGGTGGAGGTTGCAGGTTGAAGGTTTCAGGGTTCAGGTTTCAGGTTTCAGGTTGCAGGGGTGTTCCTTGTAACATGAGCCCTGCAACCTGTAACTTCCTTGCAACTTGTACCCTGTAACCTGTCTTAAATCCCTTTTTTCTCTTTTCTTTTCTGTAAAAAAAATTCAAACTCCTGAAGGCTATAGCTGCTGAGGTTGCTTTGGCGGGTTAACCCGGCCTTTTGCGCGGCAAGCACGCCGTAGCGTATATCATTATAGCCCTCTGTATGATGTGCATCGGGATCAATGGAGATAACGGCCCCTTTCTCCAGCGCATAATCAATCCAGCGCCGGTCCATATCAAGGCGCCGCGGATGGGCGTTTAACTCTATGACCACATGGTGCTCCACGCAGGCATCAATAAGTGTTTTATGATCTACCGGATATCCTTCCCTGCTCAGCAGCAGCCTTCCCGTCATGTGCCCCAGTATAGTAGTATACGGATTTTGAATGGCTGTTAATAAGCGTAGCATGGCTTTGTCTTCCGTCATTTTAAGGTTAGCGTGAACGGAAGCGATGACCAGGTCGAATGTAGCTAATACCTGGTTAGGGTAATCCAGGCTGCCGTCATTCAAAATATCGGATTCAATGCTTTTAAATATTTTAAAAGGGCGCAGTTGTTCATTAAGGTTATCAATATAAAGGTGCTGTTCCTTTACCCTGTCTTCCTTTAGCCCGTTGGCGTAAAAGGCCGATTTACTGTGGTCGCTGATCACCAGGTATTCAAATCCTTTTTCAATGGCTGCTCTTGCCATTTCTTCTATGCTTTGTCTTCCATCGCTCCAGTTGCTGTGGCTGTGAATAACCGCTTTTACATCTTCCGGCTGAATAAGTTGCAGGGATGGCTTGTTCATTGCCGCAGCTATTATCGTTTCTTTTTCGCGGAGGCAGGGAGGAAGGTAAGGAACGCCAGCCGCTTTAAAAACCTGTTCTTCGCTGCTATAGACCTGCGCAGATGGAAATCTTTTTTCCCATTCATTTAAAAAGGCGCCGGAGCAACAGGTATGAAATAAAATGCTCCCAAAGTTCTCATCCCGGGCAGCGTAAAAGGTAAGGACTATGTTATCTTCCGTTTTAAAGCTAATACCGGATTCGTTTTTTTCAGTAACGGAAAAGGGAAGTGCTGAAAAGAACTGTTCCAGTTCGGTGTTGCCGGCGGTACTTACCCATTCCAGCTTATCAATCGTTTCGAGCTGTCTTGCAAAAGCGCCGGTGTGTACAAATCTATGATTGGGAAATTGTTTTTGGAGTTGTTGCTGCATGCTCAGGGCATAGGGTTCTATGCCGGCATATAAATAACTTCCTTTGCTGCGGAGGTAAAATTCGATATAAGTTTTTACATTCTGCTGTGTCTTTTCTCCAAATCCTTTAAAAAGCAATAGCCTGTTTTCATTACAGGCATACAATAATTCGCCAATCGTTTCCAGGCCCATTTCCTTCCATATCACGGCAATCTTTTTAGGTCCGAGGCCTTTTATGTGCAGCATTTCCAGTACGCCTGGAGGTGTTTTTTGCAGGTATATTTCCAGCGCGTTTAATTTCCCGCTTTGCCTCATCTCCATGATCTTTTTGCCAATGGTGTCGCCAATGCCTTTTATAGTGAATATTTTTTCATCGGGTAATGCACTCAGCGCAACAGGCAATTTTTCTATAGTGTATGCCGCTATGGCATAGGATTTTGCTTTAAAGCTGTTTTCACCATGAATGTCTATGAGTTTGGAAAGCAGGGAAAAGGCATCTGCTATCTGAGAATTATCCATGTAGATAGGTTTGAAATGTAAGATTCGGAATATGCTAACCACCCGCTGAGCAGGCCAATAATAAAAAAAGTCCCGTAAACGGGACTTATTATTTTTTGAGCTGTTGAGAAAAAAGCTAAGCTTATTTCTTCTTAGCGGCTTTCTTAGCAGCTTTTTTAGGAGCGGCTTTCTTAGCGGCTTTTTTAGGAGCAGCTTTCTTAGCAGCCTTTTTAGGGGCAGCTTTCTTAGCGGCTTTTTTAGGAGCAGCTTTCTTAGCGGCCTTTTTAGGAGCAGCTTTTTTAGCGGCTTTTTTTACAGTTGCCATGTTTTTTAGAATTTAATGGTTAGTTAATAATGGATTAACGTCATAAAAGTAAAAACATTTTTCCAACTGCAAAATTTTTTTTTAATCTGTTGCTTCAGCAGCGGCTACAGAAACAAAGGTTTTGTTGTTTTTCCCCTTCTTAAATTCAACCATACCATCGTTCAGTGCGAACAGGGTAAAGTCTCTTCCCACACCTACGTTCTTACCGGGATGGTAAGCGGTGCCACGCTGGCGAACAATAATGTTGCCTGCAATTGCAGGTTGTCCGCCATATATTTTTACACCCAAGCGTTTACTTTGCGAGTCGCGGCCGTTTTTTACACTGCCTTCGCCTTTCTTATGTGCCATGATCTTTTAATTTAGAAATTACAATTTCGAATTTCAGTACTCGAATTTCAACTATGCGATATCTGTTACCTTGATATGCGTAAACAAAGTACGGTGTCCGTGTTTTTTACGGAAGCCTTTTCTTCTTTTCATTTTAAAGGCAATGACTTTATTGCCCTGTACTTCGCCAACTATTTCGGCTTTAACTTTTATCTTTACATCGGCGCCGGTTGATAAGGTATCACCATTATCTGCCAGCAACACATCAGTAAACTCCAGGGCGTCGCCTGCTTTTCCATCTAAATGCGGAACGTACAGGTTCTGTCCCTGCTGAACTTTAAACTGCTGACCGGCTATTTTAACTATTGCAAACATGAGGCGAATTTTAAGGAGTGCAAAGGTAGGGTTAATTTTCTTCCCGGCAAATAATTGAAAGAAAAAATCTTCCCTGCTTACCGTGTCGCTTTGCAGCCGTAAGGCTATCTTTGCGGTCTCAACTATTCTTGCTGAAAGCACATGAAGATTAAATCCTTTTTGGCAAAGCCATTTGCCGGCTATATCCATAAGCAGGTAAAAAGATCTATGTTTACGGCCCTGGCCGACCAGGAGCAGATATTGAAAGACCTGCTGAAAACAGGAAGGAAAACCGAATTCGGGATAGCGCACGCTTTTAATGAGGTGGCTGCTTACAACGAGTTCAGGCAGGCTGTTCCCATCCGCGATTACGAGGCCTTTAAGCCCTATATTGAACGCATTAAGCAGGGCAAACACAATGTGTTATGGAAGGGTCTGCCTATTTACTTTGCCAAAACCAGCGGTACCACCAGCGGGGTGAAGTATATTCCTATTACAAAAGAATCGGTAGATAATCATTTTGAAACGGCCCGCAACGCTTTTTTTTGTTATATGTCGGAAACCGGAAACTATTCCTCCGCCAACGGTAAAATGATCTTCCTCAGCGGCAGCCCGGTGCTTGAAAGGGTTGGCGGCATACCCACGGGCCGGTTAAGCGGCATTTCCAATCATCTTATACCCCGGTACCTGCGTACCAACCAGTTGCCCAGCTATGAAACCAATTGCATTGAAGACTGGGAAACCAAGCTGGAAAAGATAGTGGACGAAACGATTGACCAGGACATGACGATGATAAGCGGTATACCACCCTGGATGCAGATGTATTTTGACCGGCTAACGGCCCGCAGCGGTAAAAAGATAAAAGACCTGTTTCCTAATTTTAATGTAATGGTACAGGGCGGGGTGAACTTTGAGCCGTATAAAGCCAGATTATTTGAAAGCATAGGTAAAAAAGTAGATACCATCGAAACTTACCCGGCATCGGAAGGTTTTTTTGCTTTCCAGGATTCGCAGGAGCAGGAGGGCTTACTGCTCAATACCAACTTTGGGATATATTTTGAGTTTGTGCCTGCGCAGGAAATTTTTTCCGACAATCCAACGCGGCTCTCTCTTAAAGAGGTAAAAGCGGGTGAAAATTATGCCCTCATCATTAACAGTAATGCCGGCTTGTGGGGCTATAACCTGGGGGATATTGTAAAATTTGTTTCAACAGACCCTTTCCGGATAGTGGTTACGGGGCGTATTAAACATTTTATATCTGCCTTTGGCGAACACGTTATTGGTGAGGAGGTGGAATACAGCTTAATGAAAGCCGCTGAAAAGGAAGGACTGAAGGTTACAGAATTTACGGTGGCGCCTGTGATAGAACAGGGCAGGGGTAAAAGTTACCACGAGTGGTTTATAGAATTTGAAAACCCTCCGCAGAGCATCTCTGATTTTTCAATGGCGGTTGACCGGAATTTAAGAGAGAAGAATATTTATTATGATGACCTTATCAAAGGCAATATTCTTCAAACGCTGAAAATACGCCCGGTAAGAAAGAATGGTTTTATAGAATATATGAAAAGCGTAGGCAAGCTGGGCGGACAAAACAAGGTTCCCCGTTTAAGCAACGACAGGAAAATAGCGGATGAATTGAGGTACTACCTGCAGGAAGCATCGCCTGAACAGCAGGGCCGTGGGCTGAAATGATGATGAGATATTTTTTATCAATGCTTTTACATGCTGTATCTTGAATACCCGAACTGCACCGGCAGCAATATAATTGAATGAAAAAACGAATAGCTATATTTGGTTCCACAGGTTCCGTAGGCACACAGGCCCTGGAAGTGATCGCTTCTAATGTGGATAGATTTGAGGTGGAAATTTTAACCGCTCATTCCAATGATAAGCTGCTGATACAACAGGCAAAAAAATTCAATCCCAATGCGGTAGTTATTGTAAATGAAAATAAGTATGCCGCGGTAAGGGATGCGCTGGCCTCAACAAACGTAAAAGTTTTTGCGGGCGAGAAGGCATTAGATGAAGTAGCAGCTTTTGATACTTATGATATGATGCTGGCGGCTATTGTGGGTTTTGCCGGGCTAAAATCTACTTTGAAGGCCATTGAGTCGGGCAAAGCCATTGCATTGGCTAATAAAGAAACGCTGGTAGTGGCGGGGGATATTGTGATGCAAAAAGCGGTAGAAAAAAGAGTGCCTGTAATACCTGTTGATTCTGAGCATTCCGCTATTTTTCAATGTTTGATAGGGGAAACAAGAAATAAGATAGAGAAAGTGGTGCTAACGGCATCCGGCGGTCCCTTCCTGGGTAAAAAACCCAACTTTTTGGTGAATGTAAAAAAGGAGCACGCGCTGCAGCACCCCAACTGGAATATGGGCGCTAAAATTTCCGTTGACTCCGCCACCTTAATGAATAAGGGACTGGAAATGATTGAAGCGCGCTGGCTGTTTAACCTGCAGCCTGATCAGATACAGGTAATTGTGCATCCCGAAAGCATCATACATTCCATGGTGCAGTTTGAAGACGGCAGTATTAAAGCCCAGATGGGCCTGCCCGATATGAAAGTGCCTATACAATATGCGCTTGCTTTTCCGCAGCGCATACCCAACACTTTTCCCCGGTATGATTTCACACGCTCTTCCGGGCTACACTTTGAGCAGCCCGATATCAAAACTTTTCGCAACCTGGCGCTTGCCATGCAGGCCTTGCAGAAAGGCGGTAATACCCCCTGCGTGCTCAATGCCGCTAATGAAATTGCGGTATATGGTTTTTTACGCAACAGGATAGGTTTTTTAGATATGATGGAAATGGTGGAAAGAGCCATGGACAAAATACCTTATATAGAAAAACCCACCCTGGAAGAATATTTTGAGAGCGATGCCGCAGCCCGTAATTTTGCCGCTTCTTTAATCCATATATAACACATATATAACAATAAGAAAACGGAAGGTGAAAAAAGAAAACTTCATTATTGCCGTTTCAACAACAACAAAAGTTAATACATTTAAATGATAACATTATTAGCGATAAACTGGGCATCAGTGGGTTTACAGGCAGGGCAATTGATTCTGTCGCTTTCTATTCTGGTCATCATACATGAATTAGGACATTATCTTACCGCCAAATGGTTTAAATGCAGGGTGGAAAAGTTTTACCTGTTCTTTGATCCCTGGTTCTCATTGTTTAAAAAGAAAGTAGGCGAAACGGAGTATGGCATTGGCTGGCTGCCATTGGGAGGTTATGTGAAAATAGCGGGCATGATTGACGAAAGCATGGATAAAGAGCAGATGAAAAAGCCCGCCGAACCCTGGGAATTCAGGAGCAAACCGGCCTGGCAGCGTTTAATTATTATGGTTGCAGGCGTTACCATGAATATCCTTCTTGCCTTCCTGATATACAGTATGATACTATTGGTTTGGGGCGAAAAGAAGGTGCCTGTAAATTCAATGAAATACGGATTGGCATTCAGAGACAGCTTAATGTTTGACCTGGGCTTTAAGAACGGCGATAAGATATTAGCGGTAAACGATCAGCCGGTAGACGACTATACCGATATTGTTAAAAAGCTGATCCTCGGAAATAATGTAAGCATAGAAAGAGCGGGTAAGCCGGAAACGGTTACGCTTCCTGTTGACCTTATAGGAAAGTTAGTAGAAAAGAAACGAAGCCGCATGCCTTTATTAGAGCCGCGCATACCCGTGGTGGTTAATGAAGTAGCCGATTCAAGCAATGCCTATAAAGCGGGTTTACAAAGCGGCGACCAGATCATTGCAATAAATGGCGCTTCCGCTGTTTTTTTTGATGAGCTCAAAAATGCGCTCGAAAAACACAAGGATCAAACCGTTCAGGTAAATGTATTAAGAGGAGCAGATACTTTGTCTTTGCCCACAGCAGTAACCAGCGATGGTACCATTGGTTTTTACCCGGTAAGTACCATTTCGGATTTAGACAGCATGGGTGTATTGAAATTGCAGATAACCAAATACAGTGTGCTGGAAGCATTTCCTGCCGGCGTAAAAATGGCGGGCGACCAGTTGCAATTTTATATAGACCAGTTTAAAAAAATATTATCTCCCGAAACGGGCGCTTACAAAGGAGTGGGTGGTTTTAAGGCAATGGGATCTATATTCCCTGATAGCGGGTGGGACTGGGAAACCTTTTGGCGGATTACCGCCTTCTTTTCTATTGTACTTGCCTTTATGAACTTATTACCCATACCGGCATTAGATGGCGGGCATGTAATGTTTACCCTGTATGAAATGATATCCGGCCGCAAACCCAGCGATAAATTCCTGGAATACGCCCAGATTGCAGGTATGATCATCTTATTCGGTTTGCTCATTTATGCTAATGGTAACGACTGGTTTGGATGGGGGAGGGGGAAGTAATTTGAAAATTTGAAAATGTGGAAATGGTAGCGGTCGGTACGCGATGGAGGAGCGTCAGACCACAGGCGGAAATGGGCAACCTGCCAGGACTACGGCTTTGCTTCGATGCTGGGCGGTCCGGACAGGTTTATCTATCACCGGTTTATTTTTGTATATTTGCAGTTGCTTTTTGAAGAGACATGTTGTATTCATTTTCAAATTGTCTCATTTTCAAATTTTCAAATTGTATATCCGGGGCTGACCGGTTTTGACAGCAAAGTTCTTTGTACGTGTAAGCATGCGGTGCGTTGGATAATTAGCACCTTAATCTGAATATTCAACAATTCAAATGGCAATACTCAGTATGCCATGGCTGCCTAATCAGTGATTAGATAGTCATTAGGGCCGCCGGGAAGGTTGACCAGCTACCAATCCCCGCCGCCGACATCAAAACAAAGCGGGTTGCTGTTATGAAAGGCTGTGATCATAACTTAAGACCATCCAGCTAAGGGATAGATTGGTTTGTTGATGTCCGGTTTATCTCCGACAATGAATCATCAGATAAGCATGTAGAAAGCGTATGGCGGATTTGTTTGGACCAGGGTTCGACTCCCTGCAGCTCCACAGGAAAAGAGGTTGTCTCAAAAGGGTTGGTATAGAAGATATGCCACTAAGACACGAGGGCACAAAGTCCTGATTTTCAGGTTTTATTTTCTTCGTGTTCCTGCCGGTAGGCAGGTTCGTGACTTAGTGGCAAATATCACTTTTGAGACAGCTCCTTTTGATGAGCAAGGAGGTTAAAATCTACTTTTCTTTTAACCAGATCTCTGAAGTTAGAAACCCTGTGAAAAGTAAAAAAATTAGCGTTATGGCAATTGTCTGCACCGCCTGACTCATCATCGAAAGCGGTTCTTGAAACAAATATGATATCATCTCCATCAAACAGGAAGTTTGCGTATTGAAAGCCATGATTCTTTACATCGGGATGATGCAACTTGTACTTCCTATTGCGTTTTCATTATTCCTGCTGTCAAAAACTATCCATTCA
>ENA-UOUJ01000241-UOUJ01000241.1-activated-sludge-metagenome-genome-assembly--contig:-NODE-241-length-43405-cov-6.463760_pt1 | contig 43405 bp, 36 predicted proteins | sample MGYA00249839_ERZ747224 | MGnify/ENA primary metagenome ERZ747224 (study PRJEB28782, sample SAMN03220277) | activated sludge metagenome | biome: wastewater; feature: sewage sludge; material... | reverse complement strand
TTTTTAACGCTCAGGCATCAAGGCCGTTTGGCTTCGCACGATAACGCTGCGCATGGTCGCTGGTTGCCGATTATTACCGCTGAGGAGGCGAAAAGTAGGAATGAAATGCTTATTGAATAAAAATTTACACTTTTCAAATAAGGTTAGCAAACCGGACGAGCAGAGGATGCTTACGGTTTTTTATAATAGCACCTCAAAAAAGGAATTAGCCGATTTTTTAGCTAAATTTCCAAGTAGTGTATTGGTGGCTGTTTTATTTTTTAAATGTTATAAATTTTTGCATCAATTGATTAAAATTTTCATCAGATTTTAGGTTGTCTTTAAAACCCATATTTAATATCAAAGGTTGTCCGTCAACAGAACCAAACGCTAAGACCCTATATTTTAAGTTGCTGTCACCTTTAAGCAAATATTTTTTACCACTAAATTGTCCACCATTTGAATTGAAGTTAATTTTTGTTGCTTTTGAATATTTTAACTGACCTTCAAACTGCCCAAATATTTGTTTTTCAACCCCATTGTCAACCATTTCTTGTGTCAAGAAAAGCCATTGAGCCGAAAAAGTATTGTTTTCAATAGAATATTCATCTTTTGCAGAATAATTTGTCGGCACATCAATTTCGGTCTTGGCATATTTTACTTTTTTAATTTCAGAGTTTATCCTCTTTACTTTTCATCAGATATATAATAAAAATGAAAGGTAATGAAATTTCGGGAAAAGAACTCAGGGCAGATTCGGTATCCAAAAGCGTAGAAAACTACATAAGAGAGAGTCGAATATACAACCCATTTGCAGGTGTCGCTGAACAGGTTTCTGAGCCTGCCGAAGGAACCTCTCCCGATATATTTAGGGCAAGCCCCGATCGTTTAAAATCGGGGCTTTCTTAGTTTATTTTAAAGCTCGATTATTGGGGGCTTTTTTTCAATCCGCTTAATGTTGGCGGATCGCCTTTTATCTCTTGCCTTTTCTGATGTTGGGTTGATGCCTCTTTTTTCTGGTGAAATCTTTTATGAGTCATATTTGATATATACGTTTATAGTTCGTCAAACCGTTTCGTCGGTACTGTACACCTTGTTTATGGAAATGCTATAATAGTTATAATCTCAATATCATTTCTATTTTAAGAATTAAACTATTTTTGAATTTTTAAAGTTTCTTCATAAATGTGATCGGTTATCATTTTCAATAGTTTTATTCTAACCGAACGAAATTCGATACCCATATTCCAAATGCCGTCTTGACTTGCTGACCAATATTTATCAAGGATTCCCTTTTCCATTATTGCCAAATCATTCATATATGAGTCGCTGTAATAAAATTCCTCAATCTCTTTTAAATTTGTTATAGCATAGGCATATTTGAAAAGAAAGCGTTCAAGAAAATCTATATCTTTCTTCATTTGATGCATTTTTTCATCTATCATTTTAAACTTTTTCTCTATCTCTAAAATGTTATCTTGCATAATTATATTCATTAAAAAAGTTTAAAATTTTAATTAAAAATTGCTAATTGATTCAGTGTCATATTCATTCTACTCTTGCAATTTATAAACTATTTGTGGAATGATCTTTCTTTTTTAGATATAGTTATTTTGGAACTGCTCATTTTTATTTGGGTGTCCACCAATCGGGTCATACAGGGGTATTTCACCCCGGCATTCCCACAGAACCGTATCCCGCTTAACGGGACATGCTGTGAAAGAAGAAAACTAATTTTACTTTACCATTAACATAATTCCAATGAGGACAACCCCAGCCCCTAATAGCTGCATACCACTGAGTTTTTCATTCAGAAAATAATAATTAGCCACTAAAACCGTAATGATTGAAAGTGTGGTAGCAAGCATGGTAATAGAGGTGGAAGCATTTGCAAGATGGGGAATTTTTAACAAAGAGTTGTTTATCATAATAAAGCTTATTCTGGAAAAAACAGCAAACAGCATTGCCACTATAAACTTCCAGTTGGTAACAAGCGAAAACATACTGCCAAAACTCAACAGGTTTCCTGAAATAAGCTCCCTGTCGCCTACCAGAGTGATTGATATGGCGCTAACAATACAATATATTATAAGCCAAAATATAAATGCTACCATTCTGATCCTTAGTTTTGGTAAAGATAAATAAACAACTGCTTTCTGTTGAATTTAAAAAAGGTTGTAACTCAAATGGATTACAACCCTTTTTTAAGAAATCAATTCATTCATACATTTATCCCTTCAATGCCGCTAATGCCGCTTCATAATTTGGCTCCTGGCCAATTTCGGGTACCTGTTCTGTATAAATCACTTTACCGTTTTCATCAAGCACTACCACTGCGCGACTCAACAGACCTTTCAGTGGAGAGTCAACCATAGTTACTCCATAATCACTTCCAAATGTTCCTCTGAAATCCGATAACACCACCACATCATTCAAACCTTCTGCTCCGCAAAAACGGCCCAATGCAAAAGGCAAATCTTTTGAAATGCATAATACTACTGCATCAGAAAGCGAAGAAGCTTCCTGGTTAAATCTTCTTGTTGAAGCAGCACAAACACCTGTATCAATACTTGGAAAAATATTCAAAACCGCCTTTTTCCCTTTAAAATCATTTAATGTCTTTTCTGATAAATCGCCTCCTACCAGTAAAAAATCTTTTGCTTGCGAACCCACTTCGGGCAACTGACCAATAGTTGTAACCGGATTTCCTTTAAATGTAATGTTTGCCATAATATTTATTTATTAAATTTTTAATATAACGTTTTTTTAATCAAATTGTTTTTATACAATCATTTAAGACCATCTGTTTCAAAATAGTGCATACAAAGATAACGATTGTAAGCTCTTGTGGCAAGAAACCGGCAGTTTGATTTGGCTTCCTCATCAGTTTTACCCGCTGCCGTCCCGGCAATTGCATTTTAATACCCTGTATTTGTGATAAAACAGCTAATTTCATCCTTGAAATCCTTCGGAAAAATGTACCTTCATTTTTTGAAATATGCATAAAAAAGAGTCCTGGTTTTTGGCCGGTTTATTATTTGCCATCTTATGGGCTTCTGCTTCTACTGCCACCAAAATTGCGCTTAAGGAAGCACAGCCATTAGTAGTGGCAGTCAGTCGTTTTGGCGTGGCTTCCGTCATTATGCTATTTACCTCTCATTTTATATTGAAAAACAGATTACCCAGAAATGAAGAATGGAAGCAGTTGGCAGTGTATGGGCTGCTCAACATCACTATCTATCTGGGGTTATATGTAGTAGCCATGAAAGAGGTTACGGCCGGTATAGGCGCACTCACGGTTGCGGCAAGCCCTGTTTTTATCAGTTTTCTTTCTTTTTTTGTTCTGAATAAACCATTAAGCGCTATAATATTGACGGCAATATTCATTTGTATTGCCGGCTTTGTGGTGGTGGCATGGCCCTTGTTCGATGGCGCTACAGTTACAGTCAGGGGTTTGGCGCTACTTATCCTCAGTATGTTTTCTTATTCGGTGGGTACTATTTATTTTGCCTCCAAAGAATGGAACGATATGCACTTGCTCACTCTAAATGGCTGGCAAACCCTGTTAGGCGGTATTTTTATGATGCCTTTTGTGTTTTTTACCTATAAAAGCAATGCCAATCATTTTGGCGGTGATTTCTGGATAGGCACCCTCTGGCTGGCAGTACTGGTTTCAATAGGTGCCGTAATGTTGTGGTTGCGGTTAATTAAAGAAGATGCAGTAAAGGCAGGACTTTGGTTGTTTTTGTGTCCGATTTTTGGAATAATTATTGCAGCAATTCTTGTAGGAGACAAAATCAGTCTATACACCATATTGGGTGTGGCAATGGTTTTGGGAGGTTTGGGAATCAGTCATCTTGATAAGAAATTAAATGCTCCGGCAAAGACTGATTAATCCCTTTTTTTCAATTAGCTACTCTCAAATCTGCTAAGATTTTCAAAAATATGTTTTTTGTCATATTTTATAGGATTTTAATGTTTTAGATATGATTATTTTAGCCTATACACAAATCTTTCAGTAACTTTGCAACTCCGAAAAAGAACCAATTTTTTTTAAATTAATAAAAATTTTTCTCATGAGTTACATTTCAGATGTCTTCGCAAGACAAATTTTAGACAGCCGTGGAAATCCCACCGTTGAAGTTGACGTAATAACCGATGAAGGAGCGCTTGGTCGTGCAGCAGTACCCAGTGGCGCCAGCACCGGTATCCACGAAGCTGTAGAGCTGAGAGACGGCGACAAAAAAGCTTATTTGGGCAAAGGCACTTTAAAAGCTGTAAAAAACGTAAATACCATCATTGCACCCGCTTTGTTGGGACTGGATGTATCGGACCAAACCGGAATTGACCAATTGATGTTGAATCTGGACGGTACCAATAATAAAGGAAAATTAGGCGCTAATGCTTTACTCGCTGTAAGTATGGCTACAGCCAAAGCTGCCGCCGAAGAAGCAGGGTTGCCTTTGTATCGTTATGTAGGCGGTACCAATGCAAAAACACTTCCTATCCCAATGATGAACATTCTGAATGGAGGCGCTCATGCTGATAATAAAATTGATTTTCAGGAGTTTATGATTATGCCGGTTGGCGCTTCTTCTTTTAGTGAAGGATTGCGCTGGGGCGTAGAAACCTTTCATGCGCTGAAAACCGTGTTGAAGAAAAAAGGCTATAGTACCAACGTAGGCGACGAAGGTGGTTTTGCCCCCAATATTCAAAGCAATGAAGAAGCAATTGAAACCGTTTTGGAAGCCATTACTGCTGCCGGATATAAAGCAGGTTCTCAAATGGTAATTGCTATGGATGCGGCTAACAGTGAACTCTGGGATGCCAAAAAGAAAAAATATGTTTTCCACAAAAGCAGTGGCAAAGCAATGAGCAGCGACGAACTGGTGAAATACTGGGAAAACTGGGTTAAACAATATCCGATCGTTTCTATCGAAGACGGTATGGCCGAAGACGACTGGAAAGGCTGGAAAGCGCTTACCGAAGCTATCGGTAGTAAAGTACAATTGGTAGGCGATGATTTGTTTGTAACCAACGTAGAACGCCTACAACAAGGTATTGACAAAGGTGTGGGTAATGCACTACTGGTAAAAGTAAACCAAATTGGTACTGTTACCGAAACTATCAATGCGGTTACATTGGCACAGCACAATGGTTACAACACCATTATGAGCCACAGAAGCGGCGAAACAGAAGATACTACCATTGCCGACCTGGCAGTAGCGTTAAACTGCGGACAGATTAAAACCGGTTCTGCAAGCCGTACCGACAGGATTGCCAAATACAACCAGTTGATCAGAATTGAAGAACAATTGGACGAAAGCGCAATTTATCCTAAAGGAAAAATTAAATTTTTAAGTAAATAAGCTTATTCACATTACTGTAAAAACTCTCTGTACAAAATACAGAGAGTTTTTTTTATCTTGCGGCTATGGAAGAATTTGTTGATTTTATTTCCGAAAAAGAACCGGTATTAGAAAACAAAAAAGTTAAACGAGGAGGAACGTTGAGTAAGATTTCACGTTTTCTAACCAATAAATTTCTGCTTACAGCGGTAGCATTTGCGGTGATTATGGTTTTTTTGGATAAAAATGATTTGCTTACTACAATAGAAAGAAAGAAAGAACTGAACGAACTGGAGCAAAGCAAGGCACACTTTTTAAAAGAACTTTCAGATTTGAAACAAATAAAAACCAATTTGGAAACCAACCCCGCCGTGATAGAAAAAGTAGCCAGAGAAAAATACCTGATGAAACGTGAGAATGAAGACCTTTTTTTAACGGAAGACCGTACAAAAAAGAGTTCCGAGTAAGAAATTCCTTATTTTTATTTCCAGAGATAATGTGTGGCTAATGTCGGTTTTGGCTATAGCCACTTTATACAGTTTATTTTTTTACCAAAAGAACAAAAGTGAACAAGAGGAGGCAAATTTTGAAGCGCTTACACCATCATTCAATAAGAATTGTATTGGTTATTGTAGTCTTTTCTTCCTGCGTCTCCTCTCAAAAAGGCCAACTAAACACATTTTCCAATCAAAGTAATTGCAATCAACAAAATATTTACAATTATGAAGTGGAGGATTTACCAAAACCGATTCATGAAATAGCTCTTGATACAATGTTGACCGCAAATTTCAGTAGCAACAGCCTGAATATTGCCAATGCAATTGGTACGCTGGATTTACTGAAAGTGTTTATGAGTAAAAAGAAAGAATATCGGGCAAACAAGCTTCTCGAAAACCGAATAGAACTAATAGAGATACATCAAAAAATAAATCAGAAAATAGACTTGGCATCTCTTGAAATATCAGCCGTTTCATCTGAAATAGATTGTGAGGAAGAAAGAGCCGACCAAATAGCTTTCTATATGAAAAACAAAGAAGCAGATACCGAATCCAAATTAACCGTTGGAACTATTATTGCAGGTGCAACGGGTTCTGTTGTAACCGGAGTTTTGGCTGCCAAAAATACTAAAGGTAATCTTGCCGATATTGTTGGCATCACATCAGGCGTAGTTGAAGCCGTCCTCGGCTTTTTGATTCTTAAACAAAGTCCGGGAATTGATTTTTTTCATGTCAGAAATGTTTTAAAAGATATTTGGGAAGGCAACCCGACTTCCGAGCTTTTTCCTCCTTCAATCTGGTACTACCTGAATTACTATAATCCCAATGAGCCGAATAAACCGCCTCTTAGAGAGCAAATGATTAATAGCTGGATGGAATTTGGTCAAATTCAATCCAATAAAAAAGAAAAGAACAAAAAGCCAATTGATATATACTTTGGCGAAGGTGGCAAATACACAGCCGATCAGCTAAAGAACAGGGCAAAAATGTACGACCAACTTGAATCGGTAATTAAGTTGATGAAACAGGATTTGAAAGAATTGATGTACGAAATTGATAAGCAAACTTAATTAGAATACCATTTATTATAATATATGACCAAAAAACAACGATACCAGTTTGTTATTGATTACTTCTTAGAGCAGGGACCCGAACCGGAAACTGAGTTACTGTATGACAGTGTCTATCAACTGCTGGTAGCAGTTATTCTCTCTGCCCAGTGTACGGATAAAAGAGTAAATATGACGACTCCGCTGATATTTGAAAAATACCCTGATTTGGAAAGCATGAGCCGTGCAAATACAGAAGATGTTTTTGGTTTGATTAAAAGTATTTCGTACCCAAACAATAAAACCAAACACCTGATTGGGATGGCACGAAAAGTGTTAAGTGATTTTGGCGGGAAAATACCTATGACTGTTGAGGAACTGATGAAACTGCCAGGGGTAGGACGAAAAACGGCCAATGTAATCACATCAGTAGTTGAAAAACAACCCAATATGGCGGTGGATACCCATGTCTTTAGGGTGAGCAGGCGCATTGGGCTGGTGTCGCCAAAAGCGACCACACCATTAGCGGTGGAAAAAGAATTGGTTAAAAATATACCGGAAGAACTCATTCATAAAGCACATCACTGGCTCATTTTGCATGGTCGCTATATATGTACAGCCCGCAATCCAAAATGTCGTGAATGTGGATTGCAGGCTGCCTGTTTATATTTTCAAAGGGAAATTAAAAACCGGGATTAATCTTTAGCCACCTTTATTACTTCATAGGTAGTCTTTCCATCTTCCGATACTTCTTTATAGTGTGTGCCTGCAGGTGATACATATTGTTTCACACCATCAATCACAGTTTCTCTACAATTTTTAGGAAGCACATCAAAACGATCGCCTAATTGAGGTCCTACTGCATAATTACCGGCTGTTGTAGTTTGTTCACTTTTGCTTTTTACTGCCGGATAGTCTCTAACAGGTGGTTGATTATATTCCTGATCATCATCATAACCGGAATCATTTCTGTCAAAATTGCGGTTACTAATATCATTGGTATTCAATTCACCATCAGTACCTACAACACGATATATCCGCTTACCGGTTTTGTCTATATCCTCTATCAGGAAGGTTCCTCCTACTTCGTAATAAGTTTCGCCATCTATGATGCGTTCTCTGGCTTCTGCAGGTAGTTTCCTTACCGTAGCGCCTAATGGCGGAGACACCGACTGGTATCTGCCATCATCCATCCTGCGATAATACATATCGTTGTAATAATAATAAGGATACCCTCCAAAATAAAACCTGCTATAGCCGTAAGGCATATTACCCATTGTAATACCTACACCAGGAAAACCAAGACCTATTGAAAAGCCTACTCTGGGTCTTGCATACACCCGTGGATAATAACCTCTGTAAATACCTCCAAATCCAAAAGAAACAGAAGGTCTGCTGCGATAGACCATGCCATAATTTCTGCCATAAGGCCTTGCTCCCGACCGGATAACCCGTTGGGCATTGCCATCAACAACAATAAACAGAACTGCAATTGCAAGCAGCAAACTGAATTTGATTGACTTTTTCATCCTTAAAATAGTTTTTCTTTATCCTTAGGACGAAAAATGCTGTTAAAGAGTTAATTCCGCAACGTTAAAAAAAGGTAAAATATTTTATGCTGTTATTTTACATCCTTTCAGTGCATAATAAAGAATATAGGCAAATAAGGGTATAGGCACCAGAAAACCTATAGACATACCATACGCATCGGATACTGCTCCCATAAGCGGCGGAAAAATAGCGCCTCCGGCCACCGACATCACTAAATAGGAAGCGCCTTCTTTGGTATGTGTGCCCAAGGATTTAATGGCTAATGCAAAAATGGTAGGAAACATAATGGACATAAAAAAGAAAACACCATAAAGAGCAATCAATGATGTCCAGCCAAACTCACCGGCTACCACAGGAAGCAACAGGCAAATGGCCAGCGCATAGAGCGCCAACATCCTGCTGGGAACAAAATATTTCATTAATCCACTTCCCGTAATCCTGCCTATCATAAATAACAAAAAGCCCAGCGACAGAAAATAAGGCGCATATTTTACATCAAACCGAGGGTGCATATCATGATCGGTAACAAAATTGATGAGATAACTGAAAACGCCGGTTTGAGCAGCTACATAACTGGCCTGTGCAAAAAAACCCAATTTAAAATGACGGTTTTGCCAAAGTGGTTTTTTAGAAATATATCGCGGATCGTTTATATCTGTAATTGATTCGCTATCCGATGAAATGACAACTCCGCCATGAGCAGCATGTTCATCTTCTTCGGTAATTTCGGGTAATTTTAAGCGCATGAAAACAAATGCCACAGCCAGCACTACCAAACCAATAATGGCAAATGGCAGAATAATAGAAAGCATTTTTTCTCCTTCCACATGGCTTTGGTTTCCATAAACATACAAGGCAACCAATGGACCCACCACCCATGCCAGGCCATTGAATGACTGCGAAAAATTGATTCTTCTTTCGGCTGTTTCGGGAGGACCTAACTTAGTAGTGTATGGATTAGCAGCGGTTTCCAATGTAGCCAGGCCGGCGCCAATTATCAAAAGGCATATCAAAAACAATATGAATGATTCAAAGGTGGCAGTGCCGGCTGCCAATAATGCACCGGATGCAAAAATGATTAATCCAAAAATGATGCCCTTCTTGTAGCCATATTTTTTCATAAATAACCCTGCGGGGATAGCCATGCCAAAATAGGCGCCATAAAGAGAAAACTGAATAAAACTGGACTGCCATTTTTTAAGGTGCAACATGTCTTGAAAATTTTTGTCCAGCGTATCCAACATGCCATGTGCCACGCCCCATAGAAAAAACAATGCACTGATAGCAACGAAAGGGCCTAAATAATTGATGCCGTCTTTTACAAAAAGTGAAGATTTTGACTTGTTCATTGTAGAAGTTTTTGTATCCTTTTATGGCTTTATCGAAAATAATTCTGCCCACATCCTATTGCAAAATAATTGCAAACAATAAGAAGATAAGCATTTGCAATATTATGTATTATTGCAGGAATAAACACAAGAATCAACAATATTCTCACTAAAAAAATCAACTGAGAATTAAGAAGTTATTTTGGATGAGCTCCTCAATTAGCGAAATTCTTTACATTTTCATATTTTTACTGTCTATTATTTGATTTGAAATGGGTGTGTTTAAACAATTAGCAGCGTATTTATATCTGCGAAAAAAAGATGCTGACAGGCCAAAAAGCAGTTTGGTAAAATATATGCATGGCATTAACAGAATCAGCCTGATACTGTTCATTGTTAGCATCATTATTATTGTTGTTAAACTTTTAAGAGGATGCTAAGGTGGTGATGATTTCTGCAGCCTTCTCTGATGCACGGCCACCTGCGCTTAATAATTCGTAGAGCCGGTGATATTCCTTCTTTAAATTTTCAGCTTTTTCAGGATTATTCAATAAATGCCGAAGTTCTTGTGTAAGGTTATTAACGTTCATTTCTTCCTGAATCAGCTCCTTCACTATTTCTTTATCCATAATCAAATTAACTAAAGAAATATATTTTACCCTAATAACTCTTTTTGCTATTTGATAGCTGATGGGTGAGCCTTTGTAGCACACCACCTCGGGTACGCCGAATAAAGCTGTTTCCAAAGTAGCAGTACCGGAGGTAACTAATGCGGCACGGGATTGTAGCAGCAAATTATATGTTTGGTTTTTTACCATACTAACATTAGGATACTGTTGGGTATATTGCTGATAAAAAGAGTCATCGATAGCCGGCGCCTGAGCTACTACAAAATGATAATCGGCGAAATATTTACTTACTTCCAGCATTACCGGCAGCTTCTTTGCGATTTCTTGCTTGCGACTACCGGGCAGTAGGGCAATGACCGGCTTATTCACCTGACTGCCGCTTTTATCAATTATTGAAAATTCCTTCGATTCATCAGCCTTTTTTCTTTCAATTTCTTCAATTAAAGGATGGCCAACGTAGGTTACATCCCAGTTCCATTTGTTTTTAAAATAATCCTTTTCAAACGGCAGAATGACCAGCATTTGATCAATAAACTGCTTCATTTTTTTTACACGATTCTCCTTCCATGCCCAAACCTGTGGCGCAATATAATATACCACTTTAATATTTTGAGCTTTTGCCCATTTAGCTATCCGTAGGTTAAACCCGGGATAATCAATCAGTACTAATACATCAGGCTTGAAAGCCAGAATATCTTTTTTGCAAAAATCGAGATTACGAAAAATGGTGCGTAGGTTCATCAATACCTCTACAAAACCCATAAATGCCAGCTCGCTAATATGCTTGACCAATGTAGCTCCGGCTGCTTCCATCTTATCGCCGCCCCAACAGCGAATTTCAGAAGAAGCATCTCTTTGTCTGATAGCTTTTATAAGATTACTTCCATGCAAATCGCCCGAAGCCTCGCCTGCAATTATGTAATATTTATGATTGATGGTTTTAATTTATAAGTTATTAAAATTCAAATTGCAAAGTCTGATTTTAAAATTTCCATTTCTTCTCCAGCTTCTTTTTCACGTCATAGGCAGTAAAATCAAACTCTACCGGCACCACACTCACGTAATCATTAGCCAAAGCCCATACATCGGTATCTTCACTTTTATCGTAATTAATAAATTCGCCAGTAAGCCAGTAATATTTTCGACCGTGAGGGTCTGTTCTTTCCAAAAATGTTTCTTTATACTTGGCATTTGCCTGTTTGCAAATTTTAAAGCCTTTTATGGCCGATACAGGGAGTTTGGGAATATTTACATTGAGCAAAATACTTTCTCCATTTTTATCATTCAACATTTTTTCTACCAGAATACGTGCAAAATACTGAGAAGCAGAAAAATCGGCATCGATGCTGAAATCCATCAAAGAAAACCCGATGGCAGGAATCCTTTCGATAGCTGCTTCCATTGCTGCCGACATTGTTCCTGAGTATATTACATTAATACTATGGTTTGGACCATGATTAATTCCGCTCAGGCAAATATCCGGTTTGCGCCGCAAAACCTTGTCCACAGCCAATTTCACGCAATCAACCGGTGTTCCGGAGCAGGAATAAGCCAGCACCCCATTATAAATATCCGTTTTTACCAATCTTAAAGGATGGCCGATTGTAATGGCATGCCCCATGCCTGATTGTGGTTTATCAGGCGCCACTACCACTATTTTACCCAGCCCTTTCACTGCTTCAACCAAGCTTTTTATTCCCGGCGCTGCAATACCATCATCGTTAGTAATCAGGATAACCGGTTTTTCTTCCTTCTTAACTTTTTTCACTGCCATTTGGCAAAAGTAACTCTTCTCAATATTACCCGGTAAAAAATATACCCAGATCAGCTTATGAAGTTTTTAATTCATTCAAAACCTGTTGCGAAGCATCTTTAAAAAATTTGGTATCATAACTATAGGTCATAAAACGCATCCCTTCCCGTATCCATTTTTTTGTCAGCTTCATATCTGCAAAATGTGCACCCGGAGCTACGCCATTTGCATTACATGATTGAATGATTTTTCTAAAAGCCGACTCAAGTCGAGGGTGAGCAAATTGTCCCGAAATACCCATATCGTGCGACATATCTGCCGGGCCAATCATCACGGCATCAATTTCACCGACAGACAATATTTCGTCAATGTTTTCAGTTCCCTCTTCACTCTCTATTTGAACAATGGTCATCAATTCCTTGTTAGCCCACCCGGTATATTCCACCACATCATAGTTGCGATATTGAGTGGAAGTAGCCGATATGCTAACTCCTCTTTGCCCAATGGGCGCATACTTTACGCTTCTGATTATTTCTCTTGCCTGTGCTGCTGTTTTTACATTGGGGATAACCAGGCCTTCAGCTCCAATATCTAATGTTTGCGCCATCAAATGGTAAATTTTATCGGGCACTCTCACATACAAGCCTATTTGTTCATATTTTGCAACCATCGAGCAATTGCCTATGCTTTCGGGATTGTAATCATTGTGTTCTGTATCCAATATAACATAATCCCAACCTTCCGATGCGCATAAGGCTATTGCCTGCGGCGATTTGAGAATACGCAACATGGTACCAAAACAAACCTCACCCGATTTCAGGCGTTTTTTGACTTCACTGATTTTCAATTTCATTGTCTTATATTTTATTTGCAACTTGTCGGCTAATCAATATCAAAATGAGAAAAACTGTTCAACGATTCAACGTTCTTTTATAATCCAAACTTCCGAGACCTGAGTTCCCCGTTCACCCGGTAAACAATTCCAGGTCAATTGTAAAGTGCCGTCAGCCGTGGCTTCTTCTGGTATTTCGAATTCATAAACCGGTTGTACGCCTGTTTTCAGATAGTCGTGAATCACGAATTTATCATCGGCAACCAACCGCAGATGTGCATTGAACCTTCCCGTATATGCTACTCTGATTTTGTAACGGCTCTTAGCGTCCAGATTTTCATACCTCATTTTTAAAGGAGTGTCATATAAGGTAGTTATCTGGGTTACCCATGCCAGAGGAATGGCTCTGCCGTCAAATCCTTCGGCACGTATTTCCACCCAATCATCCCCGAAAAGAGTTGCTCCGAAATCCATAAAGGGCGATTCAAGTCCGCCCGGATCTTCCGCCCATGTTTTTTGTCGCACCACATGTTTCCACGAACCTGAAGAACCCAGGTTGTCATAATAGCCGTCTGCACCGGGATTGGTCCGGTTCAATAATTGATGTATTGCTTTGAGCTTGTCGTTATGGCTATTCAACTTTTCTATTTGTTCCAACTGCGATATATACCACCTCAAATCATTTAACGGTAAATCAATATTATCCATAAAATTTCCCCTACCTTCTTTGGCATATTGCGGTGGTGCAGCAGTTGTCTGAGAACCGATATTCTGAAACAGAGCTTTTGAAAGTGCAAAACAATTCTTGCGCCACAGCGATTCCTGTTTGAAGGCAGTGTCTTTCAGAAAAATATTTTTTGCCTTTCTGACGGATTCATCAGCGTCATTAAGAGTAGCCGATTTCAAAACATCCAGCGCCTTTTCTTCTGTCTCTTTCTCATGCAGTAGCCTTCGCTGAATGTAGGCATCAAAATAAGCACGTAACAACCCCATCTGAAAACGATAATCGTTCAGTACGTCTTCGGGTGCCCGTTGTTCCACATCCAGCCACTGTTGCAAAGTTCTTTGAATCTGTCGGTTACCCAGTAGAGGCCCATTAAAATTTTCTTCAAGAGAAAGCAACCCTCTTGCAATGTCTTCCGTGTAATCGGGGCTGATAAACAACCTGACATAATCCTGCAAGGTTTCCCTAACAGGCGTCTGAGGATTCCAATCCTGTCCGCTCCAAACAAATTTGTTGACATCATCATTGATTCCTTCGGAATAGCTGATGCTGCCATTGCCATAAGACGCAAACAGATTATGAATATATTTTTCCTGCTTAGGGCGCGGATTGTAAGCCTCCCTGTCCAGCGTGATCGCATAGGACACATCCCATTCTGGTACGGGATACTGGCTCAGAAGGCTATGGGTAATATCGGGGTACCGCCTGATAGGGATGTCTTTTCTGACCTTACTCCGTACTACCCTGATGGACTCCTTGATCCAGGGGCCATAAACAACCCCTCCGAACCAGGGGTATTTTTTATTAACCTCTGTATAAAATGAAGCAAATTCGCCTTCTGCCGGTCGAAAACCCTGCGGCGACACCCATATTTTGGCAGATGGATGATATCGTTGTAAAACCTCTGCAACTTTCCCAAGCCAACTGAATAAAATATTCGGCGGTAGATTACCCGGGTCCCCTCCGGGTACGAATAACGCATCTAATCTGGGCAACACCTTAAAAACCTTTCCTCTTTCTTCCAATTCTCTCTCCATACGCTCCGGCATAATATAATCACTATCACTGCCCATATTGGGATACCACATCCAGCAATCCAGCCCATACTTTTCGCAAATCCGGGATTGTTCAGAGATCATCTGAATCGCCGGCAATTTCATGTTAGGGCTGGAAGCATCATCATCCGTCCTTGGAGGAACGATTTCAATACTGTTGGCGCCAAAGATGGCCAGATCGCGAATATAATGGTCAAACTGATCTATGGTCCAGGCATCGTAAGCATTGGTCTTAGGCCTGTACCCCATCTGATGACCACGAATGGGATAAGCAGGAGTAGAGGAAATTGCGAGTCCTTCCTGAACCTGTACACTTCCTTTGCGCATTTCCAACTTGCGCAACAGATACCCGGCTCCGTACAACACACCTCGGTCATCATTCCCTTCGATGACAATTATTTTTTCATCGGGTGAAAACAATACTTTAAAACCCTCCTTACCTGTTGGCCTCAGCGTATCCAAAAATGCTTTGACATTCTGAGGTAATATTGAAGGCTTGTTTTGGGTTCCCAAATAGATAAGTGGGTTCTTTCTCTGAAATTTATTTTTTGACAGAGGGAATTGTATTCCTGTTTTTTCTTTCACGACCGACTGCAACAAGGATGTAGCCTTTTTTAGCCCAGGGTCATTTTTATCAGCCGACTCGATTTGGGCATCAGAAATATCTGCCTTTTGTGCCATCAAGAAGGATGGCAGGAGAATAAAAAGAAATAAAAAACAGGTTGTTCGTTGTATCAACATTACAGCGTCTGATTATTAGTTTGAAATATGTTGCAGCTCCGGGATTGGGTTTTTCAACAACCACACATCACTCACCTTAGACCTCCTGCGCCAATTGAGATGCGACTCTTCCGGCTCATCGAAAGTCAGTGCAATTTTTCCTGATGTGAGTAACCTCCTTGCTACGGGAAACAGTTTGAATTCTTCCAAACCTTTATTGTACTCAAGTGGCGCTACGCGCTCTCCGTTGATGCGCAGCAAAGCATCTCCCTCACCGGAAATTCTGACAAAATAATCTCCCGAAGGATCCAGGTCTTCATACTCCAATCGTGGAAAATTCTGAAATGTTTGAGAAGACAACCGCCTTCTGCTCATCCCCTGATCCCACCAGGCAATGTCTGTAGCATCGTAGGATCGGGTGGTAACATGCGGTTGCAAAGATACATTCGACACATCGTCGTAATAACTTCCATCGCCCGGGTTATCCCAGGTTGATATAACATGCAGTCGGTCGAGTTTTTCTTTTTCGGTTTTCATATTTCGTATTTTCTCAAACTCATCCTGCAGCCACCATCGGTTGTTCAACGGATAATCCACAAAGTCGAGAATAGCGCCTCTTTCCCTTCCGCTTGCATGATATTTTTCTACACTTGTCTGCAGTCCTATCGACTGAAACAAGGCTTCGCTATAGCTAAAGATTTTCCTTTTCAACTCAGGATAAATTTGTTTGTCATCTGCTTCATTTAGCTTTTGCAAAGCAGCGCCCATTGCCCTTTCGGCTCCGATACCGGATGCCGTTTTCAGAATTTGATTTGCCTCATTCTCTAAGGTAGTTTCATATTTTTTTCTACGTGCTGTGTAGGTATCATAGTAATTTCGCAACAGCAGCAATTGCCAGCGCCAGTTGTTTTTTAGTTCGGGATGCTGTCTCTCCAGATTTTGCCAATACACAAAGTTTGTTTCAATACCTCCATTTTCTTCAATCGGGCCATCCCAATTTTTTTCGAGTGAAAGCACTCCTGATACGACCTGTTCTGCAATCGTATTGCCCAAAAAGAAATTTGCATATTCTCTTAAAATCTGATTGACATCTTTATCAGGGTTCCACCCTAACTGACTCCATATTTTTTTGTTGACATCATCATGTACGCCATCTGAGTAGGAAAGAAAACCATCTGTAAATCCGGCATACCTCCGAAAGATTTTTGCGTAATAATAAGGTTGAGGGTTTGAAACTTCTCTTCCTTCTGTAAGGGCAAATGCCTGATCCCAGTTGAGTACCGGATAGTCGCAACGAACTGTATGCGTAATATCGGGATACCAGCGGTGTTTGTATTTGGCAGGCAGTCGGTAACGGGTTTCTGCAAGGCCGGGGCTTCCCGGTCCGGTAACCACGCCGGTAAGCCAATCCGGTTTGTTTTGTTCCAGATATTTGTAAAAGTAATCTACCTGTTCATCATTGAACCCTTGCAATGATATCCATAATCCGGCATTGGGATGAAATTTTCTTAATTCGGCTGCAATCCTTTTCAAAAAAGGCATTACGTCTTTTGGATGATTATCTCCCGGATCACCGCCCGGAAAGAACACATCATCCAAGTAAGGACAATCCTTATAAAATTCGGCATGTGTTTTTACTTCTGGTTCAAATTTCACTTTATCCGACAAATCAATAGTGGCAGGCATCCACACCCAATAATCCAATCCATAATTATGACAGATCCTGCTCATGGCTTCATTCATTTCGCTACGGGGAATCTTCATCAACGGGCTGGGCTTGCCATCCTGAAAGGGAATATTTTCAATACTATTTGTTCCAAACAAAGCCAGTTCGCGAATGTATTTTTCAAACTGATCCACCGTCCAGGCATCCCATGAGTTGGCAGTATTGCGATATCCCAACTGATGTCCCCGCAATGGATAACGGGGAGCGGTTGCAATCTCATTTTTTATATCAAATAAAATTTTGTTTTTGGAAAGGCTTGCAGTTCTCAAAAATTCGCCGATGGCAAATATTACACCTCTTGCATCGGCACCTATAAGCCAAAGGATATTGTTTCCCTGCCTATTGTCGCAAACAATTCTGAAACCTTCCGATTTGCTTTCAGGTAAATTTTCTCCGGTACGATGAGGAACTTTTAAACCACACAATTCATCATCATTTTTTGCAGCCAGAATAATTAGCGGTAATTTTTCGTATTTCTTTGAAATCTTCAATTGAATATTGGTGCGTTGTGATATCTCCTCTTGTAACGTACGGATAGCGGTACTCCTGACCGGATCGGGAATATTTTCAGACGCTACCAAAACAGCCCTGCTGAAATCTTTACACTGTCCGAAAGTATTCAGAGAAACAGTGAGTAAAAAAGCTAATACGTAAATTTTTTTTATTAAATTCATTGCCATTTTTTATCTTAATTTTTTGCTTATCAGATATTGAATTAACTGTTCGGGATGATCCGTCTGCAATCCGTCAATATTTAGATTCAATGCTTTTTGCCAAACCTCGGGGCTTTCATCATCACTTTCCACGTCTAACCAGACCTTTATATTTCTTTTGTGCAAAAATTTTACTGTAGAACTTTCATATACGTTATCAACGATATTGATTTTTTTTATTTGCAAAAAATTGCCAATCTCTTCAAAACTCACTTTTGATGGAATACTTGAAATCAGTGGAAGCTCCGGAGCTATTTTATTCCATTCGTCATACAATTTTTCACTATTGATATAAACGGCTACATCATTCTGCATTTCATGTTTTTTTATCAGATTGAAAGCCTTTTCCACATCACCATCTTTAAAGTCAAGATAAATTTTTATTTTTCCTCTGCAAAGTTCAAGTACCTCTTTAAAAGAAGGGATTAAATAAATTTTTCCATCATTCTTCTGATTTTTAATCCGCAATTTTTTAATCTCGTCAAATCCCAAATCTTTGATCGCACCGCTGCCATTGGTCATTTTATCTACAGTTGCATTGTGCATTACTATGATTTGTTTGTCTTTTGTCATTCTCACATCTACTTCCACATAATCAGCGCCGCAGTCAATTGCCCGTTGGTAAGCTTCAAGTGTGTTTTCAGGCACATCAGTATGATTTCCCCGGTGTGCAATAACAACAATATATTTTTTAGCCTTAAAAGAAAACAGATGGCTCCTGCTCCCGTCAGTTGACAGGCATTGAAACAGTAATATGATTACGAGCCATCTCATCACAATTTTTATATTCGAAATGATGAACTGAAATTAATTATGAAGCCTTTTCATCACTTCAACCAAATTGACTGTTCTTTCCCTTTTTTAAACCGGTTTGTCTTTTTTATTATTCAGATTCAAAAATTATTAGGCTAATTTTTAAATCTGTATTTGCCTGCCGGTACCTGATACATTATATAGCCTTTTTCTTCTCCAATATTTTTTGCCAAAGCAGAGCTGACTTTGACAACTTTACCGGCTTCGTATGGAAAATAAACAATAGCAGAAGTATTTGGTGGGATAGTAATATCAAGAATCGTTTTGCCATTATTTCGTTCCCAGCCCGATTTGATGTTGCCCGCCAAAGAATTAAACGCTGTTTTAGCCCAGGATACCTGCTCCGGTTTGATATCAGGAACACGGATATTAATTTTCTGAAACCCGGGTGAATCATCTCTGTGCCATATACCTGCCAGACCATCTATATACCAGGCTCCCGGGTAGAGGTAAGAGCTATGCAAAAGCGAATGACCGGGAAGATCTTTTTCCCACATTTCCCAAATAGTGGTAGCTCCATTATCGAGCATAAAACCCCAGCCCGGATAAGTTGTCTGAGAGGTCATCGCAAGAATCAGATCGTCTCTCCTTTCTTCACGAAGTACTTTGAACAGCATGGCGCCACCCGTAATGCCCACATCAATATGGCCTTTTTGGTGTATAAGTATTTCTTCTTCTAAGCGCTTCAATACTAAGGCTCTTAATTCGGAAGGCATAATGTTTCCATACAATGCTGCCGCAAGGCTTCTCATGCTGTTATCAGAATAATTGTGTTCTTCAGGATGGTAATATTTTTTGTGTACCACACTGGCAGCTTGTTCTGCTTGCTTTTTCCAGACATGCGATTCCTCATCTTTACCAATTATTGTTGCAATCTTGGCGGCAGTATTCAGATTGTAAATCCAATAACAATTATTGAAAAACAGATTTTCATCTTTATTGTTATTCATCCCCTGAGCAGTGGCTCCAGGCCAAAGCCAATCGCCCAAGAAATCCCAGCCTCCGCCATAACGCTGCAGCATGTTATTTTTCACATGGCTGTTTAAAAATGACAGCCACCCTTTAATTAATTCAAAGTTCTCAGAAAGAATTCGTTTATCACCATGATACTGATAAAGAAACCAGGGCAGCGAAACAACAATACCTCCCCATGCAGCCCCGCCACCTCCAAAATATGTTGGCGCTGTTTGTGGTAAAATTCCTCCGCCCACCATCCTTCCACTTTCGGGCTTTCTACGCGCTCTGGTTGAGTCGTTCATATTACCCACTATTGGCTCTGTCCCTTGCACATCTCTCCAGTCCTGCATCCACTTGGTATAAAAAGCGCCTAATCTGTAATTCAGCAATCCTGTTTCAGAAGTAGCATGGGCATCACCACCATAACCGAATCTTTCTCTTTGCGGACAATCCACCACATAACCGCCAAGTGAGAGATTTTCAAATGTCCATTTCACGGTATTGTAAATCCAGTTTTGAAGCGAATCGGAACATTCAAATGTAGTAGCGGGCATATAATCTGTACGCACCATCCAGCCTCTGATATCCTCTTTCTGAGGTTCCCGAGTTACACCTTTTACAGTAATCCATCTCCCTGAGTTATAATTAAATCTGTTTTTAAAAATACCTTCGCCGGAGGGGCCTATTACAAACCGGTTGTGCAAGCCGAAAGTCATTTCGTTATGCTCTCTTTCGGAAAAGAGCAAGGAAATAGTATCGCCAGGATTTCCGTGCAGTTTCATTTCAATCCAACCTGCAAAATTTACACCCATGTCAATTCGATATGATCCGTCTTTCTGTTTCTCTATCTTTTTGGGAAGAATTTCATCTTTTAAAATGTTGGTTTCCACCATCTGAGCGGATAGACGGAGATCAGGCTTATAAACAGTTGCCTGTTTCCAGCTATTATCATTAAACACAATTTGATTCCAGCCTGAATCTTGGAGGCTGTCATTCCAAAGTTCGCCACCATAACCACCTGCACCGAAGCCCCAGTTACCGATAAGTAGATTCGGACTGGGATGCGTCTTCCAGGTTTCATCTGTGATGATTCTTTCAATTAAATTATTTTTCGGGTCATAAATATCTGATTGAGCAATCACCATGGGTGTTCTTGGTTTATCATTGGTAACGTAAGGTGCAAAGATGGACCATGAGACACCTAACCAAAGTCCGATTATATTTTCTCCCTTCTTTAAGACTTTTGAAATATCATAAGCAATATACCGTGCTCTTTTGGTATGATCTGAAACAGCAGGCGCTAAAACGTGTTTATCTATTTTTTCTCCATTTACATACACCTCATGATACCCTACCGAAGCCACATAAAGCGCTGCTTTCTGAGGTTTTGAGTTTAAATTAAAAACTTTTCTGAACCAGGGGTCGCGAATTTTATTATCACCTTTGTAAGGGTCATATATTTCATCGGTACCAATCCATTTTGCAGACCATTCACCCTGGTCAAATAATCCTGTGCTGAAATGATTTATCTGACTGAATGAAGATACTATACCTTTTTCATCCCTGACCTGTACCTTCCACCAATAATCTTTATCCGATTGAAGTGATTTTCCCTGAAAAGGAACTAAAATCATTTCATTAGAAGAGACCCAACCGGAATTCCAAACATCTGCCTTGTCTTTTTTTAATTGTTTTTTATCAGCACTTATCATTATCCGATAGGCAGTCTGTTTTTGCGCAAAATCATGAGGATTAGTAGCCTTCAATTTCCAGCTGAATCGTGGCTGTCTGACATCAATCCCTGTTGGGTTTTCCAAATATTCGCAAGTAAGCTCAGTGGGGATGATACTGCATTTACTTTGACCAAATGAAAAATAGGATATGGCTGTAAATACACATATAAAAACAATAGCAATCGGTTTATATTGAATCATAAAAGACACTTTGATTTCATTATCATCTAACAAATTATTTTGAAATATTCCGGTTACAACCGATTACCTGACCTGACTCACCACATTCCTCAATTTGCCTGAAAGAAAGGCTTCAATATTTTTAACTGATTCATTCAAAACTCTTTCTCTTGCTTCTTTGGTAGCCCAACCCACATGCGGAGTAATGATACAGTTTTTGGCTGTAAGTAATGGATTATCAGCTAATGGCGGCTCCACCGATAATACATCCAGTGCAGCGCCGGCTATCTGTCCATTATTGAGCGCATCGCTTAAATCCTTCTCATTAATCAAAGCCCCTCTGGCGGTATTGATTAAATAAGCAGTAGGTTTCATTAGTGCAAGCATGGCCTCATTAACCATTTGTCTGGTGTCATCAGTAAGCGGACAATGCAGGCTCACAAAATCTGCTTGTTGAAAACAATCTTCGCTGCTTAAAAACTGAATATTGGGCAGTTCATATTTTGAAGGATTACGCACTGACGCAATTACCTTCATGCCAAAAGCCTCGGCAATACGGGCTACCGTCATACCAATCTGGCCCAAACCAATAATGGCAATAGTCTTACCACTCAGTTCAAACAGGCCTTTAAATCCATAACTAAAATCTTTACTGTTTACCCAAGCTCCCTCATGTACAGTATCTGACCGATTTCCTGTTTTATAAATAAGTTCAAGAATAAATGCAAAAGTCAGTTGGGCTACGGATAGCGTACTATAACCCGGTACATTGCAAACAGGAATATTTCTTTCGGCGGCGGTCTTCACGTCCACATTATCAAAGCCGGTGGCCATTTCGCCAATATATTTTAATCCGGGTAAGGCGCCTATCACTTCTGCTGTAATTTTAGTTTTGTTAGTCAGTAAAATGTCTGCACTACCAGACCGGCCTAAAACATCTTCGGATTTTGTTCTGTCATAAACAGTCATGTTGCCGAGTTTTTCTAATGCAGCCCAATCAAGGTCGCCGGGATTAATTGTATAGCCATCAAGAATAACGATATTCATATCAAAGCAAATTATTATTAAGAGAGATTTTACATTTTACTTAATTGCAAAGCCAGACAAAGCTATGAATTAAAAATAATCAGTGTCGGAAAGCTTTCATCATTTACCCATCTTCACCAAAATAAATATTTGAATATATTCTCCATCTGAAAATTTCACTTTCCGATTGAAAGCAATTTTATCCCCCTTGTAAGACCATACCGGTGCATTCAGAGGTTTTTCCCAATCTTCAAATCGTTTGGTAATTCTTTGCGTATTGCCATTCTGTATCTCAGTAATGAAAATACTATTATCGGCAGTATATGCAATGTACTTATCGTCCGGACTGAAATTATATGGCCCTTCAACTGAAAATTTATTTTTTGTAATCTGAATTGTATGTCCTCCGTTCGGCGATACTCCAAATATCTGAATGATGCCATCAGTGTCTTTTGCCAGAAAAGCAATCAGCGCTCCATCGTAGGTTGCCCTCAGCCAGTGGCGCGGGCCTTCAATGCCGTTCTGTGTAAAAGTAATTCTTCGTTGATGAAACCCTTCCGGCACATTCGGACGCGTGTCAGGAGTACCTTGCAGCGGTTTGTTTGGTTTTGGTTTAAAAGGAAAGTCAGGCAAATCCAGAACAAAAACTTCCGTCTTGGCCTTTCCTTCATTATCCCTTACATTTCCCTGAAAAGCAATCGCTTTTTTCTGCCGGTTACCGAGGCGATTGATATAACCATTTTTTCCAATCCATGTTTCATCAAACGCCTTATCAATTTCATCGCTTCCACATCGAGGATTATTCACCACTTCCGCTGCCACCACTGAAAACATCTTTCCTGAAAAATTTTCAAGACTATCTGTATCCGTTTTTACCTCTACTGCTTGTGGCACCATCACACCTACCGTTCTTAAATCGAGAATAGAAGCGTCTGTTTTAGGCAATTGCTCCAGAACGTAGTCATTATAGGTAAAACTAATCCATTGACCATCACCACTCCAGGTATGTGCATGGGTGCCGCCTCTTAAAGCACCCGGTGTGTAAGGTGCCTGAATATCTCTTGAATCCATAAAAGTCGGTTTTCCCGGATGAGGTATATCAACAGCTACGCCTGTTCTTCTCGTGATGCTGTAAGGATTCTGACTATTTGCATTTCTGATTCCGTGAATAAATAAAACAATATCCTGCTGTGGTGAAAATGTGGCGGCACCCACTCCGGGGCCGAATTGGCTTTGGTTTTGAGTAGCATAAAGTTCCTTTATTTCTCCTGTCTGCACATTCACCATTTCAATTTTATTGGTTTCTGCAATTTTGGTATCATCATTACGGGTATCATAAACAATCCATTGGTCATCTTTGGAAAAGGCCTGAGTATTATGAATGGTGTGCCCGTAAGCATCATTGGTCAGTTGTATTTCCCTGAATTTCATAATCATACTTTTTGAATGACTACAGCCGGTTAAAAATATAGCAATGACTATTATTGGTAGAACTTTTATATTGGCACTCCATCGCAGGTTTTGAAGATATCGTTTTACTTTGAAGCCTGATTCTTTATCAACAAACATAAAAAATAGTATTTCTGCTAATTTTACTAAGATAAATACAAATTCTTTTCTCAGGCAATCGTCTGGTAATTTTTTGTAGTTTAAAAAGAATAAATTTGCATCTGGCTAAATAAAACTTAAATTCCAAAAATGCAAGAGGTTGATTTTTTAGTAATCGGTACAGGCATTGCCGGCCTTACTTATGCCTATAAAATGGCTAATAAGTTTCCGGACAAAAAAGTGTTGATTGTTACCAAGGCTGCCGCCGAAGAAACCAATACAAAGTACGCGCAGGGTGGTGTGGCAGTAGTTTTTGACCCGGAAAATGACAGTTTTGAAAAGCATATCGAGGACACGCTGATAGCGGGTGACGGATTGTGCAACCGACAGACTGTAGAAATTGTAGTAAAAGATGGCCCTGCCAGAATAGAGGAACTGATAAAACTGGGAACAAATTTTGATAAAGAAGAAAGCGGTGATTACAAATTAGGAAAAGAAGGCGGACACAGTGAGTACAGGATTATACATCACAAAGACATTACCGGCTGGGAAATGGAACGCGCATTGCTTGAAGCCGTTTCTAAATTTTCAAATATTGAAATTATTAAACACTGCTTTGTAATTGACCTGATTACCCAACACCACCTTGGTTATTTAGTTACCAAATCAACTCCCGATATTGAATGTTATGGTGTGTATGTCCTCAATCTGGAAACTAACCAGATTGAGACCATCCTCTCCAACTATGTATATCTTGCCACTGGAGGAAACGGCCAGGTATATCGCAGCACCACCAACCCGGCAATAGCTACAGGTGATGGCGTTGCGATGGTCTATCGGGCAAAGGGCAGGATAGAAAATATGGAATTCATTCAGTTTCACCCAACTGCTTTGTATGAGCCGGGGTTGCTGGGTCAGGCATTTTTAATAACAGAGGCTGTGCGGGGAGACGGCGGTATTTTGCGCAATAAAAGTGGCGAAGCCTTTATGGAAAGGTATGATGAAAGAAAAGATCTTGCACCGCGTGATATAGTAGCCAGAGCCATAGATAATGAGATGAAAGTAACCGGTACGGAACATGTCTGGTTAGATTGCCGTCATTTTGAAAAAGAAAAGTTTATCGAACATTTCCCTAATATCTATGAAAAATGTTTAAGCATAGGTATTGATATTTCCAAAGATATGATTCCGGTGGCGCCCGCTGCCCATTACAGTTGCGGTGGCATCAAAGTAGATGAAAAAGGTAGAACCTCCATCAGAAACCTTTATGCAGTGGGAGAGTGTAGCAGTACCGGTTTGCATGGCGCCAATAGGCTTGCCAGCAACTCTCTGTTGGAAGCAATGGTGTTTGCACACAGATGTTTTGAATATGTTTCTCAAAAGGTGGTAAATGGAGTTCCCCCAAGCCAGTACAGAAAAACAGCGCCTGTTCCCGAGTGGAATGCAAGAGGCACATCACACCCGAAAGAAATGATTGTCATCACTCAAAGTCTTAAAGAACTTAGGCAGATAATGAGCGACTACGTGGGTATTGTTAGAAACAATTACAGGTTGCAGCGCGCCTCACGTAGAATTGATATGCTATGGGATGAGACAGAGGAGCTGTACCGCAGCAGCAAAGTATCACCACAACTGCTCGAACTTCGTAATATGATTACCATCGGATACCTTATTATTAAAGGCGCTATTTTCCGTAAGGAAAGCCGTGGGTTAAACTTTAACACGGACTATCCTGAAAAGAGCAATCTGGTTCAAAATATTGTACTTTAAGGAGGTTGTTATATTTTAATAGTATTTTCCGTCAACACGTATTAAAAATTATGTATTATATTCTTTATGCACTTCTTTTTACAATTTCTCTCCTGCCCCTGAGAGTATTGTATTTTTTGTCTGACGGAATGTATGCATTAATTTATTATATTATCGGCTACAGAAAAAAAGTGGTAATGCATAACCTCAATATTACATTTCCTGAAAAAAGTGAAAAGGAAAAAATCAGAATTGCAAAAAATTTCTACCATAAATTCATCGACTCCATGATAGAAACTATAAAATTACTATCAGCTTCTGATGCCTTTTTTGAAAAAAGGTTTACCGGTGATTGGGATATGATTAATAAATATTACGAAAGTGGCAGAACCGTCCAGCTACATTTAGGCCATACCTTTAACTGGGAATGGGGGATAATGAGTCTATCAAAAAATGTGAAATTTCCGCTTCTAATAGTTTATATGCCCATTGCCAACAAGGCGCTCAACAGATTATTTTACAAGATTCGTTCTCAAAAAGGAGCACACATGTTAAGTGCATTAAATATGGCAAAGGATTTAATGCCGTATCGCAGAACTAATAATTGCCTTGGTTTTGTTGCAGATCAAAACCCGGGATATGCTCTTCATCATGCAAAATGGTTTTATTTTTTCAAGAAAAAAACCCCCTTTACCATTGGCCCTGCAAAAAATGCTATACGAAATAATTCAATCGTTTTGTTTTCGTTTATTGAAAGGCAAAAAAGAGGGTATTATAATATGACTTTTGAGCTTACCGAAGAAAATCCGATAAATACCAATGAAATTGAGCTCACAAAAAAATTCATAACTTATCTTGAAAAAGTTATTTCAAATAATCCTGAAATGTATCTGTGGACGCATCGCAGATGGAAGCATGAATGGAAGGAAGAATACGGATTCGAAGAATAATCCGGTCTTTTTAAATTTTAATTCTACAATAATTATTGAACCCTTACAGAATGAACATTGACAGCATCAAAATTACCGATATTCAGTTACACAAATTAAAAATCCCTCTGATTGAGCCATTTACAATTTCCCTCGGTACTATGTATGATGCTGAAAATGTTATTGTAATTATCCTCACTAATGAAGGAATTACCGGCTGGGGTGAGTGCAGCCCTTTTATGAGCATCAATGGTGAAAGCGCCGATACCGCTCTGGTTGTGGGTCAATATTTGAAAAAGATTTTATTGGGGGAAAATCCTTTGGAAATAGAACAACGGGTAAAAGAAATGGATGCTGTCATCTATGCCAATAACAGCATCAAGAGCGCTTTTGACATGGCATTGTACGATATTGCTTCTCAACACGCCGGTGTGCCGCTTTATCAATATTTAGGAGGTAAAAAGAACAAAACCATTTTTACGGATTATACTGTCAGTGTTGGCGATGCAGCCAAAATGGCGGATGATGCTTTAATAATAAAAGAAAAAGGGTTTCCTGTTATCAAAGTAAAATTAGGCAAAGGAGGCAGCAGCGATGTAGAAAGAGTGAAAGCTATTCGCAATAAGGTTGGCCTGGAAATCCCAATACGTATTGATGCCAATCAGGGATGGGATAAGGATGAAGCTATTGCAACACTAAAAGCATTACAGCCTTATAATATACAACATTGCGAAGAACCAATATCCCGGCATGATTTCATGCAGCTGCCCGAAATAAAACAGCACAGCCCCATTCCCATCATGAGTGATGAAAGCTGCTGCGACCCACATGATGTAAAAAGGCTGATTAATTTAGAAGCCTGTGATTTAATCAATATTAAATTAGGTAAGAGTGGTGGAATTTTTAAGGCGCTTAAAATGATTCGCATGGCAGAAGAAGCAAATATTAAAATTCAGATAGGCGCTTTTTTAGAGTCCAGATTGGCCATGACAACATTCGCTCATTTAGCATTATGCAGCGATAATATTATTCATTATGATTTTGATACGGCGCTTATGTTTAGCAAAGACCCTGTTATAGGCGGTATCGTGTATGAAGAAAACGGAATGATTGAAGTACCCGAAGAAAAAGGCATAGGAGCCCAAATAATTGCCGGTTTTATTTCCTGAGATGAACTACATTAATGAATATAAGAAATTTATAAACAGTTATAACTTCAGCGATGCTGTCAGGGTTTCTATTGGTATCATTTTACCTGCTGTTATATTTGGTTATTACGGTCAGTTATCAACAGGAATACTCGTCTCATTAGGAGCTATGGTCACCAGCACTGCCGACGTGCCGGGACCCATTCAGAGAAGAATGACAGGAATGGTGGCAACGATTTTACTGATTTTTATAATTGCATCCATCATCGGTTATTCCAATTCGCAGCATATTCTGTTAGGCTTCATCATTGCAGGTTTGTGTTTTATATTAACGCTCATTGGCATCTATGGCAACAGGGTTAACAATATCGGCTTTGCGGGCTTGCTGATAATGGTACTAAGCCTTGACCGCTATGAAGCAGGGTGGCAGGTACTGGAAGACAGTCTGTTTCTTTTCAGCGGAGGATTGTGGTATATCCTGCTTAGTCTGGCCCTCTTTCGTATGAGACCTTATAAAATTGTTCAGCAGGCATTAGGCGACTGCATCATCTCTATTGCCGACTATTTAAAAATCCGGTCCTATTTTTATGATGCCGATGTTGATTATGAAAAGACCTACACCGATCTGATGATTCAGCAGGAGGCTGTTCATGCCAAGCAGGAGCAATTACGCGAAATGATTTTCAAAAGCCGGCAAATAATTAGCCAATCCACCGTTACAAGCCGAACACTATTAATTATTTTCATCGAATCCATTGATTTTTTTGAAAAAGCCACTGCCACATTGTATAACTATAAAGAATTGCACAATCATTTTGACGACACCCATATTCTGGACCAATTCAAAGAAATAATCGGGAAGATGACAAATGAACTGACAGAAATCGGGATGTCCGTTCAGGCAGGTTTACCTTCGAAAGTTTCAAAAGATTTAAACAGTGAACTAAACAATCTAAAAACAAAGTTTGATGAATTTGTAAGCCTGAACCGCAGCCCCAAAAATATCGAAGCGCTTGTGAGCCTGCGCAAAATCATGCAGATGTTGGAAGATATGGTTGTCAGAATTTACACACTGCATCACTACACCCGATACGATAAAAAAAGAATTAAAGGCTATAAGCTATCTAAAGATTATGACTCCTTTGTTTCAACTCCCGATCTTGATATTGAATTATTAAAAGAAAACTTTTCATTCAATTCCAATCATTTTCGTCATGCACTCAGGGTAAGTATTGCCACTACCATCGGCTATATTCTTTCCTTTATTTTAAAACTTGATTACAGTTACTGGGTTTTGCTTACGATACTCGTTATTTTAAAACCCACCTACAGCCTTTCAAAGCAAAGAAATCTTCACCGCCTGTTAGGAACGGTTATCGGAGCAGCTATCAGTTTTCTGGTATTATATCTGATCCCCTCGGAGCAGGCAAAGTTTGCTGTAATGGTTGTGTTCATACTGCTTACCTACAGCTTTATCCGTACAAATTATTTTATCAGCGTCCTGTTTATGACCGGCTATGTGATGATATTATTTTACATCCTCAACGCTAATCATTTTCTTTCGGTAATTGAAAACAGGGTGGTGGATACCCTCATCGGTTCGGTAATCGCTTTTCTTTCTACCTATATTTTTGTGCCTTCCTGGGAAAAGGAACAAATAAGAAATTATATGCAAAAGGCTATTGAAAATGCTTCTGGTTATTTTGATACCGTGAGCAAAACATTTATCACCGGCCAATTTGACGATTTGAAGTACAGGTTATCACGCAAAAATGCGTTTATTGCGCAATCCAACCTGTCAGGCGCTTTTAACCGCATGATGAACGAACCCAAAAGCAAGCAGGAAAATATTAAAAACATTCACCAGTTTACAGTTCTGATATATACCCTTAATTCGCACATTGCATCTTTAGCTCATTTTGCACAAAAAACACTTTATAAATATCATTCTCTTGATTTTAAAGATATTGGCGAAGACATTCTTGCGGAGTTAGGTACTACCAACCGGATTCTTACAAATAAGTCTAACCTAACAGGGGAAGCATCGACCGATGTTTCCAAGAACCTAAAATTTCAGGTAAATCAAATCGTTGAGAAAAGGAGCAAAGAACTTCGGCATAACCTAATGGATACCGAAACCCGTACAATTCTGATAGAATACAAGCCCATTCTTGACCAGTTTTTATTTATCAGTCGCATTGCAGAAGACTTGAAAGCGGTTTCGGGCAAATTTTAAAACCCGATCATCTTGCTAAAAACTTATCTTACCTTTGCAACTTATTTTATTGAATGTTAGAAAGAAAAAAGTTAATTCAGGGCGTTGAAAAGGCTGTTATTATCGGCTTGATTGGAAAAGACCAGACAGAGCAACAGGTAACTGAGTATCTGGACGAACTCGCTTTTCTTGCAGAAACAGCAGGTGCCGAAACAAAGAAAAGATTTGTACAAAAATTGCCGCAGCCCGATTCGAGAACGTTTATCGGCAAAGGAAAATTAGAAGAAATAAAAGAATATATTCAGGCAAAAGAAATAGACATCGCCATTTTTGATGATGAGCTATCGGGCGCGCAAATTAATAATATTGAAAAAGTTTTAGGCGTTAAAACCATTGATCGCTCCGATTTGATTCTCGATATTTTTGCCCGTAGGGCCAAAACTGCTCAGGCAAAGGCTCAGGTAGAGTTGGCTCAATATCAATACCTGCTACCCCGCCTGCGCGGTATGTGGCAGCACTTAGAAAGGCTTGGAGGCGGCATCGGTACCAGAGGTCCGGGTGAAACCGAAATAGAAACCGACCGCCGGATTGTACGCGATAAAATTTCGCTGCTGAGAAAAAAACTACAGGAAATAGACAAACAGGCTTTCACCCAGCGCAAAGACCGGGGAGAGTTTATCCGTGTTGCATTGGTGGGCTATACCAATGTGGGTAAAAGCACGCTGATGCGCCTGTTAAGCAAACGGGAGGTTTTTGCAGAAAATAAACTCTTTGCCACCTTAGACACCACCACCAGTAAAGTCGTTTTTGAAAATACGCCATTTCTTTTAAGCGATACAGTGGGATTCATTCGCAAACTACCGCATCATCTGGTGGAAAGTTTCAAGAGTACGCTGGATGAGGTACGCGAGGCCGACATCCTGCTGCACGTAGTGGATATTTCGCACCCGGGTTATGAAGACCAGTTGGCAGTAGTAAACAAAACCCTGCACGAGCTGAAAGCAGACGACAAACCCACCATTACCATTTTCAACAAAATGGACCTGTACGAAAAAAACACCTTCGATGAGTGGCTGGCAGAGGATACCAAAAAGGAAATTTTGCAGGACTTGTACGACAGATGGAATTACGAAACCAACGACCATGCGGTTTTTGTATCGGCTACCGAAAAGCGAAATGTAGAAACGCTGCGCACAACAATTTTAAATAAGGTGAAAGATTTTTATAAAATCCGCTATCCTTATAAAACTTTGTTTTATTAGATTTTCAAAAAAAATTGACAGCTTTTCTATATTTCATCGATCGCTTTCACGAGCGAAAGATTGTTTTTGTTAATATAACTATTTGATAATTCCCCTTGTTTTTAGAGCGCTCAGGTAATACACAAAACAGAGATAAAATGCAAAAAAATAAGAGTGGAAAACGTACATCCTGGAAAGGTCCCGTTATCCACCCTTAGCCCTCTAAACCAGTGTAAAAATAGAATCCTTACTGTTCGGTTTACAAAAAATTCGATGAAATACCCTTTTTCATCGATGAAATGCCTGATTTCTTCGATGAAAGATATCGGGCCGGGGCATTTTTTATCATTTTTCAAAGAATTATTTCATTCTAATCAGGAATCTGGCTTACCGTCCAATTGCCGGTACGCCTATTCCACAAAATGATATAATCAGCCCCGTGGTTCAGTTTATAAGTTCTATAGCCATTGTAATATTTTAATCTTAACCAACCATAGTTATATATTTCAAACTTAAACACAAAGGGTTGCCCCGCTTTAATCACTGCCTGTTGAAAGTTCTTTCCATCATCACTTAATGAAACAACCTCGTCTTTATTACTTTGTACGTATAAGGCTATCCAGCTGGGGTCGTTTGCAGGATCGGTTTGCTGAGTACCACCGGGTATGGTAGGCGCAGGTTGTGAGCCTGTGGAAGGCTTAGTGGGAGCAGGCACCGGTACCGGAGCAGGTTGTGTTGTAGTAGTAGGAGGGTTTTTGGTAGTAGTGTTACTTACACCGGCCTTATCCCAGCCTTGCGATATAGCATTAATTCTGTCTGCTTTTCCCGGATGGGTACTGCTGGCTCTGTCTGAGGCAATAGTGCTTATTGCTGCTATAGATTGTTCTTTGGTAGCGCCCATTTTTGCCATCAAATACCCACTAAAGAAATCTGCTTCAATTTCTTTTGGGATGGTACTACCCGTTGAGCTAACCACATGGTTATAATAATGGTGTCCCATTTCGTGCGCCATGATGCTAATACTCGACCATTTGGTTTTAGTGTAGGCATCTATATCTTCCAGAAAATTATTATCATACACAATCCAACGTTGGTTATTCATAATTGTGGCATAAGCATTTTGAATACCGTTTTTTTCCTGTAACCTGAAGTTCTCCTTCCAATTGATAGTATCCAGCATTTGCTTTACAATATTACTGGCTTCATATACTGATTGAAAATTTGTTATTAATTTTTTGCTTTTGGGCGGAATGATATAACCGCAACTGGTTACTTTTGTTTTTTGTGCGTAAACCGGCGCAACAGAAACCAGCATAAACGAGATTAAAAAAATTTTCAAAATGGATACGTAAGTTTTCATTCTTCTTTGATTTTATTGAATTATTGAATAGTAAGTACTGTACAAACTTACAGTAATAATTTTTATTTAATACGAAATTAAAAGCCTTTTGATTAGTAAAAGTTTATTATTTTAGAACTTCATTCAGGAATAATAAAGTATGCGCCCAGGCCCTTTTCGCCATTTTTTCATTATAATCAGGCGAGCGGGAGTCAGTAAAAGTATGTTTTGAATACGCATAAGTAATAATCTGCCAGTCTGCCTTTCCTTCATTCAATTCATCAACCATCCGGTTCATGATCTCCGGTGTAACACCTTTGTCCTCAGCCGGGTTTTCTATAAGAATTTTAGTATTCAGCATTCCGTTCTTTCTGGAAGGGTCTTTGTCTAATCCGCCATGAATAGACACAACACCCTGCACCGGCAGATTAGCTCTTGCCGCTTCCAATGCGCCGGTTCCACCAAAACAATAACCGATAATTGCAATTTTATCAGGAATAGCTCCGGCCTTTTTCAATTGCTCCAACGCCAAAAAAATGCGATGTTGGTAAGCCATGTAGTCCTGTTTGTATTTTCCGGCCATTTTACCTGCCGATGCATTATCGGCAGGGATATTACCTTCTCCATAAATGTCGGCGATAAATGCAATATAATTTTGTTTTTGTAAAGCAAGTGCAGCGTCTTTTGCTTCCTGATCAATTCCTTTCCAGGCAGGTAAAATCAGTACACCGGGCAATTTCTTACCTGCGTTTGATGTAACCAATCCGTTGAGTTTTTGATTACCATCATAATAGGCAACTGATTTTAATTGCTGTGCCTGCGAAAATTTCACAATGAGTGAAATGGCAACCAGTGAAAAAGCTATTTTCATTTTTGAACACGTTTTTGAATAGTAAATTTAATATTTAAAAAACATTAAATAAAAGATTCTCATTCAATTGATGTTTTTTTTCTGTAATCGTTTTCAGCATCCCTAAAAATAGGTATCCTTAATCATAAAAATAATTAATAGCTTGCAAGTCAAAAAAACATACGATATGAAATTATTACTCCCTATTCTGGCGCTTCTGTTAACAATTGAAGGTAAGGCTCAAAATTGTAACTATTACTATCTTCAGAATAATAAAACAATTACAATGGGTCATTTTGACCAAAAGAACAAGTTAATAGGAAAAAATATATACAGCGTTTCTGGTGTCAGTAAAAGAGGCGGCACAACAAGTGCAAATGTAAAATCTGAATTTTTGGATAAAAAAGATAAAGTTATTGGGCAGTCAACAGGTGAAATGAAATGTAAGAACGGGCAATTATTAATTGATATGAAGATGTTACTTTCACCACAACAAACTTCACAATTTCAAAATGCCGAAGCAAAAGGCGAGGTAGTTTCATTAGAATATCCTACCAATATGAATGTTGGCCAGTCATTACCAGATGGGTTTTTAGATATGGACATGAAAATGGAATCAGGAATTTCGGCAAATATAAAGCTGGAAATTACAAACAGAAAAGTAAAAGCCAAAGAATCTGTAACAACTCCGGCAGGCACCTGGGAAGCCTATAAAATAAGTTACTCCTCCAAAGTGCTGATAAAAATGGGATTAGGAATTCCTATGAAGATTGAATCTACAGAATGGTTTGTTCCTGATTTTGGAGTGGTAAAAACAGAAAGTAAGTCGGGCAAAAGTGAATTACTGTCAATTAATTAAACCGGATAAATAATTATTTTTTCATTTCCTTCAGTTCTGCTTGTAAGCTAAACATCTCATCACGAAGGCGCGCAGCTTCCATAAAATCGAGCGCTTTTGCAGCCTTTTCCATTTCCTTTTTTAGTTTGGCAATCGCTTTTTCCATTTGTGGAATGGTTTTATAAACCACCGGCTCCTCAGCAGCAACCTGCACAATATCATCATCATACCTGATTGCGTATTTATCATTCTCATCAAATCCTTTTACATCCAAAACCGATGTTTGCTGAAAAACCTGTTCTTTCGATTTCTTAACTGTACGCGGCGTTATATTATGTTTTATGTTATAGGCGATCTGTTTTTCTCGTCTTCGGTTAGTTTCATCAATGGTGCGCTGCATACTGCCTGTAACGGTATCGGCATAAAAAATAACGAGTCCGTCCACATTTCTTGCCGCACGCCCTGCTGTCTGAGTTAGTGATTTTTCATTTCGCAGGAAACCTTCTTTATCAGCATCTAAAATGGCTACGAGGCTCACTTCTGGTAAATCGAGACCTTCGCGCAATAAATTTACACCCACTAGAACATCTATTTCTCCCAATCTTAGTTGGCGAAGAATTTCTACCCTTTCCAAGGTATCTACTTCACTATGAATATATTTTGATTTGATTTGAATTCGATGAAGGTATTTATCCATCTCTTCGGCCATTCGTTTGGTAAGCGTGGTTACCAAAACCCGATCGCCTTTTTTTACTACTTTGTCAATTTCATCGAGGAGGTCATCTATTTGATTCAGGCTGGGGCGCACCTCAATGGGCGGGTCCAGCAAACCCGTTGGGCGTACTACCTGCTCTACCACTATCCCTTCGCATTTTTGCAGTTCATATTTATCCGGCGTAGCCGACACAAAGATCATCTGATTTTGAAGGTTTTCAAATTCATGAAAATTGAGCGGCCTGTTGTCCAAAGCAGATGGTAGGCGAAATCCATAATCTACCAAAACCAACTTCCTGCTTCTGTCGCCACCGTACATACCGCTTATCTGTGGCATGGTTTGATGGCTTTCATCAATGATGGTAAGGTAATCCTTAGGAAAATAATCCAGCAGGCAAAAAGGCCGGGTTCCGGGTTTTCGCCGGTCAAAAAATCTTGAGTAATTTTCGATACCGCCGCAATATCCCAGTTCCTTTATCATCTCAATATCATATTCCACTCTTTCTTTGATACGTTGCGCTTCAATCAGCTTGTTTTGCGACTTGAAGTACTCGGTTTGGGCGTGCATTTCATCCTGAATTTCATAAATAACTTGCTGCAACTGGTCTCTGGGCGCCACATACAGATTGGCCGGAAATATTGCTGCATTATCCATGCTGCCTATGCGCCTGCCGGTTACTACGTCAATGCTTTCAATTTCTTCAATTTCATCTCCAAAAAAGGTAATCCGATAGCCAAAATCCATGTATGGCAGATTGATGTCCACAGTATCGCCCTTAACCCTGAAGGATCCACGATTGAACTCCAACGTAGTTCGATTATAAAGCGAATTGACCAATGCATGTAAAAACCCCTGACGCGAAATGGTTTGACCCTTGTCAATACGAATAATACCGTTTTCATAATCGGTAGGATTGCCCATACCGTAAATGCAACTTACAGATGCTACAATGACGATATCTCTTCGTCCACTAAGCAAACTGGTGGTGGCTCTTAAACGGAGTTTGTCCAATTCTTCATTGATGGAAAGGTCTTTTTCGATATAGATATCGCTTACCGGCATATAGGCTTCAGGTTGGTAATAGTCGTAATACGAAACAAAATACTCAACTGCATTTTCGGGAAAAAATTGCCTGAACTCGCCATACAATTGGGCTACCAAGGTTTTGTTGTGTGTAATAATCAATGTGGGCTTCTGCACATTTTTAATGACATTAGCCATTGTAAATGTTTTGCCGCTACCGGTTACGCCTAATAGTGTTTGATATTTTTCTCCATTCAATAATCCTTCTGTCAATTGCTTTATAGCCTCCGGCTGATCACCGGCAGGGGCAAATGCACTATGAAGATTGAAAGGCATTGTGAATAAATTACAGATTTATCCTATTAACATTTAAACCCCAAAATTAGTTTTAAAGCCCCGAAATACCTGTAAAAGCAGTTTCAATATTACCATTGCTTCTCTTTTGGCAAATCTTCGGGATCATAAGGCTCTTCCTCGGATATGCGTTTTTTCAATACCATCTTTAAAAACAAAAAGCCTAAAAGACCTGCTACCAACGAAGAAACAAGAATGGTGAGTTTTGCGCTGTCTATAATCGAATGATCATCGAAAGCTAACAAAGTAATAAAAATGCTCATGGTAAAGCCAATGCCACCCAAAAATCCAACGCCCAAAATGTCCTTCCATCGTACATCTTCGGGGAGCTTACAAAGACCTGCCGAAACGGCAATCAGACTCAGTAGGAATATTCCGATAGGTTTACCAATGACCAATCCTCCGAATATTCCAACGTTAAAGTTGTGAGAAAATATTTCAGAAAAGCCTCCGTTAATTACTATTGCCGTGTTGGCCAGTGCAAAAACAGGTAAAATAATAAAGGCTACGGGGATATGCAAAAACTTTTGCAAAATGTAAGAAGTTGATTCTTTTCCTCCACTGCCAAACGGAATTACAAAAGCCAGAATAACACCGGTGATAGTGGCATGTACACCAGACTGAAGCATGAAATACCACATCGCTACGCCTCCCAGCAGGTAAGGAATCAGGTTTCTTACTTTAAGTCGATTGAATATAAAAAGCAAACCCCAAATGCCGAGCGCTATTGCCAAGTTAAATAATGAGAGCTCCTTTGCATAAAAAACAGCAATAACCAATATGGCTCCCAAATCATCAATAACTGCAAGGGCGGTTAAAAAAATCTTGAGTGAGGCAGGCACTTTATTTCCTAATAGCGATAATATGCCAATTGCAAAGGCAATATCAGTAGCCATTGGTATGCCGGCGCCAGATTGGTGGGGGGTACCGTAGTTGAAAGCCAGATAAATTCCTGCTGGGATTAACATACCGCCAATAGCGCCAAAAACCGGCAACAACGCCTCCTTAGGGTTTGACAACTCACCAATATAAATTTCTCTTTCAAGTTCAAGACCAATCAGCAAAAAGAAGATAGCCATCAAGCCATCATTAATCCAGTGAGACAGACTGTGGCCTGCAACATTCATGTTCCAAAAACCCAGATAACCTTCGCCCCAGTTACTGTTTGTGATGATTAAGGATAAAGCCGTACAAAGTACCAAAACGATTCCTCCTGATTTTTCACTATGGAAAAACGCGCTAAATAGTTTTGTTACCCTCATGCTTTCCCTTCCTCCTCATGTCGTGTTGATTTATCTAAAGCAGGAAAAGTCCGCTTCAGGTAAATGCTATAATCTGTTTGCACAGCGGCATATTCTTCATTAATAAATTGAGAAGAAAATAAAAAATCTGCAGTTGCTGAATTGCAGGCCATTGGCAAATTGTAAACTGCAGCCAATCTCAAGAGTGCTTTTACATCAGGGTCGTGTGGTTGGGCTTCCATAGGGTCCCAGAAAAAAATCATAATATCCAGTTTCCCCTCTGCTATCATTGCGCCAATTTGTTGGTCACCACCTAATGGACCGCTTAAAAACCGGGTAATATACTGCCCTAATGCTTCTTCCAGAATTTTTCCTGTAGTACCGGTGGCGTATAGTTTATGTTTGGCCAGTTTTTGCTTATTAGTTAATGCCCACTCTAATAACTCATCCTTTTTATTATCATGCGCTACCAGAGCAACTCTTTTATTTGCGCTTAATATTCTTGGTTCGGTTGTCATAAAAAATTATTTAAAAAGCTAAAGATAATTTATGGATGTGAAATCTGAGAGAAATGAAGAATAATATTTAAACGAGCCTAGGTAATTAATTAATTTTTCAACTCCCAAAAATGTTTAAACCATCCTACATATTCCTGCTTTGATGCCATTGCTATTTTTTTGTTGTCGGTAATTACAGGATGTTCAATATCCACAAAAGTGGCTGTGGCTCTGCAGTATAAAAAATAATCATGAAATTCGATCACCGGGTGAATTTCTGTACGTGAAATTTCAGATGCCAAAAAATTTTTAAAATCTTCTTGGGTAGGCTTGGTAAAATAACTTGCAGCCAACGCTAAAAAAATGATTACCAACACCATTTTCCTGAATTTCATACATTCAATTTTTAACTAAACAAATATTCAACATCTTCCTTAGTAAGCGATTTCACAAAACCGGCTTCATCAGAAATCAGATCTTTGGCAAGCGCTTTTTTCTTTTCCTGAAGTTTGATGATCTTATCTTCAATCGTGTCTTTACAAATCATTCGATAGGCAAAAATATTCTTCGTCTGGCCTATTCGGTGTGTTCTGTCAATTGCCTGTTGTTCCACAGCCGGGTTCCACCAAGGATCTACAATATATACATAATCTGCTGCAGTAAGATTCAATCCTACGCCTCCGGCTTTTAATGAAATTAAAAACACACGAACTTCATCATTGTTCTGAAAATTTTGAATCGCCTTTTCTCTGTCGGGAGCAGAAGTGCTGCCGTCAAAGTACTCGTATTTTATTCCCAATTCATCCAGTTTTCTCCTGATAAGCCCCAACATGCCGAGAAACTGAGAAAACACTAATGCCTTGTGATTACTAATGTCCTCGGTAAGCTCTCGTGATAATTCTTCTATTTTTATAGAATGATTTTCAAATACCTCGTCTTCATTCAATATGGCCGGCGAATCGCATATCTGCCTAAGCTTCATCAACCCTTGTAATATAGTGAACTGCGACCTGCCTATACCCTGTGCGCTAATGGTGCCCATAATTTTGTCACGATAATCATTGCGATAGGCATCATAAATTTTTCTTTGCTCGTCCTCCATTTCGCACCACAAAATCATTTCCTGCTTTTCGGGCAAATCTTTTGCCACCTGCTCTTTAGTCCTTCTCAGGATAAAAGGATATAACAGTTTTCTTAAATGCGCTTTTCTGTCCTGCTCGCCAAGTTTATCAATGGGAATTGCAAATTCCTGCCTGAAAAATTCAATACTTCCCAACATTCCCGGATTCAAAAAATTCATCTGGGCATATATGTCGAAAGTGTTGTTTTGCAGTGGCGTACCACTCATGCATATCCGGTGGGCAGCATCCAGAAGGCAGGTTGCTTTTGTTACCTTACTTGCAGGGTTTTTTATTGCCTGGCTTTCGTCCAGCAGCACATAGTCAAACTTTGTAGAAAGAAAAAATTTGATATCGCTCCTCAATGTGCCATAAGTAGTAATGGTTATATCTTTACTGATGAGGTCCTCTGTATTTTTGGTTCTGGCGCTGCCATGATGTATTTGATATGACATGGAAGGCGTAAACTTCTTTATCTCATTTTCCCAGTTATATATCAAAGTGGTAGGACAAACAACTAATGCTTTAATGGTTTCATTTGTTGCTTTGTAGTGTTCCAGATAAGAAAGTGCTTGTACTGTTTTACCCAAGCCCATGTCGTCGGCCAAAATACCACCCCAGTTTACATGTTGCAGGTAATGTAGCCACTGAAAACCGGCCACCTGATAGGGTCTTAAAACTCCCTGCAAATGCTGTGGCGGTTCAATCTCCTGGATATGATCAAAGTCGCGTAGTTTGTTGTATTTTTCTTCTAATTCAAAAAACAGTTCGTCATTATTTTTGAACTCATACAATTCATCAATAACTCCTTTGTGATACCGGGAAACTTTAAGATTGTTGGCATTGCCTTCGCCCACTCTGAACAAAAGTGCGTATTTTTTCAGCCAGTCATCTGGCAGTATCCCCAAACTGCCATCGTTCAGTTGTACGTATTGCTGCTTGTTGGCCAATGCGCTCTTCACTTCGGCTATTGACACTTTTTGGTCGCCAAAAATCACATCCACTTTTGCATCAAACCAGTCTGTATTGCTGCTTATGTAAATTCTTGTTTGAGGACGGGCTGTATTGAACCGGAAGTTGTGCAATGCTTCATATCCGTACACCGGCACCTGCATTTCCTTCATGGCATCTACAAACAGAAAGAACCAGTTTTCCTTCAATATTTCCGAACCTTTCAGCACCAGGGTGTTTTCATCTTCTCCTTCTGTAAAGTTGGAGTGCAGGTTGCGCAGTCGTTGCAAAAATGCCTGCTCCATTTCAATGTTCCTGTGTATGTAAAGGATTTTATCCTCCTGCGGTACCAGCATCACCGGTTTGCCTGTGCCTTCAGATTCGTAGCCAAGGTATTTGAAAACCGATTTAAAAACCAGGTAATCTCCTTTTTCCATTAGGTAAAGACGCACATCAGGCTGGGCGCCTTTTATTACCTGTGTCAATGAGGTTTCAAAGTCAACGGGATACTCTTTGGCCAAAGGCAAAATAAAGTTTTGCAATGAACCCGGCCATTCAGCCTGGCTGATCGCTATTTTACCCTCCGGCAAAAACATGTTTATCAACGCTACCGTTTCCGATCTGTCGAAAAAATATAGTTGGTGGTTGTAAAGAAAAAGCAGAGGAGAAGCGCTTTCATTTTCTTCTATTCCGTGTACAATGCCCCCCATTCTTACCAAACATTCGCAACTAAAGGCCTCACCCTGTTTTTCCACAAAAAATTCTGTAGCAACAGGGTCAGTGTTTACATCAACGTGTTCCAGGTTTTCGGTAATGAATCTTTTTCCTCTCTTCAAAATATAGACCAATGGTTGCTCGCCGGCATTCAAAATCATTCTTTTGATTCGCGGCACCACATATTCGATAATCAATGGTTCGGTTTGTTCGCCTACCATTGTATTATTAGTGTCCGAGAAATCCTCCCATGATGAAGAAAAAGGAATATTGCGCGAAATATATTTGTGTATTTCAGAAGGTTGCAGTTTTCGGATATAATTAAGCAACTTATTATCTGCCTCATTATATATAGTTGTATCAACGAATTTTGAAATATCAAGCGATTCTACCTTCCCTGCAAAACCGGTTGCTTCATCATTTTGCTCTCCTGAAATGGCTTCTATGGTAAAAAATGGAAACGATTTCTCATTAAAATTGAAAACTACCCCCAACCGCTTTTTTGATTCAGAACCATTATTTATTAATTCCGGCTTTTGGGTTTCTACCTTAGGCAAAATTGTAGGAATCACCGGCTTTTCGGCTACAATAGGGTTTTGTACCCGCTTAATGCTGCTATCCAGCACACGCAGGAAGGGTTTCCCGTCTTTAAACACAAATTCAAACTTTCCTTTCAGATCATCCTGCAACGAATACCCATAAATAGCAAGAAGTTTGTTTTTTTCAATATCTCGATTACGAATGGAATCAAAATAATCAGAACCGTATTGCTTAATAATATGCAACAGCACAATCACTTTTGGCAAACAAAGCGGATGATGCGGATCTTCGTAATCACTGCTGGTATCCAAGCCCCTCTCCTCGTTTTTCCTAATAAGTACTTTATACTCTTTATCATCCAGCGCTACTGTTGCTTTTACGGTTTCATCCTGAGCAGAAATAATTTTTGGCTTCGATTTTTGAAGAAATTTCTCTGCATCGTCAAAAATTTCCTGAGCACAAAAATGCCGTACCGACCGGTAATCCAGTTTTTTCAGTTTGATTACTGTATGTTGCTGATCGTAATAAACATCTTCATCTCCCAGCCTTCCAGTATCAATCAGTTCCTGAAGTTGAAGCAGTGCTGCTACTTCATGGTTACAAATCTCGCCAAGATTGTAAGTGCAGGTGCAGCGAACCGACATTGACCTGGCATCATTAAATTTTTGAATATATACCTTATAATAGGCGCTATATGCATCATCTTTTACCCTAAAGGAAACTGAACGCGAAATGGGGTCATATTCAATCAGTTCCACCAGGTTTAGCGCATGAATCTTCCTGCCACGACGAATGACTTCATCGTTGCCATAAGTATAAATATGTTTTAAAAGGTGTGGTAATGCCAAAATTCAACTATTTTTATTAACCGGTTTCCCCTTTTTTGGTACGAAAAAGGCAATCGGCAAAAATAAAGGAAACTTTATGGCAATTCCTTCACTTTTTGAAAGATTTTTACAATTTTTTTGAAAAAATGGCTCTTTAAGCACTTTTTTGGCTGTTTTAAAAAGACAAAGCAAGGTATCAAAATAATTGTTTTTTATTTTTTATTTTTAATTTTTAAAATTTTTAAATGAAATCATACGAAAAACTATTAGAAGCAAATAAAAAATGGGCTGCTGAAAAATTAAAAACGGATCCGGAATATTTTTCAAGATTGGAAGAAGTACAAGACCCCGAGTTTTTTTGGATCGGCTGCAGCGACAGCCGGGTACCTGCCAATGTAATAACCGGCACTACCTCCGGAGAAATTTTTGTACACAGAAATATTGCCAATGTAGTATTGCATACTGACGTAAACCTGTTTAGTGTACTTGATTATGCAGTTACCGAGTTAAAAGTCAGACACATAATTGTTTGCGGACATTATGGCTGCGGCGGCATTAAAGCTGCCATGAGCAATCATGATTACCGGCAAACCCTTAATATGTGGCTGCGAACCATCAAGGATGTTTATCACAATCATCAGAAAGAATTGGATGCCATTGAAGACATAAACAAAAGGGCAGACCGCCTTACCGAATTGAATGTAATAGACAATGTAAAAAAATTAGCCAAAACCTCAACCATTCAAAAGGCCTGGAAAGAAAGGCAAACTCCACACCTGCACGGGTGGGTTTATGGGTTAAAAGACGGGGTGATAAATACGGTTACTGAAATCAGTCCCGATATTTCCAATATTGACCCCTTGTATGTTTATGACGACTTATAGCCGGTTTTATGATGTTTTTTAAGTCAAATACCGATACAAGCCAGCTTGAGTCTGATTTTGCAGATTATTTT
>ENA-UOUJ01000240-UOUJ01000240.1-activated-sludge-metagenome-genome-assembly--contig:-NODE-240-length-43708-cov-5.340274_pt1 | contig 43708 bp, 35 predicted proteins | sample MGYA00249839_ERZ747224 | MGnify/ENA primary metagenome ERZ747224 (study PRJEB28782, sample SAMN03220277) | activated sludge metagenome | biome: wastewater; feature: sewage sludge; material... | reverse complement strand
TTTTGCATTTTTGCCCACTCTTACCAATCCGCGATAGCTGTTTTGGCTGCGTCCGGCAGAAATACCTTTACTCACCACGCGGCTGCGGGTATTTTTTCCAATGTGCAGCATCTTGGTGCCGGTATCAGCCTGTTGAAAATTATTGGTAACTGCTACTGAATAAAATTCACCGGTCGAATTATCACCCTGCAATATTACGCTGGGGTACTTCCAGGTAATGGCCGAGCCGGTTTCTACCTGAGTCCACGATATTTTAGAGTGATGGCCTTTGCAAATACCTCTTTTTGTTACAAAATTGTAAATGCCGCCTTTGCCTTCTTTATCGCCCGGATACCAGTTTTGAACGGTGCTGTATTTCACCTCTGCATTATCCATCGCAATGATTTCTACCACTGCGGCATGCAATTGGTTTTCGTCACGGCGGGGGGCAGTACAACCTTCTAAGTAGCTCACATAGCTGCCTTCATCGGCTACAATCAGCGTGCGCTCAAACTGGCCGGTATTTTCGGCATTGATACGGAAGTAGGTACTCAATTCCATCGGACAGTGAACTCCTTTCGGAATGTAGCAGAAAGAACCATCGCTGAAAACTGCCGAGTTCAATGCTGCATAAAAATTGTCGGTAGGAGGCACCACAGTACTCAGATATTGGCGCACCAGATCAGGATGTTCCTGAATGGCCTCGCTCATAGAGCAAAAAATGATTCCCAATTCTGCTAATTGTTTTTTAAAAGTAGTACCAATGGAGACACTGTCAATTACCGCATCTACAGCCACGCCGGTAAGTCTTTTTTGCTCCTCAAGGGAAATACCCAATTTCTGGAATGTTTTTATCAGCTCGGGGTCCACCTCATCTAAACTCTTTGGTTTTTCTTTTTGTTTGGGCGCCGAGTAATAGATAACATCCTGAAAATCAATCTCAGGAATGACAAGGTTCGCCCATTGTGGCATCTCATTCATTTTTTGCCACTGGGCAAATGCTTTCAGTCTGCGCTCCAGCATCCATTCCGGTTCATTCTTCTTGGCCGAAATAAACCGTACAATATCCTCGTTCAAGCCTTTGGGTGCCGATTCTGTTTCAATTTCGGTTACGAACCCGTATTTATATTCGCTATTTACATGATTCTCAATGGGATCGAACTCCACATCTGATTCTATTGCTTTACTGACAATTTGGTCTGTTTCTAAACTCATTGCGCGAAGGTAAGCTATTTATACAAAAAAGTATAAATGAAAATAAAAGTTTTTTTTGAACTTCTGTCAGTATCCATTAATGATATTCTTTATTGAAGGGAGCCTGCAACTAAAATGAGGTTATGCAACTCATTTACTTCTTAAAACCTGCCCTGATTTCATAAAGCTTATAAATAAAGTCTTTCATGGGTTTTAGTTTTTCATTGTTCAGGTTATAAAATTTTATGCTGTGGCTGAATTTTCCCTGGCTGATGATAATCCTTTCATCCACGCCATCAAAGCAAACGCCACACTCATCAAGATCAATTTCTTTAAACTTTTCAATATCCAAAAGAGCAATCAATTCGGCCCATTGCGTAGCATTAGTATTATTTGTGGTCAATTTGCCTTCATCGCTGCACGAAGACGGAAAATACGTATAATCTGTTTTTTTCTTATTGATAAAAAGCGAATCACCGGGGGCGCACCATCCGGCAGCGCTTTTTATACTGATATTTATTTTATCAATATCTGGATTAACATTCCAGGAATTAGCGTTTTTCTGGCATGAACTGATTGCTATAAAAATAAAAGCCAATAAAAAGGGTAAAAATAAAAATCGCATTACAAATCTTTTAAAATATAACGTTGAAAAACGGCCTTTCGTAACAATTTAGAAAAAAAATATAAATAATTCAGGCAAATTTCGAAAGCTAAGATATTTAAATAAATTTAGCCTCAAAAACTGACAAAAGATAATTAATCACCACTTTTATTATTGTACTTGCAAATCGAACAAGGGAATAAGCATTCGGATTTCTTCTTTTGTAATTATGTTTTCAAAATGGAGGAGTGCCTTATTAAAAATGAAAAGAACAATTCTGGTTTGAGTACAAAGAAAAAATAATCAATTTTTCTTTTAACAATTTATTCAGTATCATTTAATTATAAGAATAAAACCTTACTTTTATATTTGTTGCATAAATTTGAAAGAAATGGAAGCAAAAAAACCACATATCCTACTTTGCGAAGATGACCCCAATCTGGGCAATGTCCTCAAGAACTATTTGGAACTCAATGACTACGACGTTACACTGGAGCGGGACGGCAGGTTGGGATTGGCAGCTTTTCAGCGCGAAAAATTTGACCTTTGCCTGTTAGACGTGATGATGCCAAATATGGACGGATTTACCCTCGGTGAAGAAATCAGGGATATTGACCCCGATGTTCCCCTGTTTTTTTTGAGCGCCAAAACCATGAAGGAAGATATCATTCAGGGATACAAATTGGGCGCCGACGACTATATTACCAAGCCTTTTGACAGCGAAGTGCTGCTTCTAAAAATCAAGGCAATTCTGAAAAGAAACGAAGAATTTAATAAAGAATCAGAAAATAAGGAATTTAATTTGGCAAGTTACCATTTTAATCCTAAATTGCGGCAGTTATCGCATAGTGGCATTACTCATGTACTTTCACCAAAGGAAAATGAGTTATTGAAAATGCTGGCAGAACATTTGAACGACTTACTACCGCGCGAACAGGCATTGAAGAAGATTTGGGGTAGCGATACTTATTTTAACGGAAGAAGCATGGATGTTTATATTGCAAAACTCCGTAAGTATCTTAAAGATGACGAGAAGATAGAAATCGTAAATATTCATGGAAACGGTTTCAGGCTTGTGGTGCAGGATTAATCAACTTTTGGCTTAGGCTCAGATTGAGAAATAAATAAACCCGTTTGAGAAATCAAATGGGTTTTCGTTTTTTAGAACCCCAACTCCAGATTCTTTCCACCCTGATGTGGTTTTTTGCCCAAGTGCTCATACGCTTTTGATGTTACCTCGCGACCACGCGGTGTTCTTTGCAAAAAACCCTCCTGAATCAGAAATGGCTCATACACCTCTTCAATCGTTCCTGCCTCTTCACCTACAGCAGTGGCAATGGTAGTGATGCCTACAGGTCCTCCTTTAAACTTTTCTATAATTGCGAGCAAAATCCGGTTATCCATATCATCTAATCCGTATTCATCCACATTCAATGCTTTGAGGGCATGTTGGGTAATGCCAATATCAATTTGTCCGTCATTCAATACCTGTGCAAAATCGCGTACCCGGCGAAGTAACCCATTGGCAATTCGGGGAGTGGCACGGCTTCGGGCAGCTATTTCTGCTGCCGCTTCATCAGCAATCTGCACATTTAATATGCCCGCAGAACGCAAAATAATTCTTTTAAGGGTTTGGGCATTATAGTACTCTAATCTGGACTTTATGGCAAATCTTGACAGCAAAGGAGCCGTAAGCAAGCCACTGCGGGTAGTAGCGCCAATTAATGTAAACGGATTCAACGAAAGCTGTATGCTTCGGGCATTGGGGCCGGAGTCAATTAAAATATCAAGCCGATAATCTTCCATAGCTGCATACAAATATTCTTCCACCACATTACTAAGGCGATGAATTTCATCAATAAACAATACATCCCTCGGTTCCAGAGAAGTAAGCAAGCCCGCAAGGTCGCCGGGTTTTTCTATTACAGGCCCGCTGGTTTCTTTGATGTTTACCTCCAGTTCGTTGGCTACAATACGCGAAAGAGTAGTTTTTCCAAGTCCGGGCGGACCATGAAAGAGAATATGATCCAACGCTTCTCCCCGAATTTTAGCAGCTTTGATAAATATCTGCAAATTTTCAATCAACTGCGGCTGCCCCGAAAATTCCTTTATGTAGGAAGGTCGGATAGTGTTTTCAAAATCCCTGTCAACAGGGTTTAAACTATTTTTATCTTTATTTAAATTAGGATTAATCATTACCTGCTCAAAGATATAATATTAGGTTGAAAGGATTGATTTAGATAAGGATGGAATTTTACCAAAAGCCCTTTTGTCCAAATTCTCAAGTAATTAGCATTACATTAATTATATTTGACCCGTATTTTAAACATTCAAGATGGAGAAAGAACAACTTAAGCAACAGGTAAAAGAGCAAATCATTAAATTTTTGAACCTTAACAATCTAAAACCGGAGGATATTAATGATGAAGAACCTTTGTTTGGCGATGGATTAGGCTTAGATTCTATTGATTCAATCGAGTTGATCGTGATGCTTTCCAGAGAATATGGCATAAACATTCAAGACCCCAAGGAGGGGCGTAAGGTGTTGACTACCGTAAACACAATGGTTGATTATATAGAGCAACACAGAAAAAAATAATAAAAGGTGTGGATAAGGTTGTAGTTACCGGAATGGGAATTATTTCCGCCATCGGCGACACAGTGGCACAAAACAGGCAGTCGCTAAAGAAAGGTATTAGCGGCATTGGTCATGCAAAGCACTTTGTGTCCAAATACACCCAATTGCTACCTTTTGCCGAAATAGATTATTCTACGTCGGATTTAAAGAAGAAATTAAATATTACACAGTCTGGAGCAACACGCACCGACCTGCTGGCGCTGTATGCTTTTAGAGAAGCGATTGCAGACGCTCAATTAGAAACTTCTTCACTTGTTTCGCGCCAGATAGCGTTGATAGGAGCAAGCACCGTTGGTGGCATGTGCCTTACTGATGAACTTTATGCAGATGCCAATAAGAAAGGTGAAAACGGTTCAGAATATCTTTTATCATATCCCAATAGCGCCGGCGCCATGTTTATACAGGCGCAGTACAACATTGGAGGTATCGTAAATACTTTTAATACTGCTTGTTCTTCATCGGCCAATGCCATAATGTTTGGCGCCAGACTGATTAAAAACGGACTGGCAACAAAAGCCATAGTGGGAGGAGTGGATAGCCTGGCAAAATATACAGTGAACGGGTTTAAATCATTGATGATATTATCGGATGCGCCTTGTCGCCCCTTCGACCGAGACCGCAAGGGACTAAATCTTGGAGAAGGCGCCGCATTTTTGGTTTTGGAAAAAGAAAAAGATGCTGCCGGTAAAAAAATTTATGCAGAGGTAAAAGGCTATGGGAACAGCAATGATGCATTTCATCCATCATCCACATCACCCGAAGCTGATGGACCTTTTTTGAGTATGCAAAGAGCATTGCAATCGTCAGGGCTGCATCCTAAGCAAATTGATTTTATAAATGCACATGGAACGGCTACCGAAAATAATGACGAAACCGAGAGCCTGGCAATGCTCAAACTGTTTCAAACGCCGCCTCATTTTGCAAGCACAAAGTCTTATACAGGGCATACATTGGGGGCAGCAGGAGCGGTGGAAGCAGTGAATACTATTTTAAGCCTATACCATCAGGAAATATATCCTTCATTGAATTTTGAGAATAAAATTGAGTCAACAGGGCTTGTGCCGGTAAAGGAATATGGTTCCAAAATTTTGAATAACGTAATGAGTAATTCCTTTGGGTTTGGCGGAAATTGCACCTCTTTGATTTTTGGAAAAATTTAAATTCACAGATACTTTGTTTATTCATCAGCATATTTGTATTTCTCCTCAACACACTTCGGGTGATGTCGATCTGGACGTACTTAATCCTTCGGCTAATGGACAGTTAACCGCTATCGAACCGGAGCTTACAGGAGTACCTGCCGGTTTGCTAAGGCGAATGAGCAAAGCCGTGAGGATGGGAATTGGCGCCGGTTTACCTATTTTGCAACAAAACAAAGTGGATGGAATTATTGTTGGTACTGCCAATGGTGGAATGAATGACTGCATCAAATTTCTCAATCAGATTATTGATTATGATGAAGGGATGTTGACACCCGGGAACTTTGTGCAAAGCACACCCAATGCTATTGCTGGGCAACTGAGCCTCATTACTAAAAACCAGCAATATAATGCTACTCATGTGCATCTGGGGCTATCTTTCGAAAACTCATTAATTGATGCGCAAATGCATCTGAAAGAAAAAGCAGAAGGGAACTACCTTGTTGGGGCTGTGGATGAAATTTCGAGCTACAATTATAATATTGACTTGCTTGCCGGTTGGTATAGTCAAAATATTGAAAATCAGAGCTTTTACCAATCTAAGCTGCCCGCAACCATTGCAGGCGAAGGCGCTGCCATGTTTCTGCTTAATAATAATGCCTATGATGCATTGGCAAGAGTAAAAGATATTGAAACTTTCCATGCTTCTGATATTGAAACGGTAAAAGCACGATTTAAAATTTTTGCAGAGGCTCAAAATCTTGACAGTGAAACCACAATATTCTTAACCGGAGAAAACGGCGACATTCGTTTTAATCCCTTTTATCATTCATGCGAAGCTTTAATCAATGATTTCCCGGTCGCTCGCTTTAAGCATTTATCAGGTGAATATCCAACTGCGGTTTCATTTGCCGTATGGCTGTCAGTTTTTGCATTGCAAAACAAAAGGCTGCCGGGTCATCTTTTTAAGACAGAGAACAATTTATCGCAGCTAAATAACATCATAATTTATAACAATTATCACGGCCTTCAGCATAGTTTTATAAGTATTACCAGTAACTGACAACCAATAATTTTTACCGGATTTCAAAAAAAACTGGGTATTGACATTTTTCTATAATAATCTGAAAAAAGGAACAAATATAAATCTCCAAATACTTCTCATTACTGAACCGGAATGAAAAATTTTATGTAGGTTTGTATTTATAAACTCCTTCGATGAGATATATATTTTTTTTAGCTTTGGGAATTATTTCGACGATAATTGTGAGCGCTCAAAATTTTGACATTAAAATCAGTGCGGGTGCCGATGCTACCCAAATGAAAAATTTCAACAATGGTTTTACCATTATTCAGGGGATACCCTTTAAAACCGGAAATGAACTTCCTCAAAAAACGCCTGTTGTTTCAAAAATTGAAGGCGCATCTTCGCAAACTAATTACAAAGTAGGTTTTTTTGCAGATGCAGAAATTAGCAAAGAATTCTGGAATCATTGGAAACTATCGATTTCATTAGGAGTAAATCAACTTGCTTACACTTACGATACTAAATTACCTGCTAACAACCTTTTTGAAAAGGACACCATGATGAAGCAGATTTCGAATGATTTTGGTGATACAAAATTGCTTTATATAAATTCCAGATTTTTGAACGTTTCCAAATCATTTGGAAGAGTTTCATTGCAATTGGGCCCGGTGGTCAATTATTTGGTTCATAAGAAATATAATGCTGACTTTTCTATTATTGACAGTGTAAATTCAGTTTCTCATGTCATAAGCGAGCAACGAGGCAACCCAAAGAAACTCAAGTTAGGCGGGCACCTCAACCTTCGGTACAAAATATTGACACCTTTGGAAATAATGATTGGCACTCAATATTTCTTCAATTCCATTTATGAAAGCGCAGGTACTTACGAGGGGGTGTACAAAAAAAGTAATCCCATCCAATTGCAGTTGGGACTCAGTTATCGGATAGCTTATTTTTAATTAGCCATTTAAAAAATAAGCTCCTTCACATTTTTGATTTTCTATTTGTAGAAATTAAGTTTATCCTATAAAAAAGAGCTACCCTTTCAGATAGCTCTCCTTATTAATTATATTACTATTTCTTAACTGCAACCCAGGCTGTTTCCACAGTTCAGGCATTTGTAGCAGGTACCGCTTCTGATGGTGATATGGCCACATACATTACAAGCCGGGGCATCGCCCTGCATGCTTTTTGCTGCAGCATTAACCGCATCTAAGCCAGTTACCGGTTTGATATAATCCTCCTGCCTGGCCGAAACAACCGGTTTTGAAGAACCTACCACTCTCATGTCGCTTAACTCGTGTTTTCTTTCACCGATAGTGGGAGAATCTACATCCCAATCCATATCTTCTTCTTTTGGTTCCTGTTTGGGTTTGTCCAATACATGTACTAAATCTGCACGACCCAGATACTCATAAGCCAAAGCACGGAACATGAAGTCGATAATCGAAGTGGCCGATTTGATATTTGGGTGCTGCACCATTCCAGAAGGTTCAAATCGGGTAAATACAAATTTTTCTACAAACTCTTCAAGTGGCACACCGTATTGCAAACCGATAGAAACAGCAATTGCAAAACAGTTGAGCATGCTGCGCATGGTAGCGCCTTCTTTTGCCATATCTATAAAAATTTCACCCAATGTGCCATCACTGTATTCTCCGGTACGGAGGAAGAGTGTTTGTCCATTTATTTTAGCCTTTTGAGTGTAACCTCTCCGTTTTGCCGGTAATGACCTGCGTTCTACAATCATTGCCAACTGGCGTTTTAGGGAGGTGTCGGCGCTGTTTTGTACACGATGGTTTACTTCTTCCAAAAGCTCTTCAATCGTCAGTTTGCTCATGTCCACAATCTGGCTTTTCGAAGAAATTTCTTCTGAGGTTTCTTCTTCTTCAGTTTTACTGTCAGAAGACTTATTGCTCAGTGGCTGGCTAAGTTTGGAACCGTCTCTGTACAATGCGCAGGCTTTGAGGCCCAGCTCCCAGCTAAGTTGGTAAGAATCAGCAATTTCTTCAATCTTAGCCTCGTTTGGCAGGTTGATGGTCTTGCTGATAGCGCCGCTCAGGAAAGGCTGGGCAGCCGCCATCATACGGATGTGGCCATGTGCGTGAATATAACGTTCTCCTTTGGCGCCGTTTTTATTGGCACAATCAAAAACAGGTAAATGTTCGGGCTTAAGATATGGAGCTCCTTCCACTGTCATGCTACCGCAAACGTATTCATTTGCTTCGTCAATTTCTTTTTGTGTAAATCCAAGCGCTTTCAGCATATTCCAGCCAAAGTCGTTGTATTGCTCGGGTTTAAATCCAAAGCGCTTCATAGTATCTTCTCCCAGTGTCCATACGTTAAAGGCAAACGAAATTTCAAAAGCGGTAGCCATTGCAGCATTCAGCTTTTCGATTTCAAGTGCGTTAAATCCTTTACCCGCTAAGGTTTTTTCGTTAATATGGGGGGCTCCATTAATACTTGCGTGGCCTTTGGCATAATTTACGATTTCATTAATTTCATCCGGATCATAACCCAATTTTTTCAAGGCCTGTGGCACACTCTGGTTGATAATTTTGAAATAACCACCACCACTCAGTTTTTTAAATTTAACCAAAGCGAAATCGGGTTCTACACCGGTTGTATCGCAGTCCATCAGCAATCCGATGGTACCGGTAGGCGCAATTACAGTGGTTTGTGCATTGCGGTAGCCGTTTTCTTCGCCAAGCCTCAGCGCATTATCCCATGCTTTAGTGGCAGCCTTCAGTAAATAATCGGGGCAATATCTTGCATTGATGCCTTGCGGTTTGATGTCTAATCCTTCATAAGCCTCAGCTGCATCATAAGCCGCAGCGCGGTGATTACGAATTACCCGAAGCATGTGCTGCTTGTTTTCTTCATACTTTGCAAAAGGGCCGAGAATACCGGCCAATTCTGCCGATGTGGTATAGGAAGTACCCGTCATAATGGCGGTGATGGCGCCTGCAATGCCTCTTGCTTCCTCACTGTCGTAAGGAATGCCGCTTACCATCAGCATACTTCCCAGATTAGCGTATCCTAATCCGAGGGTACGGTAATCATAACTTAACTGAGCCACTTCTTTGGAAGGAAACTGAGCCATCAGCACAGAAATTTCCAATACCACTGTCCAGAGCCTGCTGGTATATTCAAAACCTTCTACATCAAAGGTACCGGTTTCTTCGTCAAAGAATTTTCTTAGGTTGATGCTTGCCAGATTGCAGGCGGTATTGTCGAGAAACATATACTCGCTGCATGGATTGCTGGCTCTGATGGGGCCTCCTTCGGGGCAGGTATGCCATTGGTTGATGGTAGTGTCATATTGTGTGCCGGGATCGGCGCAGCGCCATGCTGCGTAGTTTATCTGATCCCACAAATCTTTGGCTTTTACGGTTTTCATCACATGACCGTCGCCTCTTGCTTTTAATTCCCAATTGCCATCTTCGGCCAATGCTTTGAAAAATGAGTTAGGAATGCGAACTGAGTTATTACTGTTTTGTCCGCTTACCGTTTTGTAGGCTTCTCCTTCATAATCGCTGGGGTATCCGGCTGCTATCAGAGCGGCTACTTTATTTTCTTCTTCTACCTTCCAGTTTACAAATTCCTGAATTTCGGGATGGTCGAGGTCAAGGCAAACCATCTTTGCTGCCCTTCGGGTGGTGCCGCCGCTTTTGATTGCTCCTGCCGCACGATCGCCTATTTTGAGGAAGCTCATCAGTCCGCTGGAAGTACCTCCGCCGCTTAACTTTTCGCCTTCGCCTCTGATATTGCTGAAGTTGGTACCCACACCACTGCCATATTTAAAGATTCTGGCTTCGCGTACCCAAAGATCCATGATGCCGCCTTCGTTTACCAGGTCATCATCTACACTGAGGATGAAGCAGTTATGTACTACCACGCCATTTGCTAAAAATCGGGAAGAACCTGTTTGAATGTCATATACTTCTTCTTCAGCAATAAATTCAATATTAGTTACCGTCAACTCCGACAGATTCTTTTTTGCTTTGCCTTCTATTTCACTATTCAGGCGATTGAGTTTTTGTTTCTTATCGGCACTGATAAATCCTATCAGGTTTTCGAATTTCTCACGCTCCGAACTGTAAGCTATGCTGAGTTGATAGGAATTGTGCCTGTTTTCTCTTTGGTCATTATTTATTGAAACATTGCTGTAAATGCCCATTGACAAAAGCAGTACCTGAACCTGATGCACTAATGTCTCACTTATGGAAGTGAGTACTATGTCGCCGCTATTTCTGCCATCCTCTGTTCTGATTCTTACACCCCCGTCTGCCTGAAAAAGAGCACTCAGGAAGGCTGCTTTTTCGGGCAAAGACCCTTTCATGATAATGGATGGAACATGCGCCAATAAGGAGTTTTGATCCAATTGGTACTCTTCTACAAAGGAATCCACATTTTTGGAATCATATTTTACAATTCTGTAGAGTTCATTGACTTCCTTTCTTACTACCGTTTTGTAAGCGCCAAATATTCTTTCAAACAAACCGGTTACAAACGCGTATTCATCATCATTAATGGTAATGGCGCCAAATAAGGTTGTTTTATTATTCCTGTTATATTTACCATAGTATCCATCTCCCACAATCCATCCTGCAAGAGCGGCCTTATCAATATCAATTTGTGAAATATGGTTATCAAATGATGCTGCAAAACCATTAAACAGGCTTTGTGAAAACCTGTGAGGCAGTTCAGCAGCTTGGGCTTCGGCCTGTATTTGCTGTACCATTTGCATTTCCGGCGTTTCAATATTCAGGCCATACTGTTGTACTTTTTGTCCCAAAATACTTTTTAGCTCCTTCCAGTCATATACACCGCCATCCTTTTTCCTTTTGTCGCTCGCAAGAATTTGATGGTCATCTGTAAATTCAATAAAATTTCCATTGCTAAAGGTAGCCTTGTAAACCGAACGTATGCCATTGTTTTTAACGGCTTGTATTTGCACAAATTCATCACCATCAAAAACCTTTAAGTCGGTGCGGTTGTTTTCCACTATTTCACCTATTTCAAAAATTCCCTTATCGGTAAAAACCTGAGTATTGTATCGGGCACACGCATGCGGTTGCGGCCTTTCATAAGCCGAGGTGGATTTTTTCAGCACGCCATCACTGGGATCCACATAATAGTGCCCCTGCGGCTTGCCGGTGATGCCATACACCTCATACAAGCCGGTATTGAACCACTGAGGACTGTTGGGCGCACAGGATTGGTTCAGGATGGAATAAACCAATTCTTCATAAAAAATCTGCGCATCGGTTCGCGAAGCAAAATAACCATATCGCTCGCCCCATACCCTCCAGGTATGTGCCAAGCGATGGGCCACCTGCTTCACGCTGGTTTCTCTTCCGGTGCCGCCATCGGGCTGGGGAACACCTGCTTTTCTGAAATATTTTTGCGCCAAAATATCCGTGGCAATCTGGCTCCACTGCTTGGGAACTTCCACATTGTCCAACTGAAACACCACTTCCCCATTAGGGTTTTTGATGACAGAGGTTCTATAATCGTATTCAAACAAATCAAAGGGACTTATCCCGTCCTTTGTAAATTTTCGGGAGAATAGAAGGCCTGTCTTGTGTTGATTATTCGTTGGCATCATAATATATTTCGTTTAAAAATTTTGGTACAAAAATGGATTATTGTAGGACAACGAAAATATCCCAATCATGCCAAGTTTCCCAATGTAAAATATTAACAGATTGTGGATAAAGAAAGTTGATTATCATTAAATACAAACGGGTATTGCATTTGATAAGTTATGCACAGAGTTGTGGAAAGAAATAGCCGGTTTTTTGGTTATTTTTTCTTAAAAAGAACCACTAAAAATTATATTTAATGCCTGCAACAAACATCCGGGGCAAAAGATTATAGGTTGATAAAGAATTAGAATAATCCGTGATATTATTAAAATGGATACTTTGTTGGTTGAATGCATTTTGCAAACTTGCCGAAACAGTCAGCTTGTCTTTTATAAGATTGCCAAGGAAGGATGCATCAAGAAAATAAACCGGCCTTTGCTTTTGATTTTTACCAAACCACTGATAATAACTAACCGAACTTTGGAAATAATATACTTTATTGAACTTGAAATTTGTTTGCAAGAAACCCTTGTAATTATACGTTTGGTTGTTAAATTGGACATCAGGCAGTTTTACGGCGCTTAAATTCGCCAAAAGCATAAAATGGGTATTGAAATTGAAAATACCATTAAACCCTGAAAAATAATTCAGTTTACCGTTCAATGTCCAGAAATTTATATCCCTGTTCATCGTATTGTTAATACTATTGACATACTTGCTGCGAATAGAACTGCCACTAAACCTGATGGTACCTGACAAGGATGGTACAAATTTATCAGAACCAAAAACTACACCCACCGTATTGTCTCCATCTGGAGTATCATATTTTGTCGAAAGCATGAACTCCTTACTGATGGTAGAATTATCTGCATAACTATTAGAAGCAGTAGTATAAAATCCATTTATATGTATAGCAAATTGATTATAAGAATCGTTATACCGATAACCGAGAGAATAACTGTTTTGAGATTGAAAATAATTTTGATATTGATAACGATAGGCAGTTCGATAATCGGTAAAAATTAAACTGTCAAAAAGTTGTACAGCATTAGGAAAATCTTTGCTGTATTTATAGTTGAAAGTAATTCTGCTTTTTACACTCAAAGTCCATTTGGCCGTAAGATTGGGAGATAAAAACCAATTAGAATTACCTTTTTTTGAATTGCTATTTTCCCAATAGTTATTAATGCCTAACCAATTGACTCCAAATCGGGAGGTTATTTCAAAATACCGACTGAGCGGCTGGTTGTAATCGGCTCGAACATACAGTTTTTCTTTCTGCATGTCAAGATTATTTCCCTGCTTTAATAAATCCGGCAGTATGGAGGAAACAACCTGCATTTGGTAATGGTCATATCCGGCATTTAAAATAATGGTGGCTTTTTTTGAGTTGGTATAAAATCGAGCCTGTCCTCCTAAGTACTGGATAGGGTTTTTGGATGTTTGAAAAAAGGCTGTATTTGCACCTACCGAAAAAACACTACTGTAATCATAGCCATTTACAAGAAAATCCTGAGGTCTGTTATTGCTAAATTGAACTGCCTCCACTATCAAAGCATTTTTTGAAGAAGGTCGGAAGGTATAAGATAATTGATTAATGACAGAATGAACTTTCGAAGATAAATTTTGTGTAATCTGATCAGAGTCGAAAAGTAAATGAGATGCCTCATTAGTTACGGTCGTTGCTCCTTTGCCTATGTATTTCAGCCTTGATTTATCAGAAAAGTAATATTCTGCCTCTATGAGACCTTCGGCTGTTTTTGGCTTTGTCATCCAATCGTTTCTTTCAAAATAAGCGATAGTGTCATTATTAAAAAATAGCTCCGTATGTTTTTGGCTGGTTTGTGTGTTTTTATCGCTAGTAATGCTTAAATTGATTTTCATGTTGAGCTTTTTTGAAAATTTTTGTAACAAATTGAGCGAGGCGGCATTAGTATTGTTAAACACCGCCCGATTTTCTTCAATCATTGGAATACCGCCCGATGAAATATCCACTAATTTTTTGCTCATCAACAAAGGATCAAAGGGTATGACCAATGTGGACTGAGGGTTAAATGTTCTATAGCTCATAAAGGAAGATTGCCTGCCTATATTGTTGGTACTACCCATTAAATAGGCTTTCACCGGTTTTGAAATAAAAATACCATTCGCCACAGCGTTATAGTATTTTCCTTCGCCACCTTCGGCCAGGATGTCACCAAAAAATACATTTTTAAACTCCTTTTTAAAAGTGAGGTTTACCGCTACATCCTCAGTTTTTTCAATACCCTTCATCATACGGTCATTCAGGTATTTATCGAGCACCTGCACCTGATTGATACTGCCGGGCGACATATTTTTGGATAAAGCAGTGTAATTAGTACTCATCAAATCGTCTCCCTCCAACAACAGCTTCTGAATAGCCCTGCCATTGACGCTGATTTGTCCTTGTTCATTGACACTGAACCCGGGCAGCTTTGCCAATGCTTCTTCCAAATTTCGCTCATTGCCTGCCAGAAAAGAAGAGAGTTTGTAGCTGGTGGTATCGCCTCGTACCTGTATTTTGGGAACAGAGGTAACAATCACCTCTTCCAGCACCTTGATTCCTCTGTTTAAAACAAATTGAATCGCCGAGGCGCTATCGGAGCTGTCAATTTTTTTGAATACTCTTTCGTACCCCAAGGCCGATGCGCTGATAAAAAAAGGAAACTGCCCCTGATATTGAATTGCAAATTTACCCTGTTGATTAGACTGAGTAAATGCTATGGCGAGGCTGTCTTGTGTGCGATGCACAATAATGTTAACATTGGCAACCGGTGTTTTTGACACATCAACAACCTGCCCTGAGATATAAATATCAGTTTGAGCTTCTGAGAAAAGCGGAAAGGAGGAAATGATGAAGCAAACAGAAATTAAGAATGGAAAGCGCTTACCCAACTACTTTTATTTACAAATCTAATTAATCCATTGACTTTTCGAACCGATGAATTTTTACACTCTCAATTTTAACCTGAGCGCCATTCACACTTGATTCTCTGGCCAAAGCCTCTGCATATTTTCGCTTTTCTTCAGTATTTTTATCTTGTCTGGCCCTGAATTCGAGGTAGCCCTTGATTTTTTCACCCGATTCAGGTGGCATTATACCCAAATCAACCGCTTTTCCTAACTCAACTTTTGTTGCTACAATTTCTAATTCGCCATCCGAAGATTTTGCTTCCATTATTAGGCCGGGCAGTCCATTCAGCTTCCAAGGTCCATAAGGCACAGGTATCTCCATTGTAAACCAGGCTTCATAGTCTCTGCCATAATAATGAGAGGAGGCATTCTGGCATAAGAAATTTCCTATTTTTCTGGTTTGATTGCCATAAACCCATTTGGGAGCTACAATGGTATCGGAAACAATAAAGGGTTTATCGGAAATCGTTTCTCTGCATACCTGTTCTTTTGTTGCAAAATTTGAATATACAATTTTCCCCTTTCTGTCTGACACACGCCCTCCGCTTCTGATTATAAGTTTATTTCCTTCATTATCCACAGAATCCACACGTTTGGGCATAAAAAATGTGTTTTTGTCATAAACAAATATTGATTTTTCGTTTTGAAAATTCAACTCTCCGGGGTATTGTTCTGAAATCAGCCCTTTTGGAGCATCGGTAATTATATAAGTTACAATCCCGTTTTGATAGTTCTGAGAAAAAGAAATAATGGCCAGCAATAAAAATAGTTTTGAAAAAATAATTTTCATAATATAAGCGTTTTATTAAATCAATTTCTAATTAAAGAGCCTGTTAAAGTTGTACTCACAAATTTCATACAGGGGTGTTATTCCCACTTTCACAGATTCGTTTGTATTCTTTAAGTAATAGCTGTTCTGCCTCTTCACAAGTACTTGCAGTTACTGTCACTGTATAGTAAAATCCGTTGCAGGAAAAACTGGTTGTGGAGGTACACCCTTCTTTAACCGAGGAAAGATTGTCTGTTTTTAAAGAAAGAATTACAATATCGAGGTTTTTTGAAAAATTATTTAAAATGTTTTCATTATTCTGAGAATTTTCATTTCCAGATTTTGTATCGTTTGCCAAAGAAACTGTTGCCACTACAAAGCAACCCAATAAAAATAATATTAGCTTTTTCATGTTTTTAAATTTTAGAGAGTTAAAAAAGGGTTTCCATGTTCTGAATAAATCTTCAACAGGCTCTAAAGTAAAACTAATTGATGAAAAGATAAGTATCAAAAAAATTTGTCAAAAATATGTTAATATTGAGTTAAACTAAGCCCGCCAAAACCTCCACCACCTTATCCACTTCTTCCATCGTATTGTTTCTACTGAAAGAAAAACGAACAGCTACGCCGGGATCATCAGGTTTCAAAGCTGCGATGACATGCGAACCCTGGCTGGCACCGCTGCTGCATGCGCTACCGCCCGATACACAAATACCATGAATATCCAGATTGAAAAGTAGCATTTCCGATTTTGCCGATTGAGGTACAGAGGTATTTAAAACGGTATAAAGGCAACTTCCGTCATAATCGCCATTGAAACCAATGCCAGGAATGTGTTGCTGTAGTTGGGCAATCATGTATGCTTTTAGATTTTTAATGTAAGCCGAGTCTTGTTGGTACCGTTCCATCGTTAATTCCAATGCCTTTGCAAAGCCTACAATGCCATAGAGGTTTTCGGTGCCGGCACGCATATTGCGCTCCTGACCGCCGCCGTACAGCAGTGGTTTAGCCTGTACATTGCTGTTTACATACAGTATGCCCACCCCCTTAGGGCCATGAAATTTATGACCGGAGGCCGAAATAAAATCAATATCCATACGACCCAGGTCAATGGGGTAATGCCCCACCGTCTGCACACAATCCGAATGAAAAACTGCATTGTAATTGCGGCAAAGCGTACTTACAGCGTTCATACTCAACAGGTTACCTATTTCGTTGTTAGCGTGCATTAGACTGACAAGACATTTATCTTCACGACCGACCAGTTGCGCTTCTAAATCTATAAGGTCAATATGACCGTCTGCCAACAGTTTTACAAAACTGAAAGAAACGGTTTTCAGGCTTGCATAATGTGCTACCGTGTGCAGCACAGCGTGGTGTTCGATAGGCGAAGTGATAATGTGGGTACAATCCAAGTCTCTGATGGCGCTCAGTATGGCAGTGTTATTGCTTTCGGTGCCGCCGCTTGTAAAAAAGATTTCGCCCGGATGGGAATTGAGTAATCGGGCTACCGATTTGCGCGCATTTTCTATAGCCAGCCGGGTTTCTCTTCCAAAGGAATAAATGGATGAAGGATTGCCAAACCTTTCGGTGAGGTAGGGCATCATTGCTTCTAACACTTCCTTATCAAGCGGTGTGGTAGCGGCATTATCAAAGTATATTCTTTTTGAATAGGCCATAGTTTATAAACACAAGGGTTAGTATCGAAGTTCATATAAACTCCGAAGCAAACTCGCAGAAATCAGGTTTTATTTTGCTTCATTAATATCCTGCATCAGCCGTTGCGCAATATTGTTTGCCTTAAACTCAAAATCGCTCTCGGAATAAATACGGATGATGGGTTCGGTATTGGATGGGCGCAGATGAACCCAGTCTTCGTCAAACTCAATCTTCAGACCATCTTCGTCATTGATTGGCTGTTTTTTATATTTCTTTTTTATTTTTTCAAAAATGGATTTCAAATTCGTTTCGGGCGAGAGTTCTATTTTGTTTTTACTGATGAAATATTCTGGGTATTTATTTCTGAGTTGCTTGATGCTTTTACTTTTTTGGTTGGCCAAATGAGTTAAAAACAGCGCAATACCTATCAGTGCATCGCGTCCGTAATGAAAATCGGGAACGATGATACCGCCATTTCCTTCGCCGCCGATTGCGGCATTTTTCTCCTTCATTTTGTTCACCACATTCACCTCGCCTACTGCCGATGGAAAATATTCTCCGCCATGTTTGAGTGTAAGTTCTTTGAGCGCTTTGGTACTGCTCATATTGCTGACGGTATTTCCTGCCTTTCCTTCCGGCTGACTTTTGTGATAGGAAAGAATATAATCGGCAACAGCCACTAATGTATATTCTTCGCCAAACATGGAGCCGTCTTCATTTACAAAGCACAGTCTGTCCACATCAGGATCAACGGCTATGCCTAAATCTGCCTTTTCTCTAACAACGGTATTACTTAAGTCTCTCAAATGATCGGGCAGGGGTTCCGGATTGTGTGCAAAATCGCCGGAGACCTTTTCATTCAGTACAATAATATCATTTACACCCAGCGCTTTAAGCAATGCTGGCACAAAAATGGCTCCTGTAGAATTTATGGCATCTACGACTACCTTAAAATTCTTTTTGGCAATCGTCTCTTTATTTACCAGGGGGTACTGAAGAATGGCATCAATGTGCTTTTGCAAATAACTGTCATCGGTGGTAACTTTTCCTATTTTATCTACCGAAACGTATTCAAAATCCTCAGCTTCGGCTATTTGCAGTAATTCCTGACCCAAAGCGGCAGATATAAATTCACCCTTTTCGTTCAATAATTTCAGGGCATTCCATTCTCTGGGGTTATGGCTGGCTGTAAGAATGATGCCGCCATCGGCTTTTTCCATGGGTACTGCTATCTCCACCGTTGGAGTGGTGCTCAACCCCAGATCCACTACATCAATTCCCATTGCACACAGGGTTTGGGAAACTAAGCTGCTCACCATTGCTCCGCTCATGCGCCCATCGCGGCCAATGACCACTTTTACTTTTTTACCCCCGGCATTTTTTTTCAAAATAACACTGTATGCCGATGTAAATTTTACGATATCAACCGGCGAAAGCGTTTCTCCCGGTTTGCCGCCAATGGTACCGCGAATTCCTGATATGCTTTTAATTAAGGCCACAACAATTAGGTTTTATGTTAAAAAAACGTTCTCTATAAAGCAGATAAGCGTTGAAAAAGTCGAACTGCAAATTTACGTTAACACAGTTGTTTTTAAAAATAATATCTACGGGCAGGTGCGTATTAATTCAATACATCGGGCTCTTTCACAATTTCAGCCTTCGACTCTTCTTTTATTTTTCTCCAGCCGCCACTAATTACGTGCAGATTGTGTACGCCCTGTTTTTTCAGATAAGATGCTGCTACAAAGCTGCTGCTTCCTCCGCCACAGTGCAGATAAACATTGTCTCTTTCTTCAATAGCCGCCACCTTAGCAGGGTCTGCCAGGTCATTAAGAGGGATATTTACCGATTGTTTCAAATGGCCCTGAGCAAATTCGAGCGGCTTTCTTACGTCAATCACCACCAAATTTTCATCATAAGGCAAATCCATCATCAGTTCATCTGCCTCAATATCAATAATCATGTCAATTGGCAGATTGGCTTTTGTCCAGGCTTCGAACCCCCCTTCTAAATAGCCGATTACATCCTCGTACCCCAATGATTCTAGCGCTTTTGTCACATTTTCAGCATCTCCTTCATTTAGAACCAAGAGGATTTCTTGTTCTTCGGAAAAAAACTGTTTTAGCCTATCGGCAAATTTTTTGTCGTAAGGAATGTTGATGCTACCCTTGATAAAAGCCATACCAAAATCATCGCTCTCTCTTAAGTCAATGATATCCAATCCTTTACTGACAAGATCAAAAAACGCTTGTACGGGTATATTTTTCATCTGAGAATAAAACTGAAAAGTTCAAAAATGATTATTGCCTTTAACCAAGTAACTGCGGACTTATTTTAACAATTGGTCCACAAACAGGTTAAGGTCTTTCATACGGTCAACGTTGACAGTATAATAGATGAACTTGCCGTCTCTTTCAGTGTTAACGAAACCTGCCCTACGCAGGATAGCCAGATGCTGAGAGGCAACAGATTGTTCAATGCGCAATTTTACATAAATTTCAGTTACTGTTATTTTCTCCTGGGCATCAATGAGCTTTAAAATCTGCTGTCTGAGTTTGTGATTAAAAGCCCTTAACACTAAAGCTGCTTTTTTAACGTTCAATGCATCTACCCGAACTTGCTCTGCTGTACTTTTTTGAGAGCTAAATGATATTTGATAATTATTCATAATAGGTTTAATTATAAAAGAGGGTCAAAGTTATAAATGTATTGTTAAAAGAAATAATTTAAATCAGAAAAAATAAATATTTAACATTAATTATGTAGGTAAACAGGCTTTAGGTAATAAGGTTCAGTATAAGCCAGATCACTAAATTCATTATTTATAAAATATTTTTCTGACAAAGGAGCCATATCCACTGCCGAAATATTGTCCTCCACAAAATCTGCATTTGGGTTATTGATGAGGTTTTTAAATTTCCCGGTACCATTTCCTGTAAAAAGCACCTTCCGGCTTGATAAAAGCTGGTCAAAACGCGCTTCTGTGAGTACCATTGCCTCAGGAGAGTGAAAAACGTTCAGATTTTTATCATACACTGCCGTAAAAACCTCCATCCGTCGTGCATCAATCATCGGGCAAATCAAATCTGTGGCTTTAATGGCAACCGATAACGCCATGATTTTCAACGTATTAATACAAATAAGCGGCTTTTTGAGTGCAAAACAGATGCCTTTTGCAGTGGATAGCCCTACACGCAGGCCGGTGTAGGAACCGGGCCCATTGCTCACAGATACTGCATGTATGTTATTTATTTTCAATGAATTACTGTCAAAAGCCTCTTTTATGGCCTGATGAAGCCAGGCTGCCTGTCCTGTTCTTGATTCATTCATACCCGAAAAAACAGACCTGCCATCATCTGCAACACAAAAGGATGCTGAATCAATTGCAGTTTCTATGTTCAAAATCAAAGCCATTGGGCAAGATTACAATATTTTTGCCTGAATTGTTTATAATTTTTCTACCGATTTCGTTTCCGATATCGTAAAACACCGTTTAATTTTCTCAGGATTTGGATCAATGGTTTTTTGTTCTTTCGCCAAAAATGAGTGAAATTGGATGCGCATAACCGATTTGCATACAACAATAAAGTACCTCTCAACATTCTTTTGGCGGTTTTTGAAGCCAAACATTTTTTAAATATTTTAGCTTGCAAAATTCAGTAATACTCATTTAAGCATTAAATTGAAACATAAAATATTATCTTAGTCGAAATTTTTTAAAAAATGGCTGATACTTCAAAATTTTTGCAGGCGGTAAACGATGGTTATTCTTTTAAAGGCGAAAGTTATAAAATAGGCCGTGCCATGCTCGATGGGCAGGTGGTACCGGGGGCTGATGTATTTATTCCTTTCAAAACCTTAAACCGTCACGGTTTGATAGCCGGAGCTACCGGAACCGGAAAAACCAAAACTCTGCAGGTGATAGCCGAAGGTCTTAGTGATGCCAGCATACCCGTAGTAATGATGGACATAAAGGGCGACCTGAGCGGTATCGGCGCAGCCGGAGCCCTTAATGATAAAATTGCCGACCGTTGCCAAAAGCTGGAAGTAGCATACAAACCCACTGCTTACCCCATCGAATTTTTGACATTGAGTGAGGAAAAAGGCACCCGACTTCGTGCCACAGTGAGTGAGTTTGGTCCGATTCTGCTTTCCAAAATTTTGGATCTCAACGATACTCAGGGCGGTTTTGTAGCTATGATTTTCAAGTATTGCGATGATAACCAACTTCCGCTGCTCGATTTAAAGGATTTTGTGAAAGTATTGCAATACGTGAGCGATGAAGGCAAGGCCGAGATGGAAAAAACGTATGGAAAAATTTCCACCACTTCCACCGGTACTATTTTGAGGAAAGTAATTGAGCTGCAGCAACAGGGCGCCGATTTGTTTTTTGGCGAAAGAAGTTTTGACGTGGACGATCTGATGCGCATTGATAGCCAAGGCAGGGGTATTGTTTCAATCGTTCGTGTTACCGATTTGCAAAACAGGCCAAAACTATTTTCAACTTTCATGCTTCAGATGCTGGCAGAAATTTATGCTACCTGCCCCGAAGAAGGCGATTTGGATAAACCCAAATTAGTCATTTTTATTGATGAAGCGCATCTGATTTTCAATGAAGCCAGTCAGGCTTTGCTCAATCAGATAGAGACTATCATAAAACTGATTCGATCCAAAGGTATCGGTATCTTTTTCTGCACCCAAAACCCAATGGATGTGCCTTCCTCAGTGCTGGCACAGTTGGGCCTCAAAGTGCAGCACGCACTCAGGGCATTTACTGCCGCCGACAGGAAAGTGATAAAGCAGACTGCCGAAAACTATCCGTTAAGCGATTTTTATAAAACAGACGAACTACTTACTCAGGTGGGTATTGGCGAGGCGCTGATTACCATGCTCAACGAAAAAGGTATTCCTACACCATTGGTACACTGCATGTTACGCGCACCACAAAGTCGCATGGATATCTTGTCTGATTCAGAAATTGACACAATTGTCAATAGCTCTAAAATTGCTTCTTTCTACAATAAAGTAATTGATGAAAAGAGCGCTTATGAAATCCTGAGCGAAAAATTAGAAGCTGCCGCAGCACGCAATGCTGAGGTGCAACAACAAAAGACAGAGGCAAAAACCGAAAAAAAAGAAAAGGGGATTTTGGACGACCCGTTGGTAAGAAGTTTTGCCCGTAATGCAGGTAATCAAATCATTCGCTCTCTCCTGGGTGCAATAGGCATTGGTGGCAGCCGAAGACGTACAACTACCAAATGGTTTTAATAAAAAGCCGTTTTTTTGCAAAACAGAATCATTTTTCTACACAACCGAAAAAACTACAGAAATGAACGAAAATTTTACCCAACGCATTGCATCTGAAATAGATGAAATAAAGGCCTCCGGCTTGTACAAATCCGAAAGAATTATTGAAAGTCCTCAGGGCGCTGAAATTATAGTAAACGGAAAAACAGTGCTCAATTTTTGTGCTAACAACTATCTGGGCCTTTCTTCTCACTCCGATGTGATAAAAGCTGCTCATAAAACCATTGACGAAAGAGGCTATGGCATGAGTAGTGTGCGTTTTATTTGTGGCACTCAGGACATTCATAAAGAATTGGAAAAAAAGATTTCTGAATTTCTGGGAACAGAAGACACTATTCTTTATGCCGCTGCATTTGATGCAAACGGTGGTGTTTTTGAACCCTTGTTCAACGATCAGGATGCCATCATCTCCGATGCGTTAAACCATGCGAGCATCATTGACGGTGTAAGGCTTTGTAAGGCACAGCGCTATCGTTATGAACACAATAACATGGTCGATCTGGAGGCTAAGCTAAAAAAAGCAGCCTCGGCCAGAAGCCGCATCATTGTTACCGATGGCTCTTTCAGTATGGACGGCACCATTGCACAGTTGGATAAAATTGTGGACCTCGCCGAGAAATATGATGCCGTTATTATGATAGACGAATGTCATTCATCAGGATTCCTTGGCAAAACAGGAAGAGGAACCCACGAATATCGTGGTGTGATGGGTAAGATAGACATCATAACCGGTACGCTCGGCAAAGCGCTGGGTGGCGCATCGGGTGGTTTTACATCAGGTCGCAAAGAAATTATTGATATGCTTCGGCAGAAATCAAGGCCATATTTGTTTAGCAATACTCTGGCTCCATCTATAGTGGGTGGCTCCATTGCGGTGTTAGATATGCTTTCGGTATCTACACATCTGAGGGATAAATTAGAATTTAATACCAAATATTTCCGTGAAAAAATGACTGCTTCGGGTTTCGATATTAAACCCGGCGACCACCCCATTGTGCCTATCATGCTTTATGATGCTGTGCTGGCAGCCGATTTTGCAGCCAGATTATTAGAAGAAGGCGTTTATGTAATTGGTTTCTTCTTTCCGGTGGTGCCAAAAGGTCAGGCGCGCATTCGTGTGCAACTGAGCGCTGCACATGAGCAACACCATTTAGCCAAAGCCATTGCTGCATTTACAAAAATTGGTAAGGAATTAGGAGTATTGAAGTAGTTTTTTGGGGTAAATTATTTAGCTTTCAGCAAAAATACGTTTCGGTAAAATGGGTTTTGTATTCAAATTGTGTTACTGATAATGCTTGGCAAGATATTTATGCTTGCAATATTTTACTAATGATTCCTAAATTAAGGAATAAAGCTGTAAAAAATAAATGATGGATATTTCAAACTTTTTTTTAGGTTTGAAGTACAATCAACAAAATACCATTTATGCAAAAAACCACTTTGCTAATTATCCTTCTCGCTACAAGTTGGGTTCAGGCGCAACCTCCGGCTGCATCATCTAAGCCCGAAGTGCCCGCGAAGGAAGAAAAGAAGTCTTCTGTCGATCTGGTTTTCAATCCCGAAGCCTCGGTTGTTACCAATCACACAGTAAGTATTAAAGGCCAGCCTGTTCCTTACAAGGCAGTGGCAGGTACTATACCCGTGTGGGATGAAGACGGTAAGGCGATAGCCGGTTTGTTTTATACGTATTACGAAAGAACCGATGTGCGCGACAAAAGCAGACGGCCAATAATTATTTCGTTCAACGGCGGCCCGGGTACCGCTTCTGTTTGGATGCATATTGGCTACACCGGCCCGGTATTATTGAACATTGATGACGAAGGCTATCCGGTGCAGCCCTATGGCTACAAAGAAAACCCTAATTCCATTCTGGATGTGGCTGATATTGTGTATGTTGACCCTGTTAATACCGGTTACTCCCGGATTGTTGGGAAAGAAACACCCAAAACCAAATTCTTTGGCGTAAATGCCGATATCAAATACCTTGGCAATTGGATAAATACTTTCATCACCCGGTATGGTCGTTGGGCTTCGCCCAAGTACCTGATTGGCGAAAGCTACGGCACCACGCGGGTTTCGGGCCTGGCGCTTGAGCTACAGGAGGCGCACTGGATGTACTTGAACGGAGTGATTTTGGTATCGCCTACCACTCTCGGTATCGAAAGAGGAGCAGCTACCGGTGCAGCGCTCAGGTTGCCCTATTTTGCAGCTACCGCATGGTATCATAAGAAACTTCCTGCTGATCTTCAGCAAAAAAACCTTATCGACTTTTTGCCGGAGGTAGAAAACTTTACCATGAACCAGCTGATTCCTGCACTTAATAAAGGCGGCTTACTTGATGAGGCTACCCGAAAAAGTATCGCAGCTCAAATGGCCAGATATTCCGGTCTGAATGAACAACTCATTCTGCAAAACAATCTGGATGTATCTCTCGGGTTGTTTTGGAAAGAACTCCTGCGCGATCAGGGCTTCACCATTGGTCGCCTCGATAGTAGGTACAAGGGAATAGATAAAAGAGCCGCCGGAGAACGCCCTGACTATAATGCTGAACTTACCTCTTGGTTACACGCTTTTACGCCCCCTATTAACATGTATCTGAGGGATGAATTGGGTTACAAAACCGATTTGCCTTATAATGTTTTTGGCAGTGTTTATCCCTGGGACAATACCAATGACCGCACCGGAGAAAACCTGCGACAGGCAATGGCTACCAACCCGTTTTTGCATCTGATGGTACAATCCGGTTATTATGACGGCGCCTGCGATTATTTTAATGCAAAATATAATCTTTGGCAAATGGATCCTTCGGGCAGGCTGAAAGACAGGATGCAATGGGAAGGTTATCGTAGCGGACACATGATGTATTTGCGCAAAGAAGATTTAAAAACAGCCAATGATCACCTCAGGGCATTTATAAAAAAATCAATACCTCAAAAGGCTGCCATTTATTAAAGTTTTGTTTTTTCCTTTAATTTAGCACCAATTTATGTCGCAATTAATTGAACAAATAGACAAAGGCCACTTACCGGTTCATATTGCCATCATCATGGATGGTAATGGCCGTTGGGCACAGGAGCAGGGTGAAGACCGGCTTTTTGGTCATTACCATGGGGTGGAGAGTGTGCGCAATATTGTAGAAGGATGCGCTGAGTTGGGCGTACAATACCTTACGCTTTACGCTTTTAGCACCGAAAACTGGGAACGTCCGGCAGATGAAGTTACCGGATTGATGGAGCTTTTGGTGTCCACCATTAAAAAAGAAGCAGAAATTTTGAATAAGAACAATATTCGTCTTCACGTAATTGGTGATGTGGGTATGTTGCCGGCATCTGCTCAGGAGGAGTTGAATGAAGCGCTGGAGCTTACAATAAAAAATACAGGCCTGAATCTGATAATGGCATTGAGTTATAGCGGGCGCTGGGATTTGGAAAATGCTGTCAGAAAAATTGCTCAAAAAGCAAAGGAAGGTTTGTTGCAGCCGCAGGATATCACCGGAGAGGTATTAAAGCAAAACCTTTCAACTGCGCGTTTTCCTGATCCCGAACTGATGATAAGAACCAGTGGCGAATACCGGATTAGTAACTTTTTGTTGTATGAACTTGCATATTCTGAACTGTATTTTACTGAGGTTCGTTGGCCCGATTTCAGAAAAAATAATCTTTACGAAGCCATTTTGGACTTTCAAAATCGAGAGCGAAGGTTTGGAAAAACATCAGTTCAGGTGCAGAAATAATATAAATTCATGTTAATCAAATACCTCAATCGCCAAAAACATGCTTTTTAACATTCAGTTTCCAAAATTTACCCTTAATTTGCCGCCGCAACAGGAATGAACCTTATGCTTTTTAAGAAAATGGCTTTCTTTCTTTGCAAAAACAAAAATTGATTACCGATATATACAGCTTTATGCGTTTTTTTATTTACAGGATTTTAAGCATACTTGTTTTCACACTTGCGGTAAATGCTGTTTTTGCTCAAATAGATACCATACCTACCACATCGGTTGACCCAATGCTGGAAGAATGGGTAAATTCGAGAATACCAAAGGAATATTCAATAGCAGAAATCAAGGTAAAAGGCTTTACTTCACTTGATTCATCGCTGATAATTTCTGTGGCCGGCCTTCAAAAAGGGCAACAATTTGTTTATCCCGGCACCGATATTTTCTCGAGAGCGATTAATAATTTATGGAAACAGAAATTCTTTGCCGATATTCAGGTTTACATTACTAAAGTAAACCATGAGTGGGTTTCCATAGAATTGAATGTTACAGAACGCCCCAGACTCGGTAATTTTAAGTTTCAGGGTGTAAGAAAAAGCGATTCTGACGAATTGACTCCCAAAATTGGACTGCAAAAGGGTACTGTTCTCTCTGAAAACCTACGTCGCAATGCACATGATGTGATTGTAAACTACTTTACCGACAAAGGCTTTTACAATGCTAAGGTTGATTTTATAGAAATAAAAGACCCACAGTTTCCAAACTCTAACTCCTTGATAATCAAGGTTGACAGAGGGAAAAAAGTAAGAATAGACGGCGTAAATTTCTTTGGCAATGACAATGTGAGCACCTCCAAATTAAGAAAGCAGATGAAGAATACCAAGCAGATGGCTAAACTGACTCTGTTTCCTACCACCTATCAAAGCACTTATGGCCCCATTGATAAATACGACTTTAGCGAGTACATGAGTGAAATGGGCTTCCTAAGCGGCTCTAAGACGTTGGAAGTGCTTGATCCCTATTTTAGACCCAATATTTTTGTGACATCAAAATTCAATCGTAAAAAATATCCTGAGGATAAAGAAAAAGTATTGAAATATCTCAATTCGAAGGGTTATCGTGATGCTCAGATTTTAAGAGATACTCAGGTGTTGAGAGAAAATAAAATGTATGTTGACCTTGAGGTAAAGGAAGGGCACAAATACTATTTTGGCAATATTACCTGGAAAGGAAATTCAAAATTCTCCGATTCTGTACTAAATAATCTGTTGAATATTACCAAAGGGGATGTGTATGATGCAAGTGTACTGCACAAAAAATTAGGTATAGAACCCAGCCAGGATGGTGGCGACCTTAGTACTATTTATAATGATATGGGGTATTGATTTTTCAACATTGCAGCGGTAGCAACCGCCATTCATAATGACACGATTGACCACGAAATAAGAATTGTAGAAGGGCCACAGGCCAGAATTAAGAATGTAACCATTATTGGCAACGACCGTACCAAAGACCACGTGATAAGGCGCGAATTGCGCACTTTGCCGGGCGAGCTTTTTTCCAAAACGGATATAATGCGTTCCATTCGTGAGTTGGGCGCTTTAAATTATTTTGAACAAGAGTCCATTACCCCACAACCTGTTCCTAATCAGGCAGATGGAACAGTGGATATCAACTGGAAACTGAAGGAAAAATCATCAGACCAGTTGGAACTTTCGGCCGGATGGGGTGGCGGTATTGGCCTTACCGGAACATTAGGCGTTACATTTAACAACTTCTCCATTAAAAATATCTGGAAAAAATCAGCCTGGGATCCGCTTCCGGTTGGCGATGGCCAAAAATTGAGCCTAAGGGTTCAGTCCAATGGTAAAATGTATCGCTCCTACAACTTTTCATTTTCTGAACCCTGGTTAGGCGGTAAAAAGAGAAATTCACTTACACTCGGATATAATAATACAAAAATCCATCAGGGCGACTATTCAAATTACTATAATTTATATAGCACCAAAAACAGAAGAATTGGAATTATTGACAGTATGTACCTGAGGGTAAACAGCATCAGTGTGGGTTTTGGTAAACAACTGAAATGGCCGGACGACTTTTTCTCCTTTGGTACCACTATTTCCTATTCGCTATATGATGTAAAAAATATGGGAAATTATTACGGTTTGCCAAGAAACTCAATGAAATCCAATAACCTGAGCTTGAAATTAGCATTGCAGCGTTCATCGGTTTTTGATCCTATTTTCCCGCGTAGTGGTAGCGATATTGGTGCAAGTGTACAGTTTACGCCTCCTTATTCGTTGTTTAAAAACAATTATAATCTTGTAGAAGATCAGTATAAATGGGTGGAATATCATAAATGGCGGTTTAATGCTACCTGGTATGTGCCATTGGGTCGTGCGACAGGTGAAGATAAAAACCGTCAGTTTGTGCTGAAGCTGGCAGCCAAGTACGGCTTTATGGGCAGATATAATACCGATTTGGATTATTCTCCATTTGAGCGCTTCCAATTGGGCGATGCCGGTATGACCAATAGTTATGCATTAACCGGTTATGATATTGTGGCACACAGAGGGTATCCGGTGTATATCACCTCCGATCCTCGAATAAATCCTGATATGTCAATGGCCAATACCAAAGACATGTTCACTATTTTTAACAAATATCAGGCAGAGCTTCGTTATCCTGTAGTTACTAACCCCAGCAGTACTATTTATGGTCTGGCCTTTTTTGAAGCAGCAAACGGTTGGCATAGCTTTAAAGACTATAATCCGTTCAAGTTGCGCCGTAGTGTAGGTTTGGGAGCCAGATTCTATCTTCCTATGTTTGGTCTGCTGGGCTTTGATTACGGTATCGGTATTGACAGATTGCAACCCGGACAAGGCCTCAAAGGAGCCGGTAAGTTTACATTTATGTTAGGATTTGAACCTGAGTAAACCTTTTTGACATAAATAGCATCTAATAAAAAAAATTAATTCCATGAAGAAGTTATTTTTAATTGCCTGTGGCCTGTTGATGGCTACCGCAATATTTGCCCAACGGTATGCATTAATTGATACCCGCTATATTTATGAAAAAATGCCTGAATACAAACAGGTGCAAAAGTCAGTGGAGGCGGCGGCAGCCGACTGGCAAAAAGAAATTGATGCCAAACAAGCTACATTGAACAAGTTGTATGATGATTATGATGCTCAAAAAAATATGATGAGCGAGGACATAATGAAAAAGAAAGAGGATGAACTTTTCAAAAAAGAAAAGGAACTGAGAGATTTGCAGAAAAAGCGCTTTGGTTTTGAAGGAGATTTGTTCAACAAAAGGGTAGAGCTGATGAAGCCATTGCAGGAAAAGGTGTCTGATGCTGTAAAAAAATTAGCTTCAAAAAATGGATATGAGCTGATTTTGGATAAAAGTGAAGGGAAAACCATTATCTTTGCCGACCCAAAATTGGATAAGAGCGATGATATTTTACGGGAATTAAGAATCAGATAACGCAACTAAATTTCTTAAATTATCATCATCAATTGACTATTAAATTAATTTTTACAAAAAAATGAAACGATTCAAAATTTTAGCCCTGTTGATGGGCGCAGTAGTAGCAGGCAGTTTTTCTGCGAATGCTCAAAAAATAGGAACAGTAGATGTGCAAGGCTTAGTGTCTGCATTGCCCGAAGTTCAACAGGTGCAAGCTGATTTGGAAAAATATCAAAAAGATTCAGTAGGCGCCCGCTTCGAGCAATTATCAAAAGAATATGCCGAAAAGGACAGCACCTACAAAAATCCAAAAACTGTTAAATCCGTAAAAGATTTATTGGAAAAAGATCTGGCTGATTTGAGCATGACACTTAATAACTGGCAGCAGATTGGTACACAGGCCATTCAGTCAAAACAACAACAATTATTAGCTCCCCTTTACAAAAAGGTAATGGATGCCGTTAATGTGGTGGCAAAAGAAAAGGGATATACTTATTTGTTTCATCCCGATGCTTTTTTGATAGATCCGCCGGAGGCAGATGATTTAACTTTGGTGGTGGCTAAAAAGTTAGGATTAAATATCCCTAATGCCAATGCTCCTGCAGCGCCGGCAAAACCGGCGGCAGCAACACCCGCAAAAAAATAATAATATAATTGGATAAGAGAAATGCTCCGGTTGCGGGGCATTTTTTTTACCACATAAAGTTCATTTGAATGCTTCCATAGTATTGTGGATACCGCTGTGTGAGGGATTGCTTGTTTTCATATACGGCGCTGTAGCCAAAAGCAAACCTATTGCCGGCATACATAAATCCTGCTTTTCCCTGAAAAAAGTAAGGATTTAACTTCCCCGGAATAAGGGTTGGGTCGGGTTTGAACATGTTGCCCTGAACCGTTACGTCATAAGCTTTCAGGTAAAAGGCAGGGTAAATGTAGAAGAAAAACTCACGATCTTTTTTTGAATGACCTGTGTGGTTTCCCCAAAAAACGGTAGAAGAATTGGGATTGATACGGCCAAAAATTAATGCAGTGCCTGCCATTGCATGGGTAAGCATATTGCCTACCGAACCACCAATTACCGGCTTGAAGGCAAATCTTCCTGAAGAAGAATATTTGCCCACCTGCGGCGACCATGTGAGCGAAAAAGTGCCACCCCATGCCGGCTCCAACTGGTACTTCCACTGCGGCGTTCTATATAGGTGCCAGAATTTATGAATGGCGTTCTGCAAATCTTCACCCATTGCAGGCTTTCCAATAACACCTGCGGATAAACTCCACTTTAATAAATTCTGTTTTTTGGTATAAATTTTTTGCTGAAATCCATTGTATAAATAACCTGTAATCGGCCGGTCAATTTTTTCAAAATCATAATGTCCGTCTTCGGCATTATAAATTAATTGACCCCATTCAAAAGAATTAAATTTGGTATTGCGCAGGCTGTCTTTTTTTTTGGGCATCCACTGCAATGACAGCATCAAACCATTGGTATAATAACCGTCATTGCTGAGTGAGGTATAACAGTCATTTTCAGTAATAATCTGAAATTGCTGATTATACCGATTATTTTGAGCAGAAACTATTGTGGCGCTAAATAATAGTAATATTAAAATCCGATAAACCAATGCCATTATTGAATATTTACAAAATAGCCAATCGTTATTTGCCAATTTTTAAATAACAAGTTGCAAATATATTCATACCTTTTGTATTTTGACGTTAAAACTGACAAAATGGTATAAACTATTTGATTATTAATATTTTGACAAACATATTTCCGAATAACCCCCGGTTTTCACAAATTAGAAAAATAATTTTTTTGCTTCTACATTTTGTTTTTTGTATATTTGTGAATAATTATGCAACGCTTCGGTTTAAAACCTGAGGCGTTGTTATTTTTTTTGTCTTTACAAACAAAAAGAGCTATGAATGGAATTCAATATGTAACAAAGGAAACGCTGGAGCAAATGAAAGAAGATTTGCAAAAAATGAAAGGTGTGGATAGACCTGCTGCCAGCAAGGCTATTGCAGAAGCGCGCGAAAAGGGCGACCTGAAAGAAAATGCTGAATATGACGCAGCTAAGGAAGCGCAGGGAATATTGGAAGCAAAGATCGCTGCTTTGGAAGGAGCATTGGCTAATGTGAGAATTATTGATGAATCTACTATTGATACCAGTAAAGTATCTATTTTGACTAAAGTAAAACTTACCAACCTCAAGGTGAAAAAACAGGTAACTTACCAATTGGTGAGTGAGCAGGAGGCCGATTTAAAGGTGGGAAAAATCTCAATAAGTTCTCCCATAGGGAAAGGTATTCTTGGAAAACAACCCGGCGAAATAGCCGAAGTGGTTGCGCCGGCAGGAATTATTCAGTTTAGAATTGACGAGATATCCATCTAATTTCGGTTCTCGGAAAAATGGGTAATTTGGCTGATTTTACTATCCGCGCCGGTTCATTCGGCCACCGCCGCCACCATCCCAGTTACGACCTTCTCTGAAATTTCTATTTTCGCCGCCACGGTTGGGTGGTCCCATCTGCATTCCACCCCTGCCGCCTCTGCCGCCAAACTGGCGTGGGAAATAAGATAGGGTAATCATGTAAAACTGTTGCAACCCGTTGGTAACAGTCGTAGTCATGCTGTTGGGTCCCGCAGATACCGAAATATTTTTATTCTGCCTGAGAATATCCATAGCAGAGAGTTTAATTTCAGCTTGTTTGCTCTTTAAAAATCTAAAAGTTAAGAAAGCATTCCACAGTGCGGCACTTTGGTTGGCGCTTTTGTTGTTCACATAGTTAAAAGTATTGCTAAACGTGAAATCTTTGGGATACTTCAGGTTAATGCTTGCTTGTGTAATATGAGTACGGTTATTGAATGAAGTGAGGTTTTTGCCCGTTTGTTTGCTGGCGCTAATATTTAAAGATTGTGAAACTTGAAAGGTGGCAATTTCACCTACCGAATAGAAAAGCCTAAGGCTGTTGTTAAATGATTGGCTGTTAGACCGGGAATATATACCATCAATATAATTTGGTGAAACGTTGGTTGAATAGTTAGTATTGTACCCAAATTGCAATAAGTCTTTTTTCAGTTTGATGGAAGTATTAATATTAAACCCTGAATTAATGAATTTCTGGCCATTTATATTTATCAGATAAATGTTTCTTCTTCCCAGATTGTCATAATTGCTGCTGTCAACAATTGCGTCGTTTATCTGGCCCACAGAAGTGTTGAACCCAAAATTGATATCGCTTTTTCTTTGCCTGTTTTCGGTGTTATAATCCAAGTTAAAATTGAGCGTATTGGTATGAGACGGCTTCAGATTGGCATTGCCATAATTAAAGCTGTAAAGACTTGTACTGTCAATAATCGGATAAAGTTGATCAACGGTGGGGATAGATACCGAACTGTTTTGGCCTAACTTAATTTCCAGATTATATTTATTGAACTTTTTGTAACTGTAGTTGAAGTTAAGGTCAGGAATTAAAAATTGAAATGAACGATTTAAATTACGGTTTGCAATGTTGGAACTATTTTTTTCGTTTAAAAACTGAGCTTGCAGATTGGCTGTAATATTGAAAAACCGAGAGAATCTGTTTGATAAATTTCTTCTGAAATTTTTTGTAAATCTCAATGAAGGCCTTTCATCAACTCTGTTTACATCATTATTATTGGTAAGGTATGTGTTCTCAATATATTTTCCGGTAATGGTATCCACATCGCTGACAAGACTGGTTCTTTTGGAATTGGATATACTCAGGTTGTTAATAAAACCGATATTAATGTCCCATAAATTATATCCGCCAAACAGGAGTCTTTTCAATGAGTTGTAAGAAAAATTCAGTGAATTGCTCAATCCGTTTGAATTGGTATTATATAACCTGTCATAAGATTTACTTTTTGATGGATCGAGTACAGAATTGAAATCACTCACTGTGTTTCGTGTTGACTCATTATCGTTGTAACTGAAAGAATAATTGAGGTTATAGCTCTTCAGATTTCGTTCATCATCATCCCGGTTGCCAAACCTGGTGTTCAATTTCCAACTGTTACCTCTGCTTTCCGAGTTGGATATATCATTACTTTTACTCACCAGACCAATTCCTTCTTTTTCAGAGGAAGTAGTGTTTTTTGAGTCAGACTCGCTTAAGGTATTTGTATAGTTTGCATTAATTGAAAAATTTCTAATCCGGTCTCTTTTTTCATAACCTGCATTTAAAGTGTTGGAGGTAGTGTTACTGTGCGATTCTCTGTTGCTTTCGTTCAAAAATACAGTACCGCTGGCGCTGTTTTGAGAGTTGGTGTTGGTGATTACGTCGTTAATAGTTTGCTTTAAGTCATACTTGGCAGTAAATTGGTTATTGAACCGGCTGTTATTCATTTCAGAAAAATCGTGCTGGTAATTAGCTCCAAAATATCGAATTTTATTTACGCCCGAACCTCCGAAATTGGCAACATATCTGTTGGAAGGGTTAAAGTTTCTGAAAGTACCCTGGCTGAAAATGGATTCCTGATCAGCGTTTTTATTAATGTTATTCAGCGCGCCTGCAATGCCGATTCTGTCTTTTTTGTTGAAAGCCTGAATGGAAGCATCTGCTTCATATCGGTTGTCTGTGCCAATACCTGCGCCTACTTTTCCAAAAAATCCTTTTCGTTTATCTGCTTTCAGTTTTATGTTCATGGTTAGCAGGGAGTCGGTAGGCAGTTCATCTATTTTATCTTTGCTGTAGTCTATTTCCTGATACACCTGTACTTTTTCGATAGCATTTTTTGGAAGGTTTTGGGTAGCAATGGCCGGGTCGCCACTAAAAAACTTTTTACCGTCAACATATACATTATTTACCTTTTTCCCATTTACGGTAATGGTACCATCGCCCCACATGGTTACACCCGGCACGCGCCGCAACATGTCTTCTACCACAGCATTTTCATCCAATTTAAAGGCTGCGGGATTTATTTCCAGGGTGTCTCCATTCATTCTTATTGGCACTACAGCCTCTACCACCACTCCCTCTAACATTTCGTGCCCACGCGAGAGAAGGATGTTTTTAAGATCATATTTTCTGCTGATGGTGTCAATGTTTACCAAGGCAGAATTGGACTTAAAACCAACATAAGAAAACGAAAAAATAAGCGGCGTGGCAAGTGGCAAGGACGGAAAAGAAAATTCGCCGGCGTTATTGGAAAGCTGAAAGTCCAATAACGCAGAATCTGCTTTTTTATACACGGTAATTGTTACCGACTGAAGCGGAAATCCGTTAACCGAGTCTTTAATAATTCCCGCAACAGTGCCAACCTTCGTTGAATCTTTCACCTGGCTATATGATATACAAGGGATAAGAAATAAAATGGCCAAAATACAATATCTCATAGGTTCTATTTGGTTTTGGGTTTGATTTGAATAATGACAGGATTGTCGGTTTGTTTCGCTTTTTCAAAAAACACTTTAAGAGTCGGCGTGTATTGTACATTTCTTGTTTTGGATGACTCGTACGATTGAAACATTGAAGAAGAAGGAACACTCGAATACAAATAATTTTCATCAAAATACTGCACTCTGTAGCCTGTGGGTGGAAGAAAATAATTGGAACTGTCTGCAGATATTTTGTTATAATTTAAAAACTGATTGGTGGTTTTGTTAAGGATAAAGTTTCTTTCGTTAAAACTACGCCAGGTGTCAATGCTGAAAAACAACAGGTTTTTAAACTCTACAATATTATCGAGACCCCATACAAAGCCTGAATTTTTTTGCTTATAATCCTCAAAGGCTTTTCTTGATTCAAAATTTTGAGTAAAAAAGGAATTTGGCAGCGTATTGGCCATAGGGAATACTACCTGATAAGCTTCAATGAGTGTATCCATACTGAATTTATAGATGGAATAGTTGAAAGGGCGGGTAAAAAGCAAATAAGAAGGGTTCAAGGTATTGTAAAAGCTGATTTTCTGAGGACTTCCATAAAAAATGGAAGATTTTTGTCTGCTATAAGGAAAAAAAGATTGAACAATTTTATTTCCATCAGATACTTTTAGCTCATAATCGGTAATATCATCCCAACCTTTGTTGGCATATATATAGCTGAAAGCCCAATATTTTGAATTCAGAATTATCGGGTTGGCCATTATAAAATCAAGATTCTTAATGGGGCTGGTTTTTGCAGCATTGATATCATTCAAGTCGTAATAGAATGATTTATAGTATTTAAGCGCCGAGTTTTTAAGTGGATTATCCAGCGCGCTTTGAATTTGTTTTTGTGAGGGAAGGTAGGATTTGCTTAATTGTACTATGAGTAGCGCATTTTTATTTTTGTCTAATTGAATAGACTTTATGGTATTTCTTTTATCTGAAAGTTTTTTCAAAAACTTTCCCTCTTTGTCAAAAAAATAAATGGCATCTGTATCGGTATCCCAGATGATAAAATATTTGTGGGTAACGATTAATTGGTTTATCCTGCCAAAAACACTTTCGCGGTTTGTTTCTAATGGTATGTAATTAACTTCATCAAATACTGCTGATTGTGGGGCTCCTGTGGCATAAGCCTGGTCAAAATACAGTTTTTGAGGCTGCGCCCAAATGAACTCAGATAAAAATCCAAAAAATAATAGCCAAAACAGTCTCAGCATAAAGTCTGATATTAAAAAATTTAAAAAACAATCCCGGAAACCCTGATTTTATTATCAGTTAGACGTTAGCAGATAGGAATACTTTCAAAAAAGACAGTTATTTTATAAAAAAATGCTTTTTATGATTGTAATCAGGCTCATTACAATGACTACGATGCCTACGGCAAAAAACATTTTCTTTACAGGTAGTTTTGCGGTAAGCATGGCAGAGAAAGGTGCTGTGATGATGCCGCCCAAAAGAAGGCCTGCAACAATATTCCAGTGTTTTATGCCAATGATAAATACAAAAGTAATGGCGCTGGTGATGGTTAAAATAAATTTGGCTACTGTAGAGCTGCCCACTACATATCGGGGAGTGCGACCGTTTTTAATAAAAGTACCTGTAACCAATGGTCCCCAACCGCCACCGCCAAATGAGTCGATAAAACCACCCAGAAGACCAAGCGTGGGAATATTGGTTTTCTTTTTGATGATTCTGATCTCCTTTTTCTTTAATGCATTTCTTAAAATATTAATTCCCAAGTATAATGTGTAAGTGGCAATAAAAGGCCGTACAATATTTGCGTAATGCTCGCCAAAATAGCTGAGCGCCAAAGCGCCGATGATGGCTCCAATTATTGCAGGAAGCGCCAGCGCTTTAATAAGTTTTTTATTAGTATTGCCTAATTTCCAGTGGCTGATGCTGCCGGCTGCCGTGGTAAAACTTTCGGCAGAGTGAATACTGGCGCTCACTACAGGTGGTGGAATATTTAAAAATAAAAGAATACTGGTGCATATTACTCCATAGCCCATCCCCATTGAGCCGGCAACAAGTTCGGCAATAAACCCTACCAGAAGCATCCAGTAAAACAGGTGATGATCCTTCTTAAGAAACTCCATTGCATCATTTAGCACGCCAAATTCGTACAGTGCAAAAATGCTTAATGAAATTATTAAAACTGCTCCGATGGATATCAAATACCAGTTGGTTTTGGGTCTGGCTCTTTTCAGCACTGTAATCGGTTCAATGATTTCGGCTGCTTCCGGTGTTTCCTTTGTAAATTCGATTAGTCTTTCATCAGGTTTTTCTACCAGGCCTTTGGTAACTTTGTTTAAAACCCTGACCTTGTGGTCGAGGTCGCCACTGAGTTTATCACGTATCAGGCTCAAATTGTTTACAACTTCATCAAGTTCTGAAGGTATGTAAGCATCAAAAACCTGTTTTAATCTTTCGGCTATCACCGGCGATTTGTTGTTGGTGGAGATAGCAATTTTTAGTTGACCTTTTTTTACTACGGAGCTTAAATAAAAATCACTGAGTTCGGGATGATACAGGTAGTAAACTAATTTTTCTTTCGGTCTAATTTGACTCTTTATTTGATGTACTATATCATTTTTCTTAACTGCAATAATGATGATATTGGCTTGGTCAATATCCTGAGCTGTATAATCTCTTTCATTGATTTGAAGATTGGGGTAAGAGGAGGCCAATTCTTTTATATCTGGTATTATTTCTTTTGAAACCAACTTGATTTTTGAAGCAGGCGCATTGCCAAGTATTTCAATCAGTTTCTCAAAAGCAGGTTTTTTGCCACCAATAATCAACAGGTTTAATTGCTCCATTTTCAGGAAAACCGGAAACAGAAAATTGGATCCCGAGTCGGTAACAATCTTGCTATTTTCAGTTTTTTCGTCCATTATTTACCTGATTTACCCGAAATATTTGCTTTCAATAAGGATTTTAAGGTCTCTAATAAGAGATCAGACAAAGGTAAAGGGTTACGCTAATTTATGAAAAATTAATAAACATCCTTCCTGTATCTGCCCGATGTTGTCAGATTTTTTAAATATGCTTTAGCTTCTTCTTCATTTTTGTTGCCATGCGTTTTTATGATTTCAATTAAGGCTATTTCCACATCCTTACTCATGGGGTCGCGTTTGCCGCAAATAAAGAAATAAGCGCCATTTTCAAACCACTTATAGAGTTCTGCACCTTTTTCGTTTAGTCGGGTTTGTACATATATTTTTTCTTTTTGATCGCGTGAGAAAGCGCCATCAAAAGTTGTCAGAATTTTTTTATTTAAAAAGTCTTGAATTTCATCTCTGTAAAGAAAATCTGAAGCAATATGCTGCTCGCCAAAAAACAGCCAGTTTCGGCCGGTGTTTTGTAGGGCATCCCTCTCAAATAGAAATGACCTAAATGGCGCTATCCCGGTACCCGGGCCAACCATTATGATGTCTTTATCCCCATCTGGAAGTTTAAAATGTCTTGACTTCTGAATAAAAAACTCTAATTCGGTTGCAGGTTCCAGATGTGCGAGGTATCTGCTTCCTACTCCGGTTCTTTTTTCCTGAGCCACCAAAAACTGGTCTTTAGCTACTGTGATATGTATCTCTCTTTTGCCATGTGCTGCCGGAGAAGAAGATATTGAATACAGCCGTGGCGCCTGTATGGATAGTAATTGTACTACTTCAGTAAATTGTATGTTGTTCTGTAAAGGATAGGTTCGTAACAAATCATAAAGACTTAATCTGGTGTCTGGTATATCATGATTGGTTAAAGCTGCATATTGTTTTATGGTAGATTTTAACAGGTACGATATATTAAGATGATATTGCAGAAGTTGCCTCGTGGGGGCAGTGATTTTTGAATGGGTAATTATTGTATCTGGATTGGACTGTGTGAGCGAAAGAATACTGTCAACGATATGTGGCTTGTTGAACGGTACAATGCCCAAAGCATCTCCGGGTAAATAATCAACATCCTCAAAACTTTTGATAACAATATGGTAAGTTCTTTTATTGCTGGTTTCGCCATTGAGGTTTACACTGCCTGTTACAATACCTTTATAAATCTTTTTTTTGGATGCGTTTGATTCGGGATTACTGTCAACAGTTACAGACATATTTAATTTTTTGTAAATATAGTTATTCTAATTTTTAGGATGCAAAAGTTTGAAGGATGCAAAATTGCAGTATAATTTATGCTTTAAGATAATAATACTGCCGCTACTGTGCTGTTGCTTGTTTCGTCAATCAAAATAGCAGAACCCGTGCCATCCAGTTTTTCAAATGGATCATAAACTAAGGGTGCGGCAGTCCTTAATCTTGCTTTTACCACTTCATTCAGCTTCACACTGTCTGTAACTGCTGTATGTTCCAGTGTGTTTACGTCCACCTTGTATTCAATTTCCTGTATGATGGCCCTTATTAAGCGGCTTTTGTGCTGTAGAAAATACTTGTTCCCCGGCTGTAAAGGTTTGTTATCCATCCAGCAAAGCAAAACATCTATATTATTTTCTACTTTGGGTAAATTGTCGATGTGTACAAAAGTATCTCCGCGACTGATGTCTATATCATCAGCAATATGTAAAACAACAGCCTGCGGAGCAAATGCCTCTTCCACTTCCACTCCTGCGATTTCTATTTTAGTGATGGTAGTTTCAATATCTTGCGGAAGAATTTTTATTTTATCTCCTTTTTTGTAAACCCCATTGATTATTTCGCCTGCATATCCACGGTAGTCGTGAAGTTCTTTTGTTTGAGGGCGAATGACGTATTGTACCTGAAACCGTGGGTCAGTATGGTTAATGTCATCGGCAACTTCTACTTCTTCCAGAAACTGTAATAAAGGAAGCCCGTCAAACCAGGGCATTTTTTCACTTTTTTCCACAATATTATCTCCATGTAATGCAGCTATGGGGATATAAGTTACGTTTTGCAGATTGAGTTGTGCCACTACTTTATTGTAGTCCGACTTAATTTCATTAAAGCGTTCCTGCCCATAATCTACCATGTCCATCTTATTGATGGCTACTACTATGTGTTTAATCCGAAGTAGCGATGCGATGATAGAATGGCGGCGGGTTTGTTCGATAACTCCTAACCTTGCATCTATTAAAATAATTATCAAATTGGAGTTGGAAGCCCCGGTTATCATATTGCGGGTATATTGCACATGTCCGGGTGCATCTGCAATAATAAATTTTCTTTTGGGTGTGCTGAAATAGCGATAAGCTACATCAATGGTAATGCCTTGCTCCCTCTCTGCTCTGAGTCCGTCTGTAAGCAGCGCCAAATCTATTCCATCGGCGTTTTTGTTTTTTGACTGTTTTTCAAGGGTTTCCAATTGATCCTGCAAAATGCTTTTACTGTCGAAAAGCAGGCGGCCTATTAATGTGCTTTTTCCATCGTCCACACTGCCTGCGGTTATAAAACGTAATATGTCCATTAATTTTTTCTTTTTTGGGATTTATCTGAAAGTCTTATTATTAAAAATATCCTCCTTTCTTTCTGTCTTCCATTGCGGCTTCCGTTACTTTGTCATCAATACGGGTTTCACCTCTTTCGGAAATTCGGGTAGCAATTATTTCGTTCACCACCTCATCAAGGGTTTCTGCGTTTGATTCAACCGCCGCCGTGCAGGTCATATCGCCTACGGTGCGGTAGCGCACCCTCTTGTTCATAATAACATCTGTTTCGTCAATCTGAATATAGTCCGAAACGGCTACTAACTGCCCTTCATGCGCTATCACATCGCGGTAGTGAGCAAAATAGATGGAAGGCAGGGGGATATTTTCTTTGCGGATATAATTCCACACATCCAGTTCGGTCCAGTTGCTGATGGGGAATACCCTCACGTTTTCACCTTTATGGATGCGTCCATTGTATATATTCCAGAGTTCGGGACGTTGGAGTTTTGGTTCCCATTGGCCAAATGCATCACGAACAGAAAAAATTCTTTCCTTTGCTCTGGCCTTTTCCTCATCACGGCGGGCTCCGCCAATGCAGGCATCAAATTTAAATTCTTCAATGGTATCCAAAAGCGTATGAATCTGCAGCCAGTTGCGGCTGGCAAATTTACCTTTTGGTTCTGTCAGTTTTCTTTCGCGGATGGAATCTTCCACTTTTCTCACAATAAGTTCTGCACCTAATTCCTTTACTAAATTATCGCGATAATCCAATGCTTCTTTAAAATTATGCCCGGTATCAATGTGAACCAATGGGAAAGGAAATTTGCCGGGAGCAAAAGCTTTTTTTGCTAATTGTACCAGCGTTATCGAATCTTTTCCTCCGCTAAAAAGCAGTGCAGGTTTTTCAAACTGAGCTGCTACTTCGCGCATGATATAAATACCTTCTGCTTCTAATTGCTCTAAGTAATTTAAATAATACTTGTTCATATTTCTCTTATCTCCTTTTTTAAAGGATGATTTTTTATAATTTATTTTCTTCTGTCGCAGATTTTGTAGAATGGGAGTGAAGGCCACATTCTTTTTTAGAGGTCTCCCACCACCAGCGTCCTGAGCGGGGGTCTTCGCCCGGCTCAATGGCACGGGTGCAGGGAGCACAACCGATACTTACAAAACCTTTATCATGTAAGGGATTGTACGGTACATTATGTTCCTTGATGTAATCGAGCATTTCATTGTAAGACCAGTGAATCAGTGGATTAAATTTATAAAGCTGATGCGCTTCATCCCACTCTAATATTTTCATGTCGTGTCGGTTGGCCGATTGTTCGCTACGAAGGCCTGTAATCCATATTTTGGCTCCTTTTAAAGCCCTGATTAGTGGTTTTACCTTGCGGATATAGCAACATTCCTTACGGTTCTCAACCGATTCGTAAAAACTGTTAATCCCTTTGGTGTTCACAAATTCTTCAACATCTTTTGCATCGGGAAAATAAACCTGAATATTGATTTTGTACCTGGCATTGGTTCTGTCCAACAGTTCGTAAGTTTCATTAAAAAGCCTGCCGGTATCTAAGGTAAAAATCCGAACCGGAAGATGATTTTTAGCAATCACATCTGTAAGTACCTGGTCTTCCTGCCCCAATGAGGTAGAAAAAACAGTTTCCTGCGGAAACCGGTTAGCGACCAGACTAATGGCTTCCGCAAGAGGCGACTGTTCTATTTGTTGTATTTGTTCTTGTGTAAACATTTTATTATCAATTGCTTAGAGTAAATGTGCCTCCATAAGCAAAGCAAAAACCTACAGGTTGGGTTGCGGAGTAAAACGTAAGTAGGGTTTTACTTCTGTTACTCCTTTTGGAAATCTTTTTCTGGCATCCTCGGTGCTTACAGCAGGCGGAACAATTACATCTTCGCCCAGCTTCCAGTCGGCCGGTGTGGCCACTGCACATTCTGTACTTACCTGCAATGCATCCAACACTCGCAGTACTTCATAGAAATTTCTTCCGGTAGAAGCAGGATAAATAATCATTAAACGGATTATTTTGTCGGGGTCAATTACAAACAGCGAACGAACGGTAGCAGTGCTGCTTGCATTAGGATGAATCATGTCGTACAAAGTAGCAATTTTTTTCTCCGGATCTGCCAGAATAGGAAAATCTACGGTAGTATTTTGTGTTTCATCAATGTCGCTTCTCCATTTAATATGGTCGTTTAAGCCATCTACACTCACTACCAACACTTTGGTATTGCGTTTTGCAAATTCCTCTTTCAGTTGTGCAGTACGTCCCAGTTCTGTAGTGCAAACGGGGGTAAAATCGGCAGGATGCGAAAACAAAATACCCCAGCTATCGCCTAAATACTCATGAAAATTAATTTCTCCTTCGGTTGATTGCGCCGTAAAATCGGGGGCAATGTCGCCTAATCTTAATGACATAATGCTATATTATTTAAATTTTAAAAATGCAAAGGTAAAAAATTGCTGTCAAACGGTATGATTGGCGCTATAACCGAACATTTCCGGTTTGAAAGCCTGGCAAGGTACGAAAAGAAACACTGAGAAAAAAGCCGCTTTGGAGTTCTGGAATAACGCCAGATTCTCTTATTTTAATTCATTAATAATCAATTTCTTATGTATTAACTTTCGAAAATTTCGGAATATAGTAATAGCCGGGTGATTTGGCATTTTGAACGAATGGTTGCGTTTAGCCCACATTCGTAAATAAAACAATGCAGGAAATTTGTATGAAAAATAGAAGAATTATAGAAAAATTCAGTCAGAAATTACCCGATTTTCAGTTCAAGACCGACTGTAGAAGGCGCCATGGTGTGATATAATTAAAAAACTTGCTTCTTTTTTTACTTTTAAGCGCTACATATTTACCAGACA
>ENA-UOUJ01000239-UOUJ01000239.1-activated-sludge-metagenome-genome-assembly--contig:-NODE-239-length-43713-cov-13.622360_pt1 | contig 43713 bp, 40 predicted proteins | sample MGYA00249839_ERZ747224 | MGnify/ENA primary metagenome ERZ747224 (study PRJEB28782, sample SAMN03220277) | activated sludge metagenome | biome: wastewater; feature: sewage sludge; material... | reverse complement strand
GGCCTTGTGCACCGGGTCGGCCATCTTGACGTTCATGGCGACGATGGCGTGGCCGGCCTCGTGATAGGCGGTCAGGCGCTTTTCTTCTTCGTTCATGGCCATGGAGCGACGCTCCGAGCCCATCAGCACCTTGTCCTTGGCGTCCTCGAAATCGCGGTGCGTGACCATCTTGCGGTCGCGACGGGCGGCCATCAGGGCGGCTTCGTTGACCAGATTGGCCAGGTCGGCGCCCGAGAAGCCGGGCGTGCCGCGCGCGATGGTCTTGACGTTCACATCGGCGGCCAGGGGCACGTCCTTCATGTGCACCCGCAGGATGCGCTCGCGGCCCGAGACGTCGGGATTGGGCACCACCACCTGACGGTCGAACCGGCCGGGGCGCAGCAGGGCGGGGTCCAGAACGTCGGGCCGGTTGGTGGCCGCGATCAGGATGATGTTCTCGGACGCCTCGAAGCCGTCCATTTCCACCAGCAGCTGGTTCAGGGTCTGCTCGCGCTCGTCATTGCCGCCGCCCAGGCCGGCGCCGCGATGGCGCCCCACGGCGTCGATCTCGTCGATGAAGATGATGCAGGGCGCATTCTTCTTGGCCTGTTCGAACATGTCGCGCACACGGCTGGCGCCGACGCCCACGAACATCTCCACGAAGTCCGAGCCGGAGATGGAGAAGAAGGGCACGCCCGCCTCGCCCGCCACGGCGCGGGCCAGAAGCGTCTTGCCGGTGCCCGGAGGGCCGACCAGAAGGGCGCCCTTGGGAATCTTGCCGCCCAGCCGCTGGAATTTGCCCGGGTCCTTCAGGAAATCGACCACCTCCTGCAGCTCGTCCTTGGCTTCATCAACGCCGGCGACGTCCTCGAAGGTCTTGCGCCCCTTGTGCTCGGTCAGCAGCTTGGCCTTGGACTTGCCGAAGCCCATGGCCCCGCGCGCGCCGCCGTTCATCTGGCGCATGAAGAAGATCCAGATGGCCACGATGATCAGGATCGGCAGCATCAGGCCCAGCAGGCCCGCCCACCAGGGCTGCTTCTGGGACTTGGTCTCGACCTGAACCCCGGCCTCGTTCATCCGCAGCGCCAGGGTGGTGTCGCTGAGCGGGGCGACCGAGGTGAATTTCTTGTCGTCCTTCAGCGTGCCGCTGATCTGATCGCCCGAGAAGACGGCCGTCTTGACCTCCTTGGCCTCGGTGCGGCGCAGAAGCTCGGAATAGGTGATGGCCTCGGGGCGGGACGACGCCCCCTTGGCGCCGGGCATGGCCGGTCCGCCGTTCGGGTTCATCGCCGCATAGGCGGCCATAAGGATCAGAAGGACGGCGCCCCAGATCGCCAGATTACGCAGGTTCATTCGCAGCCTCGGCGCCCGGCCGCGGCATGCGGCTCGGGTCAGTGGATGTTTCGGCTCCACACATAGGGGGTTCCCCGGCGCGGCGCCATTCGGCGTGTGACAGATCGGCTTCGTGCGGCGTTTGGTCCAGAGCCTGGGCCAGACGAAGGGCCACCAGACAGCGGACCTCGGCCCGGCCCCTTGCAAGAACCGGGTCAGAGCCGTCGTCCCGGATCAGGACGGGCAGGGCGCCGCGCACGCCGGCCGGCAGGGTCTTCAGCCAGGCGCGATCCGCGCGGGGCAGGGCGGCCAGGCGCCCGGCGGCCGGAACCAGGCTCAGGTCCGGCGCATCGACCGCGATCTCGAACCGGCCGTCCCAGATCGCGACGCCGCCGGGCGTGAGGGGCAGGGCGTCGGACGGGCGGCGAACATACTCCCCGGCGTTGCGGAACAGTTCGATCCGCTGGCCATCGCCCCGGATCGCGGCGCCGCACAGGGTGGCGGCGAAGGCTTCGCCCGAACCGGCCTGTTCCACCAGCCGCGCCAGCCGATCCCCGCGCGGCGGCCGGTCGCCGCCGCCGACGCACACCACGGCCACCGCCAGGGCGCGGGCCGTGGGGGCGGTCAGGATCGCCATCCCTTCGTCGGTGACGGTGAAGGTCGGGGGCGTTTCGGTCCGGGGCGGCGAGAGGGGGGCGGGCGGCGTCGCATCGCGCAGGGCCGCGCGCGCCCGGCTGCGCGCGAAGCGGGGATCGGCGTTGGCGGGGTCTTCGATCCAGTCCAGCCGCCGGTCACGCAGATGGTCGCGCAGACCCTCGCGCCTTGTCGTCAACAGGGGCCGCAGCAGCATCAGCTCCCGCCCCTGGGGCCAGGCGGGCGACGGCGACCAGCCGCGCAAGACCCCCAGGGTCGAACCTTGCGCCCGCATCCAGTCGCCCTCCGCCGCGTCGTCGGCGGTGTGGCCGGTCAGGATCACCCGGGCGCCGGCGGCCCGCGCCGCTTCGGCCAGCAGACGATGGCGCGCCGCGCGCGCGGCGGCGGGCAGGCCGGTTGTTGGTTTCGGTCCGTCCCAGACCAGGCCGCGCCAGTCGGCCCCGGCGGCCAGGGCGGCGCCCTGGGCCTGCTGCATCCAGACGGGGCTGTCGGGGTTCAGGCCGTGATCGACGCTCAAGGCCAGGATGCGTCGGCCCCGCGCCCGGCCCCAGGCGCAGGCCAGGTCCAGCAGCGCCACGGAATCCCCGCCGCCCGACAGGGCCAGGGCCACGGGATGATCGACGTCAGGCGTCAGCCGGGCGTCCAGCGCCCGAAAGACGGCGTCCGTCAGCTGGTCGGGCAAGAGGCCCGGCCGCGCAGCTGGGTCGCGCGGGTCCGCTGGGCCGCCGTGCCGCCCGCCGAATAGCGGCGCTGGAACTCGCCCAGGGCGGCGCAGGCCTGGGTCTTGCGGTCGGTGGCGATCAGGGCGTCGGCCAGTTTCAGCGTGGTTTCCCCGGCCCAGTGGATGGTCGGCCAGCCTTGCAGGGCGGCGGCGTACACCCGCACCGCATCGGCCCGCTGGTCGCGCGAGACATAGAGGTCGCCCAGGCGCGAGTTCGCCTCGCGCGCCTGATTGGTGTCGGGCCAGGTAGCGATGACGGTCTGAAGCGCCCGCTCGCCCCGCGCCGGATCGGTGTCCAGCAGGCGGACGGCCGCCGCGATGTCGGTGCCGGCCGCGCCGGTGGGCGAGTTGGCGACGATGGGGCCGTTCAGCTCGGCCTCGGCCTTGGCGGCGTCCTCGATCGCCTTGACCCGGCGGTCGGCGTCGACCAGCCGGTTGCGCAGGGCGGCGTTGTCGCGCTGGGCTTCATCGATGCCGAAGGTCAGGCGCTCGACCTCGCCGTTCACGCGGCGCAGGGTGTCCTCCAGGTCGGACAGGCGACGGTCCATGGTCTCGACCCGGCCTTGCAGGACCACCACCTCGGGATCGGTCTCGACCAGCACCGGCTGACCGGCGGCGTTGCGCTGGGTCACCGCGCGTTCCAGCCGGCGGACGTTGCGGTCCAGCTGGTCCAGGCGGCGCTTGTCCCACTGGATCGGCTCCAGCGGCGTGGTCTGGGCCACGACGACCCCGCCGATCAGGGCCACGCCAACGGCGGTCAGAATGGTGTTTCGGGTCAGCTTCAGCATGGTCGGACGGTTCCACCGATTTGCGGCGCAGGCAAGGCGTATGCGGGTCTAGCCGGTCATCCCCATCATCACGATGGTGGTCACGAACAGGGCGATGACGATGGTGCAGAAGGTCAAAAGGGCGAAGGTCCGCCACAGGGCCGAAAACACCGACAGTCCATAGGCGCCCTTCAACTGGGCGAACATGTGCACCGGCGGCCCGATCAGAACGGCCAGGGCGGCCAGCCAGCCCAGAGGCGCCCACAGGGGGCCGATCACCAGCGCCGCCGCGAACAGCATCGACATGGCCGTCAGCGAATACAGCACGAAGACGCCGTGGTCGTAGAAGGTGAACCCCCGCTTCCACAGGAACAGCAGGCCGACGAACGGGATCGAGAAGGGGATCAGAAGGAAGCTGAATTTATAGGCCGTCTGCTGGATCTTGTAGATGGCCAGTTCCGGGTTCAGCGCCTTCTTGGTCAGGATCTTGTCCAGCTTCTTGTCGCCCGTTTCGATCTGGACCGAGCCGTTGCGGACGCCTTCGGACAGGCGGGCGGCCCAGCCGTCACCGGCCGTCACCGTGGTCTGGCCCGAGGCCTTGGCCTGCCGCAAGGCGTCCAGTTCGCGCTCCAGCGTGGTGATCGTCACCCGTTCGGCGGCGTCGGTGTAGGTCTTTCCGGGCGCGCGGGCGTCAAGCTCCAGCCCGGCCTGGGCGCGGGTCAGCGCCTCGCGCGCGCGGCCCAGTTCGGCCTCTTGCGAGGCGATGCGCTGGTCGATCGACATCGGCGTCGTCGCCTCGCCCCCCGAATGCCCGCCGAACAGGCTGTAGGCGAAGAACATCACGAAGACGGTGAACAGGAACATCGCCAGCGGCGAGACATAGCGGGTGCGCCGCCCCTGGACCCATTCGCGCGTCAACAGGCCGGGGTTCAGGATCAGCAGCGGCAGGGTGCGCCAGATGCGGCCGTCGAAATGCATGACCCCATGCAGCACCTCTTCGATCAGATGCAGCAGGCTGCGATGCACATGGGTCGGCTGGCCGCAGTTGGCGCAGAAATTCCCTTCGACCGGCGCGCCGCAGTCGGTGCAGTCGCCGTGCGCGTCGCCGGCATGGCCGGTGGGCCGTTCCAGGGCGCCACCGATCAGTCCGGCTGTGGCCGCGCCGCCTGCTGCGTCGATGTCCATGCCGATGCGATCCCCGATGCCTGCCCGTCTTTGGCGGGGTCATAGCCGCTCAGGACGTTCGCGCACAGGCGTTGTCGTCCGCCGCGCCCGCAAAAAAGCGAAAGGCGGGAAGTCGGCGCATGGGGGCCACGCCGTCTTCCCGCCCTCGTTGGTCCGCCCGCCCCGCCAGGACGGCCGGAATTCAGGTGTCAGCGCGGCGCGCCGGACACGATGGCCGTATGGGCGTTGCGGTTGCGCGCCCAGGAATCCTCGTTCGAGCCTTCGGCGATCGGCCGTTCCTTGCCGTAGCTGATGGTGTCGATGCGGCCGGCGGCGACGCCGCGTTCGACCAGGAAGTTGCGCACCGACTCGGCGCGGCGGGCGCCCAGGGCCAGGTTGTATTCGCGGGTGCCGCGTTCGTCGGCGTTGCCCTCGATGCGGATGCGCACCTGGGGATAGCGGTTCAGCCAGGCGGCCTGGGAATCCAGGCGCGGCCAGGCGTCCGAACGGACTTCATAGCTGTCCAGCTCGAAATAGACGCGGTCGCCGACGTTGACGACGAAATCCTGTTCCGAACCGGGCATGACGCCGCCGATATTGCCGCCGCCGACATTGCCGCCCGGCGCGGTCGGATAGCTGCTGTCGCCACCCGGCGCGGTCGTGCCGCCCGGATCGGCGCCCTGGGCGGCGGGGCGGGGGGTGCAGGCGGCCATTGCGGCCACGGCCAGACCCACGACGGACAGGCGGACCAGGGTGGTCGGTTTCATCGGGTGTCGTCTCCTATCGAAGGGCGGCGAAGCGTGACCTTATCCAAGCCTGCTACCCGTGGCCGGAATGCGGCGCCAGCCGGGATAACGCACAGTTGACCGGTCGGCTCCCGCGATGCGGTCAGGACGGGCAGCTGTCGGCGCCCTGGTTCAGGCCCAGATTGGCCGGCGGCGCGTCCAGCAGCGGCGACCAGGCGGGGTCGGACCCGCGCCCATCATACCCGGCCTGGCCCACCACGCGGCCAGACAGATCGACCGTCCACAGACGGGTGTCGCCGCCGCGGCTCTGGCGGGCGAACATGATGTAGCGGCCGTTGGGGGCCCAGGACGGGCCTTCCTCGAAATAGCTGGACGACAGGATGCGTTCGCCGCCGCCGGACGAGTTCATCACCCCGATGTGGAACTGGCCGCCAGACTGTTTGGTGAAGGCGATCAGGTCGCCGCGCGGGCTCCACGACGGGGCGGTGTACAGGCCGCCGCCGCGCGACACCGCCCGTTGGCCCGAGCCGTCAGCTCGCATGACATAGATGCGCGCGCTGCCCGACCGGTCGGAGGTGAAGGCGATCATCGAGCCGTCGGGGCTGAAGCTGGGCGAGGTGTCGATGCCCGGATCGCTGGTCAGGCGCGACAACTGCCGGGTGCGCAGGTTCATCACATAGATGTCGGTGTTGCCGCCGCGAATGATCGAAAAGGCCATCTTGGAGCCGTCGTTCGAGAAGCGCGGCGCCAGCACCTGGCCGTCGAACTCGCCCAGGCTTTCGCGGCGGCCGGTGGTCAGGTTGTACAGATAGATGCGGCTGTAATCGCGGCCCAGGGCCACATAGGTGATCTCTTCCGGGCTGGAGGCGGAAAAGCGCGGCGACATGATCACCTCGTCGCCTTGCGTCAGGAAGACGGGGCTGAAGCCGTCCTGGTCCATGATGGTCAGGCGTGACAGGCGGTTCAGCTGGGTGCCGCTTTCGGACACGAAGATCACCCGCGTGTCGAAAAAGCCGCTTTCGCCCGTCATGCGCTGATAGACGACGTCGGCGATCTTGTGGGCGATGCGGCGCCATTGCTCGGGCGTGGCGGTGAACTGATAGCTGACCAGCTGGCACTGGCGGTACGGGTCATACAGGCGGAAGCCCACGTCGTTGCGGCCGTCCGGGCGGGGGGTGACGCTGCCGTACAGCACCGCCTGGGCGCCGATGGCGGTCCATTTGGGAAAATCGGGGGCGTTGGCGACCGTCAGGCCCGTCTCGATGAAGGCCGACGGGTCCAGAGGCTGGAAGAAGCCCGACCGACGCAGGTCGCCAGAGACCACGCCGGCGATCTCCGGCCCGTACTGGCCGCTGAACGGGGCGATGGCGATGGGCAGGGGGCGCAGCACGCCTTCGTCCACGATCACGTCCTGCATGGGCGCGGCGGGCGCCTGTTGCGCGGCAACGGGCGATCCGGCCAGGGGCGCCGCCACGATCAGGGCGGCGGCGGAAGCCATCAGCAGTTTCAGACGCATCGAGGTCTCCATGAAGCGCAGGCGGCCAGCGGAACGGGGTCAGGCCCGACCATAACGCAAACAGCCGGGCGAATGGGGCGAGATTGGGGAAAATTCCCTAACGGCGCCTGTCTTGAAGGGCCTGTCTTGCGCGGCCGGTCGTCAGCGCCCGCCGCACTGGGTGGCGGTGCGGAACAGGAAGGGGACCTCCTGGGCCTCGAACCCCTGGGGCACGTCGAACGGGGCGGCGGCCCGAAGCGCCCGCAGCATGGCGTCGGACGCCGCGCGCCAGCTGGGGTCGCTGCGCGGTTGATCCAGCTGGGGCGAGCCGCTGATGCGGCCATCGGCGGTCAGGCTGACCCTTACCCGAATGGTCAGATCCTCCATCCCCGGCAGCTCGCAGTTGATGTTCCAGTGCGGCGTCACCTGACGGGCCAGGGCGGCCAGTTGCGGCCCGGTGGCCTGGGGCGCGGTGCCGCGGCCCTGCTGGCCGGCGGCGGGGCGGCCGCGGTTCTGGGTCGGGCGCGGCGGCCCGGCCAGGGCGTCCAGGTCCAGCGAAGGCTCCTCGCGCCGGGGCGGGGTTCGCGGCGGGGCGGGATTGGGGCGCGGCGGCGTCGGCTGGGCCTTGGTCGGGGGCGTGGGCGCCGGCGGGGTGCGCGTCGGCGGACGCGGCGCGGCCTTCTCGGCCGGGCGCGGGCTGGGCGCAGGCGGCGGCGGGGCGGGCGTGGGTTCGGGCGCGGGCGGGGTCGGCTCGACCACCTCGGGCGGCGGGGCGGTGGCGCCGTCGTCTTCGGACGGCGTCTCCTGCGGATTATCGGCGGCGGCGGCCTCGATCACCTGGTCCGAGATGATGGACACCGGCACGGCGCTGACCAGGGGCGTCACTTCGCGCGACGGCTGAAGCCCGCTGAGGAACAGCAGGCCCGCGATCGCGACGTGCAGAACCACGGCCGCTCCGACGGCGGGCCAGATCGAATCCCGGCGCGGTCCGGCGGCCATGGGGTCAGGCTCCGGTCGGCGCTTCGGCGGCCGCGACGGCGGCCATGCGCGCGGCGTCCGGCGCCGTGTCGGTGATCAGGTTCAGCTTGCTGAAGCCCCCGGCCGACAGGCGGGCCATCACCCGCGCCACCGCCTGATAGGGCGCCCGGCCATCGGCGCGGATGAACACCGGCCGTTCGTTCGCCGGCCCTTCGGCCGCATCGGCGCCGTCGACCAGCCGTTGCAGCAGTTGCTCGTACGGCGTCTCGTTGTCGGCGATGAAGATGCGCCCGTCGCGGTCGATGGAGACATTGAAGGGTTCGTTCTTGGTCTCGACCGCGCTGGCCTCGGTCTTGGGCAGTTCGACCGGAACCCCCACCGTCAGCAGCGGCGCCGAGATCATGAAGATGATCAGCAGCACCAGCATCACATCCACCAGGGGCGTGACGTTGATCTCGCTCAGCGGCCGCTTGCGCGCCCGCCTGCGGCCCCGCACATGGCCGCCGCCGCCTGCTCCGCCCAGGGCCATGGTTCAGAAGCCCCGGCGTTCGGGTTGCGGGGTGGGGGCGGGGGCCGACGGTGCGCCTAGACGACGCGCCACGGCCGCCTGCAGGTCGTCGGCGAAGCTTTCCAGCCGGCCGGTGAACTTGCCCGCGTCGATCGAGAATTTGTTGTAGGCGATATAGGCCGGGATGGCCGCCGCCAGACCGATGGCCGTGGCGAACAGGGCCTCGGCGATGGCCGGCGCCACCGTGGTCAGATTGGTGTTGCCCGCCGCCGCGATGCGCCCGAAGGCGTTCATGATGCCCCAGACCGTGCCGAACAGGCCGATGAAAGGGGAGGCGGTGGCCACCACCGACAGCACGCCCAGGCCGTTCTCGATCCGCTGGCCCTCGCGCGCGATCAGACTGTCCAGGCCCCGGTCGATCCGGGCCATCAACAGGTCCGACTGATGCTCGTTCAGGCCGCCGCGCGTGCGCGCCTCGCGCCATTCGCCCAGGGCGATCACCAGCATGCGCGGCAGGGCGTGGGTCGGCTCCGGCCCGGCTTGCGCGGCGATGTCCTCCAGCGACCGGCCCGATCCGACCGCCCGTTCGAAGGCGTCGGCCTGGCGGTTCAGGGTCGAAAAGCGCGCGGCCTTGTCGATGATGACGGCCCAGGACCAGATCGAGGCCCCCGCCAATCCGACCATCACGGCCTTGACCACCCAGTCGGCGGTCATGAACAGCTCGACGGGGTTCAGCATGGCGGCGTCGGCGGGCGTGGTCATCAATCAGTCCTGCTGCGAGATTCGGCCGAATACCGCCGGTGCGGCGTGGCGGTTGTATGGCGCCGGTCTAGCCGGGCGAAGGGCCGCCGTCACCCGCCCGCGCCTGACAGGCGCGTGAACGGTTCAGTCCGCGGCTTCCAGCCAGGGGCCGATCCGCTCAAGCAGGGCCGGGGTCGGTCGCCGGGGCCGTCCGTCCAGATGGATGCACACCGCCGTGACCGTGGCGGCGCACAGGGTCTCGTCGCCCCTCAGGATGGCCTGTTCGATCATCAGGCGCGGGCCTTTCACGCGCTGATACAGGGTGCGCACCACCAGGGCGTCGTCGATGCGGGCGGGCTTCAGGAATTTCACCGCCATCTCGGCCACCACGAAGGCCAGCGGCTGGTCGTCGGCCAGAAGTTCGGCATGGCCGACCCCGGCGACGCGCAGGAAGTCGGACCGCCCCCGCTCGAAATAGCGCAGATAGTTGGCGTGATAGACCAGGCCGGTGAAGTCGGTGTCTTCATAATAGACCCGCACGGGCAGGCGGTGCTCGCGGCCTTCGAAACGGCCGGCGGTGGGCAGGTCGGTCATGCGGTCTTCCGGCATCAGTCGTCGCGCGGCGTCTGGATCACCCGCGCGTCCAGCGTCTGTATCAGAAACCGCACCAGAAAGTCGTGCTCGCCCGCCGCCATGGCCCGCCCGACGGCGTAGATCAGGCCGACGCCGACCGCGCCCGCCCCGGCGATCAGCCAGGGGATAGCCGAGGCCGCGCCCAGTTCATGCCGCGCCATGATGGCGACCCCGACCAGCATGAGGGTCATCAGCCCCAGCAGCAGCCGCCCGAAGGCGCCGATGTCCGACACGCCATGCAGGATGACGCCGTCCCCCTGACGCTCGTCCTGCGGCTCCAGCACCAGGCTGAAGACGGTCTGGAAGGCGTTGTTGATAGGGCGGCGTTGGTAAAGCCAGGCGGTGTATGGCCCGACCCGGCCCAGCGCCGGACGGGCGCCCGTCAGGTTCAACGGGTGGTCGATGGCCGCGCTCAGACGCGTGCGCACCTGATCCAGAGCGTGAGGGGTCAGAAGCGTCACGGTGCGGCGGGTCATGGCGCAGAAACCTGCCTACGGCCGTCAGCCCGCGCCACTGACGGAAGCTGTCGTCGCGCCCGGCTGCCGGGCGAAGCCGGGGCAATAGCGGTCGCGCGTCTCGGCGAATTCGCGCGGCAAAGGATCGTCGCCGAACAGGATGCGCTGGGGCCGCGAGACAAAGGCCACGGCCGGCCCACCGCGTCCGCGCGCCGCATAGCCGCAGGCGACGGGGCCAAGGCCCGGTTCGATATAGCGCAGCTCTGCGGCGCGCCCCAGTTCGGTGCGGATCTGGCGCAGGGCGCGGTCATCCAGGCTTTCGGGCCGTTCGGCGCCGTCCTGGGCCAATCGCCAGACGACAACCGTCCCCAAGGCCAGGACCAGCAGGCTCAGGGCGGCGATCAGGCGATCAAAGCGGTTGCGGCGCGCGGCGGTCATGCGCCGATCATGCCGCGACGACCGGCCGCCGCAAACCCCATCGACGCCGCGACGTCAGTCGTCCAGACGGCCCATCAGCGCCAGGGCGCCCACCGCCGTCAGCACCCCCAGGGCGAAGGCCGTGATGATCGAGCCGGTAGCCACCGCCGTCGAGACGGTGACGGGCCGGGCTTCATACCATTCGACGATGTCGGCCTGGGCGTAGTCGCTGTGCAGGTCGTCGTCATACAGGTCGTCGTCGATCAGAGCTTCTTCGGCGCCCATGGCGTCATCTCCTGGTTCGACCGGCATAATACGTCGCCAACCCTTGCGGTTCCGTGACCGTGACAGATGGCCCGCCGTGCGTTAGACGGGCGCGCCCGTCAGGCGCGCTCATGTCGTGAGCGCGTGTGGCGCGAGCATCCACGGACCCAGACAGAGAGCTTCATGGCCGGCCATTCCAAATTCAAGAACATCATGCATCGCAAGGGGCGCGCCGATGCGGTCCGCTCCAAGCTGTTCTCCAAACTGTCGCGCGACATCACCGTGGCCGCCAAATCGGGCATGCCCGACCCGGCCATGAATCCGCGCCTGCGCCTGGCGGTGAACAACGCCAAGGCCGAGTCCATGCCCAAGGACAATATCGACCGGGCCATCAAGAAGGCCGTGGCCGGCGACGTCGATACGATGGAGGAGATCCGCTACGAAGGCCGCGGGCCGGGCGGGGTCGGGATCATCGTCGAAGTCCTGACCGACAACCGCAACCGGGCCGGCGCCAATGTGCGGGCCGCCTTCGCCAAGAACGGCGGCGCCCTGGGCGAAATGAACTCGGTCGCCTTCATGTGGGATCGGGTGGGCCAGATCATCTATCCGGCCGAAGCCGGGACCGAGGACGCCATCATGGAAGCCGCCATCGAGGCCGGCGCCCAGGACGTCGAGAGCGATCTGGTCAAGCCCGACATCTATGAGGACGCGCCGGGCCACACCATCTGGACCGCCTTCGAGGATCTGAACGATGTGGCCGAGGCCATGTCCAAGGTGCTGGGCGACCCCAAGTCGACCGCCATCGTCTGGAAGCCGCAATCCGAGGTTCCGGTGACCGGCGACGCGGTCGGCACTCTGATGAAGCTGCTGGACGCCCTGGACGCCGAGGACGACGTGTCGTCGGTCTATTCGAACGAGGACATCTCGGACGAAGACCTGGCCAAATACGCCGGGTGATGCATGGGCGCCCGGGGCCGCAGACAGGATGACCGTCGAACCGATCTGATCGCCTGGGGCGTGGTCATCGCCCTGGTCGGCGCGGTTTCGGTGGGTGTCGGCTTCGGCTTCGACGGGCTGCTGCGTCACCCTTGGCCGTCCAGGACGGGCGGCGGCGGCCCCCTGATCCAGGTGCGCGCCGAGGCGCCGCCACCGCCGGCCACGCAGGACGACCTGGGCCGGGCGGTGCGCAACCCCGCGTGGGCGGTGCGTCCTGCGCCGCAATATCCCGACTATGCCGCCTATCAGGGGATCGAGAGCGGCGAGGTGGAGCTGGTTTGCGAAGCTCTGGCCGAAGGCCGGCTGGGCGCCTGTCGCACGGTGCGCGAAGACCCCGCCGGTTATGGCTTCGCCGCCGCGGCCGATGCGGCGGCGCGCGATGCGCGCCTGCATCCGCGCCAGATCGATGGGGCGGCGGTGGATTCTTCGATCCGGTTCCGCATCCGGTTCCAGATGGAAGACGCCGCGCCGGCCAGCACGCCGGCCAGCACGCCGGACTGATCAGGCGCCGCGCAGGCCGCTGATGGTCCGGCCCGGGGCGATATCCTCGGCCGAGGTGATCAGATGCACCAGCGCCGGCTGACCCTGGCGGGCGGCCGCTCGCGCGCTGTCCAGGGCGGCCGGGAAATCCGCCGTGGTTTCGCAGCGCACGGCGAAGGCGCCGAAGGCTTCGGCGTATTTCACGAAATCGGGGTTCTTCAGATCGGTGGCGATCACACGCGGGGGCCCCGGATAGTGGGTCTCCTGGTGCATGCGGATGGTGCCGTATGTCCCGTTGTCAACCACCACCACGACCACGCCCAGGCCGTGCTGGGCGGCGGTGGCCATCTCCTGGGCCGTCATCATGAAGTCGCCGTCGCCGGCGATGCAGACGACCTCGCGCTCGGGATGGACGCTCTTGGCGGCGACGGCGGCCGGATAGCCATAGCCCATGGCGCCAGAGGTCGGCGCCAGCTGGGTGCGACAGGCGCGGTGGCGATAGAAGCGGTGCAGCCAGGCGGCGAAATTGCCCGCGCCATTGGTCACCACGGCGTCGGCCGGCAGGGCCTTCGTCAGGTGCGCCATGCATTCGCTCATGTTCACCGCCCCGGTCACGGCCACGGGGGTGGAGAAGGCCTGATAGTCGGCGTGGGCGGCTTTCGCCTCCTCATGCCAGTCGCGGCCCGGATCGATGGCCGACAGGGCGTGGGCGGCCAGGCTGTTGTCGGCCGTGGCGGCCATCAGGGGCGTCCAGACACGGCCCAGTTCTTCGGCCCCCGGATGGATGTGGATCAGGGTCTGGGCCGTGCGGGCGCGGTCCAGCAGGGTGTAGCCCTGGGTCGGATTCTCGCCCAGGCGGGCGCCGATGGCGATGATCAGGTCCGCCGCCTTGGCCCGCGCCGTCAGCTTGGGATTGCACCCCAGGCCCAGGTCGCCGGCGTAGTTGGGCCGGTCGTTCGACAATATGTCCTTGCGCCGGAACGACAGGGAGACCGGCAGGCCGATCCGCTCGGCCCAGTCGCCGATGGCGGCGGCGGCCTCGGTGGTCCAGCCCGATCCGCCCAGCACCAGCAGCGGGCGTTCGGCCCTGGCCAGTCGTTCGCGCACCTGATCGACGAAGGCCGGGTCCAGACCGGCGCGGGCCGGAACCACCGGCTTGATCGGCGCCGGCCCGCCCTGGGCGTGCAACAGGTCTTCGGGCAGGGCCACGACCACCGGGCCCATCCGGCCCTGAAGCGCGGTAGCGAAGGCCCGTTCGACGACCTCGACGGTGCGTTCGGGGCTTTCGATCTCGGTCGCCCATTTGGCCAGGCCGCCGAACACCTCGCGGTAATCGACCTCCTGAAAGGCGCCGCGGCCCCGGTCGGTCAGGGCGATCTGGCCGACGAACAGGATCATCGGCGTGGAATCCTGGTGCGCCGTATGCACGCCGATGCTGGCATGGGTCGCGCCGGGCCCGCGCGTGACCATGCAGACCCCAGGTTTTCCCGTCAGCTTGCCATAGGCCTCGGCCATATTGGCGGCGCCCGCCTCGTGCCGGCAGGTGACGACCTGGATGCGGTCCTTCACATCGGCCAGGGCGTCCAGCACGGCCAGATAGCTCTCGCCCGGCACGCAAAAGACGCGGTCCACCCCGTTCATCACCAGGGTTTCGACAAGGCGGCGGGCGGCGGTATCGGGCGCTTGGGTCATGGTCACGGGCGTTAGCAGACCGGCCCGAACTTGGCCATGCAACCCAATGGTCACGCTTGGCGTTACGGCCACGGTTGAAACCACTTCAAGCGGGGAATCCCATGCGCAAGATCGTCACCCTGACCCTGGTCGCGGCCGCCCTGGCCGTGTCGGCCTGCAACACCATCTCGGGCGTCGGCCGCGATGTCTCGGCCGCCGGTCAGGCGGTCACTTCGGGCGCGGAGCAGGCCAAGAACTGAACGCCGGTTCAGCGCGACCCTTTAGGCCCGTCGCTTGCGGCGGGCCTTTCGCGTGGTGGGAACAAAGGTTTAATCAATGCGCGCATAGGTTGCGATCCTTAGTCATGAGGATCGCGCCATGGTTGCTCGTTCCCCCTTGGATCGGATCAGGCGGGAAGGCTCCGCCGCCGTCGAATTCGCCCTGGTGGGGCCGCTGCTGGTCCTGCTGCTGGCGGGTCTGGTTGTCTATGGCGGCTGGTTCTGGATGGCCCAGTCGGTCCAGACTCTGGCGTCCGAAGGCGCCCGTGCGGCCGTCGGCGGGCTGGACGTGGCCGAACGCGAACAGCTGGCCCGCACCTTCATCGCCACCCAGGCCCAGGCCGGCGCCGGGCTGGACCCTACGCGGGCCGTAGTCACGGTCCAGTCCGACCTTCAGGCCATCCGCGTGCAGGTGGCCTATGACGTCAGCGCCCATCCGATCATGGCCCTGGCCGGCCTGTTGCCCGCCCCGCCGGGGGTGATCCAGCGGACGGCCGTGGTCCGCACAGGCGGCTACTGATGATCGCCCGGCGGCTGATCCATGACCGGTCCGGCGGCGTGGCCGTGATGGCGGCCGTGGCGGGCGCCCTTTTGTGCGCCATCGCGGCCCTGGTCATCGATGTGGGATCGGTCGCCCTTTACGCCCGCAAGCTGCAGGGGGCGGCGGACCTGTCGGCCCTGGCCGCCGCGCGAGACCTGGCGCGCCATGCCGACGCCGCCCGCGCCACCGCCGCCGCCAATGTCGGACAGGCCGTCACCGTACAGTCCACGACCGGCCTGTATGTCGCCGACGCCGCGCGGGCGCCGCATGACCGGTTCCAGTCGGGCCAAGGGCCCGCCAACGCCGCGCGCGTGACCCTGAGCGGACAGGCGCCGCTGCATTTCGGGCGCTGGATTCTGGGGCGCGACACCATCGCCGTGCACCGCACCGGCACGGCGGCGACCACATTGGGCGAGCCGTTGGCCATGTTCTCGATCGGATCGCGTCTGGCGCGGCTGGACGGGGGACTGGCCAACGCCCTGCTGTCGGGCCTGACGGGGTCGAACGTCTCGCTGACGGCGCTGGACTACAACGCCCTGGCGGCGGCGGACGTCAGCCTGCTTCAGTTCACCGACGCCCTGTCGACCGACCTGGGTCTGACGGTCGGCGACTATGACGCCCTGTTGCGATCCGAGATCGAGACCAGCCGCGCCCTGAACATCCTGGACCGGCTGGCGGGGGACAGCGACGGATCGGCCCTGAACAAACTGGCCCAGGCGGCGGACGGGCTGCGGCTGAAGATCGGCGAACTGATCGGGCTGGAGGCCGACGCCCCCATGGCCCTGCGCGGCGGGCTGGATGCGCGGGTGTCGGCCCTGGATATGGCCACCGCCATGCTCCAGACGGGTGGCGACCGGCAATTGGCGCTGAACCTGGGCGCCCAGGCGGGGCTGGCGGACCTGAAGGTCAGCCTGGCCATCGGTGAACGGCCCAATGGCTCGCCCTGGATGACGGTGACGGACACGGGCCAACCCATCATCCGCACGGCCCAGGCGCGCCTGTACATCCGCGCCCGCACGGCCCAGGCGCTGTCGGGTCTGGCCCAGGTGACCCTGCCGATCCTGGTGGAGCTGGCGCCGTCCGAGGCGCGGCTGGAATCCTTGCGTTGCACCCCGTCGCAGCGGGTGGATCTGGGGGTGCGGCCCGGCGTGGCGCGCGCCAGCATCGGGACCATCGACGAGAGCCGGCTGCATAATTTCAAACAGAGCCTGACGGTGTCGCCGGCGACCTTCCTGTCGGTCGGGGGCCTGGTCACGGTGACCGGGTCGTCCGAGATCGAGGCCGCCGATCAGGGCTATCGCACCGTCAGCTTCAACGCCGCCGAGATCGAGGAACAGGCGGTCAAGACCGTGGGATCGCGCGGCTTCGTCGGCGGGCTGGTGGCCAGCCTGCTGGGGCGACTGGACATCAAGGTGAAGGTGATCGGCCTGGGGCTGGGCCTGGGGGATCTGGCCGGGGCGTTGGGCGCGCTGCTGGCCCCGCTGTCACCGCTGCTGGACGGGGTGGTCAACGCCCTGCTGGACGCCCTGGGCCTGAAGTTCGGCGAGGCGGACGTGCGGATGCTGGGCCTGTCGTGCCCCGAGGGCGGCAAGCCCGCGACGCCCGTTCTGGTGGGCTAGTGGATCAGTCTTACTCGGCCGTCTGGGCCGGACGCAGACCTTCGACCGCGGGCTGCAGCTGGGCGGGCTTGCGTTCGCCGCCCGAGGCGATGATGCGGTCGATACGGGCCTTTTCGGCGCGGAAGGCGGCCAGGTCGGCGCCCTTCAGCTCGGTGCCCTCGGTGGTGCGGATGCCGGCCGGATTGATCCGCTGGCCGTTGCGCCAGATCTCATAGTGCAGGTGCGGCCCGGTCGAGGCGCCGGTCGAACCGACATAGGCCACGATCTGGCCCTGGCTGACGCGCTGGCCGGCGCGGATGCCCGAGCCGTAGCGCGACAGGTGGCCGTAACCGGATTCCAGCCCATTGGCGTGGCGGATGCGCAGCCAGTTGCCATAGCCGCCCCAACGACGGGCCTCGACCACTACGCCGTCGGCGGGGGCCACGACCGGCGTGCCGGTGCCAGCGGCGAAATCGATGCCCTGGTGCATCTTGCGATAGCCCGAGATCGGGTGACGACGCACGCCGAAGCCCGAGGACACGCGGCGGAAGCTCTGCAGCGGGGTGCGCATCATGGCCGAGCGCAGATTCTTGCCCGAGGCGTCGAAATACTGGGCCGTCTTCGAGCCGGCGGGGGTGAAGCGATAGAAGGTCTGGCCCCGCAGCTGGGCGTACAGCAGTTCGCCCACCGACACCGTGCGGCCCGCCTCGGTCACGTCACGGTCGAAGACCAGGGTGAACTCATCCGAAGAGCGCACGTCGCGCTGCATGTCGAATTTGGTGGCGAACAGGCGGCTGGCGGCGCGCACGATCGAGGCGGTGGCGCCCAGTTCACGGGCGCTGGCCGACAGCGACCGCTCGACGTCGCCCTTCAGCACCATGGTCTCGTGGGTGACTTTTTCTTCCAGCGCGCGCAAGCGCAGGGCGCCGTCGAAGCTGCGCGACACGGTCAACTGGCTGGCCGGGCCGGTGCGCATGGTCAGACCGACCAGCCGGGCCTCGCCCAGGCCGCCGCGCGGGCGCGAGATGGCGGTTTCAAAACGCAGGCCGGCGCGGATCTGATTCACGTCCAGCGCGTTAGCGACTGTGGCGGCGACGGCCGAGGCGTCCTGATCCGAGACGCCGGTGCGGCGCACGGCCTGCTCGAAGGTCTCGCCACGGCGAATCTGTACGGGGACGGCTTCGGGCGCGGTCAGTCCGGCGGGCGCGGCGGCGGCGGCGAAGGCCTGGGCTTCCAGTGTGTCGATCTGGGCCTGGGTCAGCGGCGGCGCTTCTTCAGCCCGCGCGGGCTGATAGACGCGGCCGGCCAACAGGGCCACCGAAACAGCCGCCAGAGCCGTGAACGCATGCGGCGCGAGACGCATCGGCTGGCGACGTGGGTCAAACTGAGCCATCGGTCCCCGACAATCGACGACGCCCACTCGGCGCCAGGACACTCACTTAAGCAAGGATCGGGCCCGAGCGCCCCCGGTCCGCGAAGGCACCGCCTATACCCTGCTGTGTCCCTTATGGGAAGCGCGAAGGATACAAACCGTTAACCGCGCAAGCGTCGCCGATGGCATTCGCGCGTTCGCGGTGGAGTCGTTTCGTCGCGACACACAGATTACGGTCAAGCATCCTGACGCTATGCTTGTGCATTACAGCGCATGTGACGCCGTGACAGCGCCACAATAAGCTGCAAGTGTCCTTGCGGCCACTGTGCAGTGTTTATTGTGCAACGCCGCGATGTTCGGGTTTCCTTCTGATGGTTCAAATCGACGCACCGTTGCGATTCCCGAGGCGCGCATGAGCCGGGGCCGGCGGATGCTGCGTGGGCTGGGCCTGGGGCTGGCGGCCCTGGCCGTTCTGGTGCTGCTGCTGGCCGCCCTGCTGTATCTGAACCGGCGGGCGGCGGCGCGTGAGGTGCTGGTCGGCTGGCTGGAGCGGCGCGGCATCGAAGCGCAGGTCGAGATTGAACGCCTGGAGTTGGACGGTCTGACGGCCAAGGTCCGCATCGGCGATCCCCGAGACCCCGATTTCGCCGCCGAACGGGTCGAGGTCGACTATGCCCTGGGCCTGCCGTGGTCGCGCGGCGGCCTGGGCGTGACGCCCAGCCGGGTGCGCCTGGTTCGCCCGATCCTGCGCGCGCGGTGGGACAAGGATGGTCTCAGCCTGGGGGCGCTGGACCCATTGATCGAGGAATTCACTGGCCAACCGCCGCGTCCCGACAGTCGGGGACCGCTGGTGGTGGTCGAGCGGGGGCGCGTCAATCTGGAGACGGCCCAGGGTCGGCTGGCCGCGACGGCCGACGCCCGGATCGATGACGGCCGATTGATCGCCCTGGACGCCCAACTGCCGTCCACCACCCTGGCGGGCGAGGCGGTCACGGCGCGGAACCTGACGGCTTCGGTCCAGGCGCGGACCGTGGGCGATCGCCTGCATCTGCGCGTGGACGCCGCCGCGGCCCAGGCGGCGGCGCCCGGCTGGTCGGTGGCCAATGGCCAGGCGGCCCTGTCGGGAGAGGTCGCCTATCCCGATATGAAACGCCGGCGCGGCGACGGTCGGGCCGTGCTGGACCTGAAACTGACGGCCGAGGGACTGACGACGGGCCAGACGCAGATGCGCGGTCTGGCGCTGGACGGTGGGTTCGACGGCGCCACGGCGGGCTGGATCGAGACCTTCCGCATCGACGGGCGGTCAAGGCTGACGGCCCGGGCGCAGGCCGTGTCCGGCCCGGACGTCCAGGGGGCGGGCCTGACGCTGGCCGCCCCGGATGCGGCCCTGGTCGTCGCACGCGACACGCGCGGCATGGGGTGGAGCCTGCGCGGCCCGGCGCGGCTGGGGGCCGGACGGCTGGCGACCGACGCCGCCTCGGCCCAGGGGCTGGCGGTCCAGTCCGACGACCTGACGATGGGCGGGCGCGGCGCGGCCATGGAGATGACCGGACCGGCGCGGATCACGGCGACGGCCCTGAGCGCCAGCGACCTACGGTTGGGCCAGGTGACGGGACGGGCCATGCTGGACGCGCGGATGGACGGCGCCCTGTTGATCCAGGCGGACGGCGCCCTGCACGCCGCGCGCGGGGCGTGGCCCCTGTTCGGCCCGGTCGGCGCCGACGATCCCGAAGACCTGAAGGCGATGAAACAGGCGCTGGGCGATTTCGGCCTGTCGGTTCCGGCCGTGCGCCTGACGACGGGCAGCCCCGGCACGACGGTGGCGCTGGATCGGCCGGTCGAACTTCGCCCGCGCAACGGCGGCGTGCTGCGGATCGCGGCGGCCGACGCCCGGCCGGTGTTCGCGGCCGAGCCGGGCCAGGCGGGCGGCGGCGCCCTGAGCCTGAGCGCCGAACGCGGGCGCGGCCTGCCGGAACTTCAGGTCGCGGTTCCCGACTGGCGGCTGACCCCCGGCGGGTTCCAGGCGCGTCTGGACGGGCGCGCGGCGCTGGATTTCGATCTGTTCCGGGGCGTCGAGGCGCAGACCCGCGGCGTCCTGACGTCCGATGGGGGGCGCCTGACCTATGCGCCGGACGACTGTGTCGCGGTTCAGGTCGAACGGCTGGAGCTGGACGAGAACGACGTCACAGACATTTCGGGCCGTTTCTGCCCCACAGAGGGCGCCCCTTTGGTCCTGGTTCAGGACGGCGGCTGGACCGCGCGCGGGCGGCTGGCGGGGGTGGACGCCGCCGCGCCCTTCCTGGCCATGCGGTTCACCGAGGCCGAGGGCGCCCTGACGGCCTCGGGCGGGGCCTCGGGCGTGTCGATGCGGGCCCAGGTGGATCGGGCGCGCGTTCTGGACGCCACCGATCCGCGCCGGTTCAACCCCCTGATCGCCTCGGGCCAGGCCCAGTTGGCGAACGAACGCTGGAGCGGCGGCTTTGATCTGAAGTCGGGCGAACACGCCGTGGGGCGTCTGACGCTGGATCACGACGGGACCACGGGCCAGGGCGGCGTGCTGATCGAGACGCCGATGCTGGTGTTCGTCGAAGACGCGCTTCAGCCCGGCGACCTCAGCCCCCTGGTCGAACCCTTCGTCCAGTCGCCGGCGGTCGGAACGGCGCAATTCACCGGCCGCCTGGGCTGGACCGCCGAGGGCGATGGCGAAAGCGGCGGCCGCCTGGTCGTGCCGGGCCTGGATTTCGTCAGTCCCGCCGGCGCGGTGAAGGGGCTGAGGGGCGAGGTGGCGTTCACCAGCCTGGTCCCCCTGGTCACAGCGCCGGGCCAGCGGCTGACCGCCGACAGCCTGGAGACCCTGACGCCCGTCACCGACGCCGAGGTCGAGTTCGCCCTGGACAAGGCCGGGATCACCGTGGCCGCCGCCGATGTGCATGTGGCCGGCGGCGTGGTGCGGGTCGAGCCGTTCACTGTGCCGCTGGACCCGACCCAGGGCTTCGACGGAGTGATCGTGCTGGATCGGGTGCAGTTGGGCGAAGTCCTGGCCGGGTCGGGTTTCGGCGACAAGGCGCAGCTGGACGCCGTGGTGTCGGGCCGCCTGCCGTTCCGGTCCGAGCCAGGCGGCGGCGGGGTGCGCATTTCGGGCGGCCAGCTTTACGCCGTCCAGCCGGGCCGCCTGTCGATCCAGCGCGAGGCCTTGAGCGGCGTCGAGGCCGGGGGCGGCGGCGCGGACGTTCCGCCCAATACGGTGCAGGACCTGGCCTATCAGGCGATGGAGAATCTGGCCTTCGACACCCTGACGGCCGAGGTGAACAGCCAGGACCAGGGCCGCCTGGGCGTGATGTTCCATATCAAGGGTCGCCACGATCCGCCCCAGCGGCAGGAGCTGCGCCTCAGTCTGGCGGAGCTGATCAGCCGTGAATTCCTGAAGCGCGACCTGCCGCTGCCGTCCGGCACGGGGGTCGATCTGACGCTGGACACCACCTTGAACGCGGATCAACTGTTCGCCGATCTGATCGAACTGAACCGCGCCCGCGCCGGAGAAGGACACACCCCCTGATGTTCGTTCAGAACCCATTCACACAGGACGGCGTTAGATCGTCGCGACCTTTCGGAGAGCCGACCATGACCGGACCGCGCAAGACCTTTCAGCCCCCGATCCGCCTGGCGGGCCTGGCCCTGATGGCCGTTGTGGCCGGTTCGGCCGCCGCCTGCGCGCCGACCGTGCGGGTCGAGGTCGCGCCGATCCAGATCTACGCCAAGCTGGACGCCGATGTGCGCATCAAGCTGGACCAGGAACTGCAGCAGATGCTGCGCGACAACCCCAATCTGTTCTGACGGGATGAAGACCATGACCTTCCGCAAGCTTTTCGTCGTCGCCGCCGCCGTGACGGCCCTGGGCGTCGCCGCGGGCGCGGCCTTCGCCCAGACCGCCCAGCAGAAGACCCTGATCGATTCGGCCAAGGCCGCCGGCGTGGTCGGGGAACAGGCCGACGGTTATCTGGGCGTGCGCCAGCCGGCGTCGGCCGATGCGGCGCTGCAAGCCGCCGTGCGCGCCACCAATGACGGCCGCCGCGCTGTTTATGCCCGCAGCGCCGCAGAGGCTGGCACCACCGCCGATGTGGCCGGCGCCCGGATGTTCGAATCCCAGCTTCTGCCCCGCATCAGCTCGGGCCAGTGGTATCGCAACACCCAGGGCCAGTGGGTCCAGCGCTAAGACACTTGCGCGCCTGACCGGCCTGGGCTGGAAGGGCGCGCATGGACCCGATCTCTGAACGCCTGCTGGCGCGCCACCCCCAGCGGATCGATCTGTCGCTGGACCGGATGCGCGCCCTGTGCGCGGCCCTTGGCGACCCCCAGCACCGCCTGCCGCCTGTCGTCCATGTGGCCGGGACCAACGGCAAGGGCTCGACCGTCGCCCTGCTGCGCGCCATGGCCGAGGCGGCGGGCCTGCGGGTCCATGCCTACACCTCGCCGCATCTGGTGCGGTTCAACGAGCGCATCCGCCTGGCCGGCCGGCTGATCGAGGATCAGGCCCTGAACGGCGTGCTGGACCGGGTCGAGGCGGTGGGCGGTGAAGCCACCGTATTCGAAAGCACGACCGCCGCCGCCTTTCTGGCCATGAGCGAGACGCCCGCCGATCTGGCCCTGATCGAGGTCGGCCTGGGCGGGGTGCTGGACGCGACCAATGTGATCGAACGGCCGCTGCTCAGCGTCATCACCCCCGTCGATCTGGACCATGCCGAGTTCCTGGGAACCGATCTGGCGGCCATCGCGGGCGAAAAGGCGGGCGTGCTGAAATCCGGCGCGCCCGGCGTGGTGGCGCGCCAGCGGCCCGAGGCCATGGCCGCCATCGAACGGGCCGCCGCCGCCGTGGCCGCGCCCCTGACGGTCATGGGAACCGATTTCGACGCCTGGCCCGAAAACGGCGCCCTGGCCTTCCAGTCGACCGAGCGGTTCCTGGACCTGCCGGCCCCGGCGCTGGCGGGCGGGCACCAGTTCGACAATGCCGGCCTGGCCGTAGCCGCCGCGCTGGAGCTGGGCCTGCCGGAGGCGGCGATCGCACAGGGACTGACCACCGCCGTCTGGCCTGCGCGTCTGCAACGGCTGACGGCCGGTTCCTATGGCCAGACGGCGCGGGCGGCGGACGCCGAACTGTGGCTGGACGGCGGGCACAACCCCCATGCGGCTCGGGCGCTGGCCGAGTTTCTGGCGGCGCGTCAGGCGCGGGCGCCGATGCCCCTGGCCCTGATCGTCGGCATGCTGGGCAACAAGGATGCAGGCGGCTTCTTCGAGGCGCTGAAGGACACCGGCGGCCACGTCTTCACCGTGCCGTTCGATGGAGCAGCGGCGGACCCTACGGCCCTGGCGGCGGTGGCCCGGGGGCATGGCCTGGGCGCCATGCCCGCCGCCTCGGTCACCCAGGCGCTGGACCGCGCCCTGGCGCTGGGCGCCGGGCGGGTCGTGATCTGCGGCTCGCTGTATCTGGCGGGCGAGGTGCTGGGCGCATCGCCCGACACCTGGCCAACCTGACGGGGTTTAGCGGAAGGGCGGCTCGTCGAAGGCCCGCAGCTTGCGCGAATGCAGCTTCATGCCCTCGGCCCGCAGCAGGTCGATGGCCTGGATGCCGATCTGCAGGTGTTCCGAGATCGAGCCTTCATAGAAGCGGTTGGCCATGCCCGGCAGCTTGATCTCGCCGTGCAGCGGCTTGTCCGACACGCACAGAAGGGTGCCGTAGGGCACGCGGAACCGATAGCCCTGGGCGGCGATGGTGGCGCTTTCCATGTCGATGGCCACCGCGCGGCTCAGGTTGAAGCGCAGCGCCGATTTCGAATAGCGCAGCTCCCAGTTGCGGTCGTCGGTGGTGACCACCGTGCCGGTGCGCAGGCGGCGCTTGACCTCTTCGCCGGGCGCCCCCGAAACGATCTTGGCCGCGTCGTAAAGGGCGCGCTGAACCTCGGCGATGCTGGGGATCGGAATGTCCGGAGGCAGCACGGCGTCCAGAACGTGGTCGTCGCGCAGATAGGCGTGGGCCAGCACATAGTCGCCGACCGTCTGGCTGGGCCGCAGGCCGCCGCAATGGCCGATCATCATCCAGGCATGCGGCCGGGTGACCGCCAGGTGGTCGCAGATGGTCTTGGCGTTCGACGGTCCCACGCCGATGTTGACCAGGGTCACCCCCTCCCAGCCCGGCGCCGTCAGGTGATAGGCCGGCATCTGATGCTTGCGCCACGCCTGGTCCAGGATGGCCAGTTCGGGGTCGGGATTTTCGCGCGTGATGATAACGCCGCCGGCGCAGCTCAGGGTCTCATAGGGGCTGTTCGGATCGGCCAGCTGGGCGCAGGCCCAACGCACGAACTCGTCGACATAGCGGTGATAGTTGGTGAACAGGATGTAGTTCTGGACGTCGTCGACGCGCGTACCCGTATAGTGTTTCAGCCGCGCCAGAGAGAAGTCGGTGCGCAGGCCGTCGAACTGGGCCAGGGGGAAGGTCTCGCCCACATCCCACAGACCATCCGACACCTCGTCGCCGATATGGGCCAGGTCGGTGGTTGGGAAATACCGCGCGATGGCCGCCGTCATGGTGCGGTCCAGCACCACGTCCGAGCCATCCAGCACATAGGGGAAGGGGATTTCCTGGTCCGACGGCTCGACTTCGAACCGAGCGCCATAGTCGGCCTCCAGCAACTCCAGCTGCTGGATCAGATAGGGGCCGTACAGGTCCGGGCGGGTGATGGTGGTTTCATAGACGCCGGGCCGCGACAGCCGGCCGAAGGCGCGGGTCTCAAGGTTGGCGGGCCGTTCGCCGAACCAGCTGACCCGCAGGCGCGGATAGGCGAACAGGCCCTTGGCGCGCGCTTCGGCGTCGGGGCGTTCACCGGTTTCAAGGAAGGTCTTCACCGCTTGGCGCAGGTCAGCGACGGAAGCGGTGTAGAGGGTTTCGAGGCGGGCCAGCGCCGCCTGTGCGTTCATCGTGTTTGTCATGGCCTCCTTTAGCGGAAGACCATGGCGTTTGCGAGACGGCGACGCTTAATCGTCGTTTCGGCCCTGGATGTTCACATCCGTCAGGGTCAGCCGGTCCTGAACGATGTCGAAGGTCAGGCCCGCCGAACCGCCTTCGCCGCAGCAGTTGGCGTCCGACGCGCGCCACAGCGGCGTGTGGGCGCTCAGTTCCGGGAAATGCCAGCGCGGCTGGTGCCGCACCTCGAACCCCTTCAGCAGATCGCCAGCCCGGCTCTGCCAGTCCACGTCAACCGCCCGCCAGGCGCCGTCGCGCCACAGCATCATCACCGTCATGTCGCCGCTGCCGGTGCCGCGCGAGATGCCGGGCACGATCAGCAGCCACTGACCCTCGCCATGGGGCGTCAGCATGGGGGCGTCATAGCGCGACCCCTCGAAGGTCCAGTAGATCGGCTTCAGCGCGCCGCCGGCCTCCTGCTCGAAGATCACCACCCCGCCGCCGACGCCGTCTTCGTCGGTGAAGCCGTCCTGGATCTGGAACCACAGCCGCTGGTCGCCGCCCTGGACGAAGCCGCCGGATGTGACCGAACAGCCCTTCAACACGATGTCCACGCACCCGGCCTGAAGGGCCTCGGTCGTGGTGCGGACGGCGCGGGCCTTGCGGTCCTGGACGATGCGGCGTTGCAGCCGCTCCAGCTCATAGGTTTCGTCGCCCCGCTCGTCGGCCGGCAGCGACAGCCAGTAGCGATGCTGGTTTTCGACTTCATAAGGCAGGGGCGTCAGGGCCAGGGCCTGACGATAGGCGCCGTCCAGTGTGGTCGCCACCGGCTCCTGGGCGGCGGCGGGGGCCTGGGTGCAGGCGGCGGCGGCCAGGGCCGAAGCCAGAATCGAAACGGTCAGCAGGCGCATGGGGTTCTCCAGTCGCCAATCATTGTGCGCCGGGTCCGGCGTCGGCGCTACTGACCGACCCTGACGGCGCCGCCAGCCGGTCATGCAGAAAAGCGGCCAGGGCCGAGGGCGTGGCGTCGGTGGTCTCCAGCAGGGGCGGCTGGTCTGCGGCCGAAAAGGCGGCGCGTGTGGCCGCGGCGTCGAACCCCCGGCGCGTCCGGCCGTGCGTGATGGCGGCGACCGCCCGGATCAGGCCCGTCCGGCCGACGGCGGCCATATAGCGGCGGTCCCGCGCCAGCATCCAGGCCGCATGGGCGCCGTCGCCCCAGCCCAGAACGGTCAGGCGCCCCGGATCGCCGCCGTAGCCTTCGCACGCTTCGGCGGCCGAACTTACCGCCCGGGCGGCGTCGGCGATGAAGTCGGCAAAGGCCGTGCCCGGCGCGGCGCGCACCCCCGCCGCCACGCCCAGAAAGCCCTGATCCGCCATGGCGCGGCCCAGGTGCCGCCCGGCCGCCCGATCACCGCCCGTCAGGATCACCACGACCGGCGCGGCCGCGATGGACCGGGATGGCGCGAACATCTCCAGCCTCTGTCGCGGGTCGGGGCCATAGGGCGCGGTCGCGACGCGTCCGCCCGCCTGGGCCGAGGCGGTGGCGGCGGTCGCCAGGCTGGGCCAGGCCAGGACGGAAGCGATCAGGCCGCGTCGGGTCATGGCCCAGCTAGGCATGGAATCGGTCGGCGGCTCAATCGCGGCCGCGCAGATCGCTCTGGACCGGCGTTTGAAATTGCACCGTAATCGGCGCGTATTTCACGAAATCCATATCAGATTGTCGCATATTCTTTACATCGACGCATTTTGGCGCATTATCGCTCCGAACCCTGATCGAATTCAGGTCCAGACCGGGAGGTTTCGCATGCGCCGTTTCATCATCTCCGCCGCCGCCAGCGCCCTGGCCTTGAGCGCCTTCACCCCCGCCATGGCCGCCCCGCCCGGCGGCGAGACGCGCGCGGCGGCAAGGCCGCAGGCGGTGATGTGGTGCGAAAGCGGCGCCATCGCCCGCCGCGACTATGAGCGCCAGTACGGCCAGGCGCCGGTGTTCATGACCGCCGATCAGGTGCTGAGCGCCAAGCGTCGGGGCGAGACCTGGTCGGCCCCGCGCTGCATGACCTCGCGCGAACACGCCCGCCTGTCGCGCACCCTGGAGACGCGCCGCACCGGCGCCTGATCCGCACCGAACGACAAAAAAAGGGGACGCGGGGCCTGGCCCTCGCGTCCCCTTCTTCATGAGCGATAAGGCTTCATGAGCGATAAGGCGTCGCCTCAGCGCGCAGCGCCGGTCCCGATGTGGCGGTCCAGCCAGCCGAACACCTCATTGTGCCATTGCAGGCTGTTCTGCGGACGCAACACCCAGTGGTTCTCGTCCGGGAAGACCAGGAAGCGGCTCTCGATGCCCTGACGCTGCAGGGCGGTGAAGGTCGACAGGGCCTGGGACGTGGGGATGCGGAAGTCGCGGTCGCCCTGGACCACCAGCATCGGCGTGCGCCAGTTGGCGACGTGATTGGCGGGGTTGAAGCGCTGATACCCCTCGGGGTTCTGCCAGGGCGTGCCGCCGTTCTCCCATTCGGTGAACCACAGCTCCTCGGTGGCGAAGCCCATGTTGAAGGTGTCGAAGACGCCGTCGTGATTGACCAGGCATTTCCACGGCTCGTTCCACTGGCCCGCGATCCAGTTGACCATATAGCCGCCGTAGGAGGCGCCCAGGGCGCAGGCGCGGTTCCCGTCCAGGAAGCCATAGGTCGACAGGGCGTGGGCCCAGCCCTTCTGCAGGTCTTCCAGCGGGCGGTCGCCCCAGTGCTGGCTGATTGAATCCGTGAACGCCTGGCCGTAGCCGGTCGAGCCGTGGAAATCGATCATCACCACCGCATAGCCCGCGCCCGCATAGGACGACGGGTTCCAGCGGAACGACCAGCTGTTGCCGAACGACCCCTGCGGCCCGCCGTGGATCAGGAAGGCGACCGGATATTGCTGTCCCTCGACATAGTTGGCGGGCTTGATGACATAGCCATGCACCGTCTCGCCGTTCCAGCCGGGGAAGCTGAACTGCTCGGCCTCGCCAAAGGCGCGCTGATCCAGAACAGGGTTCACCCGCGTCAGGCGGCGCGGCATTTCCCGGCCGCGATAGGTCTTGAACCACAGCTCCGACGGGGTCTGCAGCGTGTCCTGGGCGAAGACGATGCCCGACGGCGTCAGGCTGAAGGCCGAGACATGGCCCGGGCCGGTGATCGGAACGACGCTGTCACGCTGGACGTCCACGGCGAAGATGCGCGTCTGGCCCACGTCTCCGGCGGTGACATACAGGGTCCGTCCGTCGGCCGACCATTGCACGGCGTCGGCCGAACGGTCCCATTGCGGGGCCACGCGGCTGACCTGGCCGGTGACCATGTCGCGCAGCATGATGGCGAACTGATCGGCCTCGAACCCCGGCCGGGCCATGGCGCGATAGGCCATCATCTTGCCGTCGGGCGAAAAGACCGGGCCGGTGTCCCAGGCGTCGTTGTCGTCGGTCAGATTCTCGAACCGCCCGCCGCCCGACAGGTCGGTGCGGTACAGGTCGAAATTGGTGCTCCACGGCTCGGTCTTGCCGGCCTCGCGCGCCGAGAAGACCACGCCCCGGCCATCGGGGGTGAAGGTGAACTCGCCCTCGTCGCCGAACGGCTTGGACGGGGTGTCGCCGTCAAAGCCCTTGGTCACCCAGGCGGCGTCGCCCGTGGCGCGGCCGTCGGCGCCGATCGAGACGGCGAACAGATGGTTCTGGGTGTGGTCGTTCCAGGTGTCCCAGTGGCGCACGAACATGCGGTCATAGACCATGCCGGTCGACTTGCGCTCGGCCGCCGCCTTGCCGCGCTGGACCGAGGCGTTGAGGTCCGCCGCATCGGGATAGACCGCCAGCGACACCAGCAGCCGGTCGGCGCCGGGGCTCAGGCGATAGGCGTTGACGTCGGTGGGCAGGTCGGTGACCTGGACCGCGCCGGTCCCGTCCGCCTCGGCCCGCCAGACCTGGCTGGAGCCCGACCGGCCCGACAGGAAATAGATGCGCCCGTCCGAACCCCAGCGCGCGGTGTTGGCGCCGCCGTCCGACAGGGCCAGGCGGCGCGGCTCGGCCGATCCGTCCAGGCCGCGGATCCACACATGGTTGGTGCGGCGGTTGGCGTCCATGTCGGTGGTGGTGACCGAATAGACCACCCATTTGCCGTCCGGCGACACCTGGGGGTCGGACAGGCGGTTCAGGCCGATCATGTCCTGATAGGTGAAGGGCGCGGTCGCGGCCGTCGCCTGGATCGACGGGGCGGGGACGGGCGCGGGGCCTTCGGCCAGGGCGGGGGCGGCGGCGGCGATCAGGGCGACGGCGGACAGGCCGGTCAGCAGGCGGTTCAGGCGGGTCATGCAGGGCGATCCTTGCGCTTGACGAAAACAGCGGCGGCCCGAGGCGTAGCACCGCCCCGCCCCGGCCGCAAAGCCGCTTGCCCCCGGCCGCGCCAGCGGCGACAACCGGTGGGCATGACGCCCGCTTCGCCCCACATCGTCGACGTGCTGATCGCCGAGCGGGCGCCGCGCCTGACCGGCTCGATCCTGTGGCCCGTCGTGCGGCCGGGTCTGTACAGCCTGTTGGGCTATCGCCAGGCGCGGTCCATGGCCGAAGCCATCGCCGATCTGCCGGGCCGAGACGCGCTGGATCATGTGGCGGACCTGCTGGACCTGAAGGTGTCGGCGCTGAACCTGGACCGGGTTCCCGCCACCGGCCGCTGCATCGTCGTGGCCAACCATCCGACCGGCATCGCCGACGGGGTGGCGGTGTTCGACGCCATCCGCAGACGGCGCACCGACAGCATCTATTTCGCCAACGCCGATGCGCTGCGGGTCTCGCCGCGCCTGGGCGAAGCGGTCATTCCGGTCGAATGGGTGGTCGACAAGCGCACGCGCGAAAAGACCCGCGCCACCCTGGCCGCCGCCAAGGCCGCCTTTGAGGCCGAGCGCTGCGTGGTCATGTTCCCGGCCGGACGGCTGGCGCGGGTGGGGCGCGACGGCTCTCTGACCGATCCCGAATGGGCCACCACCGCCGCCTCCCTGGCGCGCAAATATGATGCGCCCATCGTGCCGATCCATGTCAGCGGTCCCTATTCGCGCCTGTTCCATCTGTTCGACCGATTCTCGCGCGAACTGCGGGACGTGACCCTGTTCCACGAGATGCTGAACAAGAAGAAACAGGCCTTTCGCCTGACCGTGGGCCTGCCGGTCCCGCCGTCGCGGCTGGACATTGATCCGGCCCGCGCGACCTATGCGCTGAAAGCCTTCACCGAGCGCGTCCTGCCGGCCCAGCCGGATGCGGAATTCGCATGATCGTGCATCTGGCCGACGCCGAGGCGACGACGCGGCTGGGCGCGGCCCTGGCGCCGCTGCTGGCGGCCGGGGACGCCGTGCTGCTGCATGGCCCCCTGGGCATGGGCAAGTCGACCCTGGCGCGCGGCCTGATCCGCGCCCTGACCACGCCCGATGAAGACGTGCCCAGCCCGACCTTCACCCTGGTGCAATTCTATGAGAGCGAACCGGCCATCGCCCATTTCGACCTGTACCGCCTGACCCGGCCGGAAGAGGCGGTCGAGATCGGCCTGGACGAGGCGCTGGATCGCGGGGCCGTTCTGATCGAATGGCCCGAGCGGCTGGGCGACGATCCGGTCGCCTGGCTGGGGGTCGAGCCGCTGAAGATCACCCTGGCCGAACACGACGGGGGGCGCCGTGCGACCGTTTCCGGCGCAGGCGACTGGGAACAGAGGCTGAAGGATCTGCATGTCTGACCGCGAACGCCAACGCCTGGACTTCCTGACCGTCGCCGGCCTGAGCGAGGCGGCGCGCGCAGCCTTGCCCGGCGACGCCTCGACCCGGCGGTATGAACGGCTGACCACGCCGGATGGTCGGTCCCTGATGCTGATGGACCAGCCCGCGGCCGCTGAAAGCCGCCCCTGCGACCCCGCCTGGTCGCCGGATCGGCGTCAGGCCGAGGGTTGGAACGCCGTGGCCCGCCTGTCGGCCGGGCGGATCGAGGCCTTTGCGGCGGTGGCGGCGCATCTGAAGGCTCTGGGCCTATCGGCGCCCGAGGTCGTGGCTCTGGATGCCGAGGCGGGCCTGGCCGTGCTGGAGGATTTCGGCGACGCCCTGTTCGCGCGGGTGATCGAAGACGGCGCGGACGAGACGCCCTTGTACATGGCCGCCATCGAGGCCCTGGCGGTCATCCATCAGTCGCCGACGCCGGAAGTTCTGCGCGGCCCCGGCGGCGACTGGCCGCTGCTGACCTATGACCAGACGGCGCTGCAGGGCGGGGCCGATCTGTTCGTGGAGTGGATGCCCCGGCTCAAGCCCGAACTGGCCTTCGACGACGTGGCCATGGCCGACTGGCGCGCGGCCTGGGCGCCGGTGGTCGAGCGCGGCGCGACCGGGGCGACCGTCATGGCCCACCGCGACTATCACGCCGAGAACCTGATCTGGCTGCCGGATCGCGACGGCGCGGCGCGGGTGGGCATGATCGACTTCCAGGACGCGGTGCGGGCGCATCCGTCGTGGGATCTGCATTCCCTGTTGCAGGACGCGCGGCGCGATGTGCCTCCGGCGCTGGAGGCGGCGGCGCTGGATCATTATTTCGTCCTGCGTCCCGACGTGGACCGGGCGGCCTTCATGCAGGATTACGCCGGTCTGGCGGCCCTGAACGAGGCGCGCATCCTGGGGATCTTCGCCCGGCTGATCGTGCGCGACGCCAAGCCCCGATACGCCGCCTTCATGCCGCGCATGTGGACGCATCTGGAGCGCAATCTGCGCCAGCCGGGACTGGAGACGGTCGCCGACTGGTTCGCCCGCCATGTGCCGCCGGAGGCCCGGCGATGAGCGCGCCGAGGACGGCGATGGTGCTGGCCGCCGGCCTGGGCACCCGCATGCGCCCCCTGACCGATGACCGGCCCAAGGCTCTGGTCGATGTCGGCGGCCGGGCCCTGATCGACCATGTGCTGGATCGGCTGGCCGAGGCCGGGGTTCAGCGGGCGGTGGTCAATGTCCACTGGTTCGCCGACCGGCTGGAGGCGCATCTGAAGGCGCGCGGGCGGGGGCCCGAGATCGTCATTTCCGACGAACGGGCGGAACTGCTGGAGACCGGCGGCGGGCTGAAGAAGGCGCGGCCGCTGCTGGGCGACGATCCGGTGTTCGTGGCCAATATCGACAGCGTCTGGATCGACCGCGGAAGCGCGCTGGCCGAACTGATCCGCCTGTGGGACGCCGACCGCATGGACGCGGCCCTGCTGCTGGCACGACGCGAAGGGTCGATCGGCTTCGAGGGGGACGGGGATTTCTTTCTGGCCGATGACGGGCGGCTGGGGTTCCGGGGCGACGCCGCCAGCGCGCCCTACGCCTATATGGGGGTGCACATCACCCGGCCGGACTATGCCGACACCGGGCCGGAGGGTCCGTTTTCGCTCAGCCCCCTGTGGCGCGCCTCGGCGGCGGCGGGACGGCTGTATGGCTGTGTTCTGGACGGCGACTGGATGCATGTCGGCGATCCGCAGGCCCGCGATGAGGCCGAGGCGCGACTGAAGGGCGCCGCGTGAGCCTGATCTTCGATCCGTTCGCGGGTGCGGGGCCGCGCTGGTGGGCCATCGCGGCGCATCGGCCGTTCCTGGAAGACCTGGCGCGCGGTGTGCTGGACTGGATGGGACCGGCGGCGCCCGAAGCGCTGGGGGATGCGGTGATCCTGCTGCCCAACCGGCGGGCGACGCGCGACTTCACCCGCGCCCTGGCCCGGATGGCGGGCGACCGGCCGGTGCTGCTGCCGCAGGTGCGGCCCCTGGGCGACCTGGAGGAGGACGAGGCGCCGTTCGCGCCGGGCGAACTGGGTCTGGACCTGCCGCCGGCCATCGCCCCCCTGACGCGCCGGTTCGAGATGGCGCGCATGATCGTGCAGGATTTCGATCCCGGCCTGACGCCCCGTCGCGCCCTGGACATGGCCGAGGCCCTGGGCGGCTTCATGGATTCCTGCGCCCTGGAAGAGGTCGCCGACATCGAGCGGGTCGCCGATCTGGCCGAGCGCGACCTGGCCCAGCACTGGAAGGAATCGGCCCGGTTCCTGGGGCTGGCGGTCACGGCCTGGCCGCAACGGCTGGCCGAGCTGGGGCTGATGGATGCGGTCCAGCGGCGCGCGCGCCTGCTGCGGCGCCTGGCCCAGCTGTGGGACGAACGGCCGCCAGCCCATCCGATCATCGCCGCCGGGGCCGCCGCCGCCGGGCCGGGCGCCGCCGCCGTTCTGGCGGCCGTGGCGCGCGCGCCGCGCGGCTGCGTGGTCGCGCCGGGGCTGGATCTGATGCTGGACCCGGCGGTGTGGGACCAGATCGACGACCAGCATCCGCAGGGCGGGCTGAAACGCATCCTGGCTGTGGCCGGGATCGAGCGGGCGCAGGTGCGGCCCTGGCCCGGCGGCGACGACGCCACCAACCCGCGCGGCCCGGCCCGCACCCAGGTCTTGAACGAGGCCCTGCGTCCGCCCGAGGCGACCAGCGACTGGCTTGCCGCCATCCGCGACCTGCGCGCCCAGGCGGCCGAGGCGGGACAGGCGGCCGATCCGGTGGCCGAGGGTCTGGCGGGCTTGAGCCTGCTGGAGGCGCGGGCCGAGGAAGAGGCCGCCGCCGCCATCGCCATGATGATGCGCCAGACGCTGGAGACGCCCCACGCCGACGGCTCGCCCCGCACCTGCGCCCTGGTGACGCCGGACCAGGGGCTGGCCCGGCGGGTGCGGGCGCGGCTGGAGCGCTGGGGCGTGGTCCCGGACGTGTCGGTGGGCGATCCCTTGAGCCTGCATCCGGCCGGGACGCTGGTCGATCTGGCGGCGCGCTGGCTGGCGGCGCCGACCGATCCGCACCTGATCCTGGGGCTGGCCAAGCATGCCCTGGTGCGGCCGCGCCTGATCGAGGCGCACGGCCCCGCCGCCCTACGGGCGCTGGAGCGTCACGCCCTGCGCGGATCGGCGCCGCGCACCTGGCCCCGCATGGTCGAGCGGCTGCTGAAGGCCGCCGGACCGGATCGCAACGGCCGCGAACCACCGCCGGGGCGCAAGGCCGATCTGGACGCCGCGCGCGGCCTGGCCCAGGCGCTGGAGACCCTGCATGCCGGCGCCGTCTTTCAGACCCTGCCGCTGGACCAGGCGGCGAACACCCTGACCGGTCTGGTCGAGGCCCTGGCGGGACAGGGCGCCTGGGCCGGGGCGGACGGCGAGGCGGCGGCGGGTCTGCTCAGCGCCCTGATCGACGGCGGCGCGGCCTTGGGGGACATCGACGCCGAGGGCCTGGCCGAACTGATCGAGATGCTGGCGCGCGAGACGCCGGTGCGCGGCGCCGAGGCGACCCATCCGTCCTTGCGCATCCTGGGGACCATCGAGGGATCGCTGGCGCGGGCGGACCGGATGATCCTGGCCGGGCTGGAAGAGGGCGTCTGGCCCGCCGTCGCCGCGACCGACCCCCTGCTGTCGCGGGCCATGCGCACAGCCCTGGGCCTGCCGCCGGTCGAACGACGGGTGGGTCAGGCGGCGCATGAGTTCGTCCAGGCCGCCGCCGCGCCCGAGGCGGTGCTGGTCTGCACCCAGCGGCGCGGGGGCCAGCCGGCGGTGCGGTCGCGCTGGCTGTGGCGATTGGAAATGCTGGTGCGCGCCGCCAACGATCCCGCGCACGCGCCGGTGGCCCTGAGCGCGCCTGAGCATGTTCAGGACTGGGCCGCGCGGCTGGATGCGCCGTCGCCAGGCCGCCCCCGCTTGGCCCGACGCCCCGACCCGCGCCCGCCGGTCGAACGGCGCCCGCGCAGCCTGTATGTCACCGGCGTCGAACGCTGGATCCGCGACCCCTATTCTCTCTACGCCCAGCGCATCCTGAACCTGGAGCAGATCGACCGCCCCGGCCGCGACATCGAGGCCATGGCGCGCGGCCAGGCCATCCACTCTGCCATCGAACGCTTCACCGAAGACTGGCCCGTGGACCTGCCGCCCGACGCCGAGGACCGGCTGCACGCCCATCTGATGCGGGCGCTGCGCGAAGAAGGGTTCGAGGACGCCGACCTGGCGCGCGAGGGACCGCTGGCGCGCAACGCCGCCCGCTGGCTGGTGGCGTTCGAACAGGAGCGGCGCGCGCGGGGCATCGAGATCGCGGTGGAGCAGGTGGGCGTCCTGCCCATCGTCACGCCGGGCGAAGCCTTCATGCTGAAGGCGCGGGCCGATCGCATCGAACTGTCGGCGACCGGGGCCACGGTGATGGACTTCAAGACGGGCGCCCCGCCCAGCGCGAAACAGGTCAAAGCCGGTCTGGCGCCGCAACTGACCCTGACCGGCGCCATCCTGGCCGGCGGTGGGTTCCAGGCGACTCGCGGCCCGGTCGATCCCGAGGCCCTGACCTATGTGCGGGTCAGCGGGCGCAAGGTGGCGGGCGAGGTCGTGACCCGCGCCGAAGGGGCCGAGGCGGCCGCCCTGTCCGAGGTCGCACTGGAGGGTCTGAAGGCGCGCATCGCCCGGTTCGACGACCCGGCGACCCCCTATCTGTCGTGGGCCGCGCCGCAGTTCATGGGCCAATACGGCGGCGGCTATGACCACCTGGCGCGTGTTTGGGAATGGGCCGTGGCCGGTTCGGTGGAGGTCGAGGAATGAGCGCCGCCCTCGATCCCGTGCGCCAGGCCCCGATTCAGGCTCTGGCCAATCAGATCGCCGCCGCCGATCCGGCCGCGACCGTCTTCGTCACCGCCAACGCCGGATCGGGCAAGACTTCGACCCTGGTCAACCGGGTGGCGCGGCTGCTGCTGGGCGGGGTCGATCCGGGCGCGGTGCTTTGCGTCACCTACACCAAGGCCGCCGCCGCCGAGATGCAGACCCGCCTGTTCGAACAGCTGGGCGACTGGGCGGTGAAGTCCGACGCCGAGCTGGCGGCCGCCCTGGCGAAACTGGACGGCCGCGATCCCAAGGCGCTGGACGGCGAGGCCCTGTCGCGGGCGCGGCGCCTGTTCGCCCGCGCGCTGGAGACGCCCGGCGGGCTGAAGATCCAGACCATCCACGCCTTCTGCGAAAAACTGCTGCGGCGCTTTCCCATCGAGGCGGGGGTGTCGCCGCGCTTCACCGTGCTGGAGGACGAGGCGGCGCGCGCCCTGTCGCGCCAGGCCCGCCGTGACCTGGCCCAGGCGGCGGTCCGCGACCCCGAAGGTCCGGTCGGCGCCGCATATGCCCATTTCGCCGTCGCCCTGGATCATGAGCGGTTCAACGGCCTGCTGGCCCTGATCGAGGCCCAGCGCATCGGCCTGCTGCAGCATGTGCAGGCGATGGAGGCCGGGTCGGCGCCCGACCCCTGGACCGCCGTGGGCGTGGCGCCGGGCGAAACGCCCCAGACCCTGGGCGCGGCCTTCATGGCCCGGCTGGATGCGCGCGGCTGGCGTGAGGCGGCCGAGGGCATGGCGACCGGCTCCAAGACCGATCAGGACGCCGCCATCCGCATGCGCGCGGCCCAGCCGCCGGAGGCGACCTTCGACGATCTGGAGCCGGTGTTCATGACCGGCGGCGGAACCCCGCGCGCGCGTCTGGGCACCAAGTCGGCGCCCCCGGCGGCCGTGACCTTCCTGGCGGAAACGCAAGGCGCCTATCTGGCGGCGCTGGATGGGGTGCGGGCCGCGCGGGTGGCGGACGAGACGGCCAAGGTGCTGACGCTCGCTCAAGCCTATGGCGCGCTATACGACCTGGCCAAGGTGCGGCGCGGGGCGTTGGACTTCCCCGATCTGGTGGCGCGCACGGCCGAGCTTCTGACCCGCCGCGACGGCGCCGCCTGGGTTCTGTACAAGCTGGACGCGCGCATCGAACATGTCCTGATCGACGAGGCCCAGGACACGGCGCCCGAGCAATGGGACATCGTGCGCGCCCTGACCGAGGAGTTCTTCGCCGGCCCGGTGGCCGGGCGCACCCTGTTCGCGGTGGGGGACGAGAAACAGTCCATCTATTCCTTCCAGGGTGCGCGGCCGGAACGGCTGCTGGAGGAAAGCCGCCAGTATCAAGACCGCGTCCTGGGCGCCGGGCGGCCGTTCGCCGAGGTGCCGCTGGACACCTCGTTCCGCTCGACCCAGACGGTGCTGGATTTCGTCGACGCCGTGTTCGGCACGCCCGAGCGCGCGCGCGCCCTGTCGCCGGATCGCGGCGACATGCCCCGGCACCTGGCCGCCCGCGCCGGTCACCCCGGCTGTGTCGAGATCGTCGACCTGTTCGTGGACGAGAAGGCGCCCGAGGCCGAGGCCTGGGACGCGCCGGTGGACCAGGAGCCGCCGACCGGATCGCGCAAGCGCCTGGCCGAACGCCTGGCCGCCGACATCCGCCGACAGGTCGAACAGGGCGTGGCGGTGCATGACCGGGACGGCGCCCTGCGCCCCTGCGGCTATGGCGACTTCCTGATCCTGGTGCGGCGGCGCGATGCGACCTTCGAAGAGATCCTGCGCGCCCTGAAGGCTCAGGGCATTCCGGTGGCCGGGGCCGACCGGCTGAAGCTGAAGGACCATATCGCCTTCGACGACCTGATGGCGGCGGCGCGCTTCGCCCTGTTCCCCGACGACGATCTGTCGCTGGCCGAAATCCTGCGCGGACCCCTGTGCGATGTGGATGAGGACGGACTGTTCGATCTGGCGGGGCGGCCGGGGCGCGGCGGTCTGTGGCGGGAACTGCGCGAACGGGCGGATGAGCGGCCGGAGTGGGCGGCGGCGCGCGACCTGGCCCAGGCAGCCATCGCCAGTCGGGATCGTGATCCCTTCGCCTTCTTCAGCGGCCTGCTGAACCGGATCGACAACAGCGGCCGGTCGGGCCGCGCGCGGTTCCTGGCGCGGCTGGGCGCCGAGGCGGCCGAGGCGCTGGACGAGACCCTGGCCCAGGTTCTGGCGGCCGAACAGCGCGGGGCCGCCGACCTGGAGACCTGCCTCGCCCGGCTGGAGGCGGCCGAGGTGGAGGTGAAGCGCGAGCTGGACCAGGCGCGCGGTCAGGTGCGGGTCATGACGGTGCATGGCGCCAAGGGGCTGGAGGCGCCGATCGTCATCCTGCCGGACACCACCGCCCGGCCCAAGGCCCAGGGTCCGGCCCTGATGCAGGGCGCAGGGGGCTGGCTGATGTGTCCCGGCGCCGCGCGCGACGACTGCGCCGCCAGCGCCGCCCTGCGCGCCCAGCGGGACGAGCGGATTGCGGCGGAGGGGATGCGGCTGCTGTATGTCGCCCTGACGCGGGCGCGCGACCGCATCGTCATCATGGGCCGGACGGGGGTGAAGGCGCCCGACGACGGCAGCTGGTGGACGGTGCTGACCGAGACCTTCGAGCGGCTGGGCGACGCCGTGCGCCCGGCGGGGCCGGGCCTGCGCCGTTATGGCCTCGATCCCGTCGCGGTCCCGCAGACGGACCCCGCTGCGCCCGGCCCGGCCGCCGCCCTGCCCGACTGGACCACACGCGCGGCGCCCATCGATCGAGCCGGACGGCTGGCGTCGCCGTCGCAACTGGGCGAGATGCGGCGCATCCCGGCGCCGTCGCCGCTGCTGCGCGCCGGGCGGCTGGGCCGGTTCCGGCGCGGCGATCTGATCCACCGGTTGCTGGAGCGCCTGCCCGAGGCGCCGGCCGCGGCCTGGCCCGACCTGGCCGCCCGCCTTCTGGCGCGCGAGCCGGATCTGACGCCGGACCAGAAGGCCGAGATGGCCCAGGCCGCCCTGGGCGTGCTGAACGACGCGCGCTTCAGCGCCGTGTTCGGCCCCGGCTCGCGCGCCGAGGTCGCCATCACCGGCGGGGCGCCGGAACTGGGCGCCGGGGTCACCCTGGCCGGGCGGATCGACCGTCTGGTGGTGGCGCCGGACCGGGTGCTGATCGTCGATTACAAGACCAACCGCCCCGCGCCCGACCGTATCGAGGACGCCGACCCGGCCTATGTGCTGCAACTGGCGGCCTATGCGGCGGTGCTGCGGCGGCTGTATCCCGACCGGCCGGTCGAGGCGGCCCTGGTCTGGACCGACGGGCCGCGCCTGACCCCCGTGCCGCGCGCGCTGATGGATGCAGCTCTGGCGGTCGCCGCATCCGCCCCCCACATCCCCGCCGACGAATCGCCTATGCTGGGCGACCGATCAGGAGAATGAGCATGGCCACCGTCAAGGTCACCGACGACAGCTTCGAAACCGACGTGCTGAAGGCGTCCACCCCCGTGCTGGTGGATTTCTGGGCCGAATGGTGCGGACCGTGCAAGCAGATCGGCCCGGCGCTGGAGCAGATCTCGGACGAACTGGCCGGCAAGGTGGTGATCGCCAAGGTCAATATCGACGACAGCCCCCTGGTCCCGTCGAAACTGGGGGTGAAGGGCATTCCCACCCTGATGCTGTTCCGCGACGGCCAGATGGCGGCGATGAAGGCCGGCGCCATGCCCAAGGGCAAGATTCTGGAATGGCTGGCCGACAGCGGCGTGGCCTGACCGGCCCTCAGTCCGCCTTCAGCAGATAAAGGCCAAAGCCGATATAGGGCCGGCCGAAGTCGAACATTGTCCTGACCCGGTCGGCGGCGGCGCGCACGGTCGCCGCCTCTGGCGCATCGCCATGGACCGCCAGCCAGTCGCGCGCCGCCCCGTCCATGGCGGCGGTGTAGCGATCCCAGCTTTCGGCCGATGACGCCTGGGCCTGGTCGACGCCATAGCCCGCCGCGCGGGCCGCCGCCTGCCAGCCCTCATGGCTCAGATAGTCGTTGGTCGCCTCGACCAGCATGCGCAGAGGCGCGGGCGGTTCGGCGGCCCAGAACAGATCGCCCCACAACAGCCAGCCGCCGGGCCGCAGGTGTTGTTTCAGCCGCGCCAGAACCGCCTGAGGCTCGCGCAAACCCGCCGCCGCCGCCTCGGTCGCGCCCAGGGCCAGGATCAGATCCCACGGCTGCGAAGCCGCCAGCACCTCGCCCGAATCCGCCTGGACCACCTCGGCGCCGCTGCCGGCCGTGCGTTCGCGCGCCAGATCGGCCATGTCGGCGTCGCGCTCGACCGCCGTGACGGCAAACCCCATCCGCGCCAGCCGCGCCGCCACCGCCCCGTTGCCGCAGCCGATGTCCAGCACCCGCGCGCCGGGGGGCAGGCCGGTGCGCGCCACCGCCGCCTCGATCGCCGCCATCTCCACGGCGTTGCAGACGTCCAGCGCGCGATAGGCGATGTGGTGAAAGCGGATGGCCATGCCCGACCTTGCCCCGCGCCCCGCCGCCAAGTCCAGCGACCCCGCCTGTTCATCCGCGACGCAGCGCCCATATGCGGTGACGCCCACGACGGAGACCGCCATGACCCCGACCAGAACCCTGAACATCGACTTCGTCTCTGACGTGGTCTGCCCCTGGTGCGTGGTGGGGCTGGGCGGTCTTCAGACGGCGCTGGATCGGCTGAAGCCCGAGGGGATCGAGGCCCGGATCACCTTCCGCCCGTTCGAGCTGAACCCCGACATGGCGCCCGAGGGCGAAAACATCGTCGACCACATCGGCCGCAAATACGGCGCGACCCCTGAACAGTCGGCCCAGAACCGCGAGATGATCCGCGCCCGCGCCGCCGAGGTTGGCTTCGACATGCGCATGACCGACGCCAGCCGCATCTGGAACACCTTCGACGCCCACCGCCTGCTGCACTGGGCGGGCGAGGTCGCCCCAGACAAACAGGCCGCCCTGAAGACCGCCCTGTTCCACGCCCATTTCACCGACAACCGCAACCTGACCGACACGGGCGTCCTGACCACGGCCGCCGAAACCGCCGGCCTGAACCGCGCCGAGGCCGCCGAAGTCCTGGCCTCCGGCCGCTACGCCCAGGCGGTGCGGACCGAACAGGCGACCTGGCGCGCGCGCGGCATCAACAGCGTCCCGGCCGTGGTGGTGGACGGCAAATACCTGATCAGCGGCGGCCAGCCGGCGGCGGTGTTCGAAGAGGCGTTGAGGAAGATCGCTGGCGAATGAGCCTTCTCCCCTAGCGGGAGAAGGGCGCTTAGGCCGCCTTGCCGGGCTTCTTCGGCGCGGCGTCGGCGGCGGTGACCAGATGACCCTTCCAGCCGGGCGGCGGCAGGAATTTGCCGGACTTCTCTTCCCGTGTGCCATGTTTGGCCATCTCGGCGGCGCGGCGGCCAGCCTTCAGGACGGTCTCGTGATCGAACAGGGGCTTTTTCATCGCGGTCCCCAATCTAGCAGTTGGAGGGTTTCGCCGCCACTCGCATAGACCTTCCAGTCGTCGGCCAGCGGTTTGTAGGTTGTCTCCAGATAGTGGAGGCTGAGCGGATAACGCCGTCGCAGGGTCTGTTCCGGAATGCCGTGCCCGCCCTCGGAGACCCGGCGCGCGACGCGGGCGACGGAGGCGTCGGCGGACGGCAGGCTGAGATAGACCAGTTCGAACCGGTATCCCGCCGCCTTCCAGTCACGGACGCGCACGGCGTGGGCGCGGCTGGCCAGGGTGGTTTCCAGCACCACGTCGGCGCGGGCGGCGAACAGGGCGTCCAGCCGTTCCAGCACCAGCCGCCCGGCGGCCAGATCACGGCCGGGACCGGGCGGCAGGTCGCGCGCGACCTCGTCCGGATTGACGAATTGGAAGGCCTCCGCGCGTTCGCGCAGATAGCCGTTGATGAAGGTGGTCTTCCCGGCGCCGTTAGGCCCGGCGAGGAGGACGAGGGCGGGCATTCTCACCGTTGCATTAATGACCGTCCTGATGTCACCTGCAATTCACTTTTCGCGCGTGTCACGGCGCTGCAAGTAGAGGAATGTAGATGACCGTAGCGCCTCAAGGCATGAGCATACAAACCGTTTATCGGGCATATAGAGATGGTGTTCTTCTGGTCAATAGGCAGTACCAAAGGAAGTTGGTTTGGACGGTCGCCGAGAAACAGCGTCTTATTGATAGCATACTTAGAGATTATCCGCTGCCTTTGTTTCTTTTTGCGGAGAAATCGCCTTCGTCGCCTGATCAGCCCATACGATGGGAGATCATAGATGGCATGCAGCGGTTGAACGCTGTTTTCTCCTTCATCGAGCACAACTTTAAGTGGGACGATAAAGTTTTCGATCTCAAGGAGCTTCCCCGAGCGCGACAGGCTGCTGAGGCAGGCTTGTTCACGCCATATCCGGATGAGGTCGAACGGCTGGATGCAGCGCAGTGCGCAAACCTGCTAGACTACCAGTTAGCGGTGACGGTATTTCCTGGGGAGTCAGAAGCTCGCATCACCGATGTGTTCCGGCGCATCAATTCTGGCGGCAAGCAGTTGAGCGATCAGGAGCGGCGCCAAGCAGGCGTTCTCTCACCCTTCGCTGAGTTAGTACGTGGCTTAGCTGCTGAAATCCGGGGCGACGTATCCCGCGAGACGCTTCTTCTAAGCGAAATGCCGGAAATCAGCATCGAAACGAGCCGCAACCCGCATGGGTACGCATTGAAGGCTGAAGATATTTTTTGGTGCTATCAAGGCGTACTCCGTACCGGAGATCTCCGTGACAGCGATGACGAACAGCTAATCGCGGACTTGATTGCTTCTCTGGTGGGAGACGTACCTGCTGAAGCGACGGGAGAATACCTCGACGCGATATATCGCCAGGGCACAGAAGCTGCTCTGACAGTCGACGACAATCTACGATCATATGGTCGCGATCGATTGGCGCACGAAATCAAAATCACATTCTCTGCGGTCAGATCAGTAATCGAAGCAGTCGATACCAGCCGATTTGCATTCAGAAAGCTGGTCTATCCGAAGGCAACTAGTAACGCTCAGAAGGCTCCCTTCTTCGCAGTGTTTATGGCGTTTCATGAGCTGATGCATAGAGAGAATCTTCAGCCGGGCGATCCGGCAAAGATTTTTGAATCTCTGAACAACCTTACCGACCGAATTAGTGTTGGCATGAAACACACGAAGACGGCGGACCGTCAGGATAATATAAGAACGGCAAAAGGGCTAATCCGCGATCATTTCATCGCAGGCGATGTCGCGGCGTTTTCGCATGGACCGGGGCTAGTATTCGATTTCGAAAATTCCATACGCAGAGCGAGGATGGAAAATTCTCGGTATGAGTTTAAACAAGGCATCCTGCGCTTGGAGGATGGAAAGAAACGCGACGATACCGCCTTACAAACTATCGTTGAGACCATCTGCGGCATAGCTAACATTGGTCCCGACGCGGACGGCTTCATCTACATCGGTATCGTGGACAAGCCGGCTGATGCGAAGCGCGTGTTGGAGCTTTATGACGTCGAGGCGGTCAACTTTGATACCGCTCAAATTGTCGGAGTTGACCGCGAGGCTGCCCAGCTCGGCCTGCCACTCGATCAGTACATGAGGATTGTTTCGGACTACGTACGGAATTCTGCATTGGACGATCCGCTTAAGACTAACGTCTTGGCGGGCATGGACCTCATTGCTTACAAAGGGCGGTCCGTGATCAGGGTTCGTGTTCCTAGGCAACACGCTCCGTCTTTCTTGAACGGAGAGTGCTACCTCAGAATCGGGGCGACGACGATCAAGGCCAACGGACCTCAGATCGCCGCCATCGCTAAGCAGTTCGGCTAGCCCTCACACCTTCACTTCCACCACCCCGCCGCCGGCGCGGAACTTCGCCGACATCTCGGCCATGCCGGCCTCGGCCTCCGCCAGAGAACCCCCTGCATCATTCTGCCCCCGCGCGGCATCCCGGATGTCCTGGCTGATCTTCATGCTGCAGAATTGCGGGCCGCACATGGAGCAGAAGTGGGCGGTCTTGTGGGCTTCTTTGGGCAGGGTCTCGTCGTGGAACTGGCGGGCGGTTTCGGGGTCCAGGCCCAGGTTGAACTGGTCTTCCCAGCGGAACTCGAACCGGGCGCGGCTCAGGGCGTCGTCGTGGAGGCGGGCGGCAGGGTGGCCCTTGGCCAGGTCGGCGGCGTGGGCGGCGATCTTGTAGGTGATGACGCCGTCCTTCACGTCCTGACGGTCGGGCAGGCCCAGATGCTCCTTGGGCGTGACGTAGCAGAGCATGGCCGTGCCGAACCAGCCGATCATGG
>ENA-UOUJ01000238-UOUJ01000238.1-activated-sludge-metagenome-genome-assembly--contig:-NODE-238-length-43750-cov-12.170111_pt1 | contig 43750 bp, 30 predicted proteins | sample MGYA00249839_ERZ747224 | MGnify/ENA primary metagenome ERZ747224 (study PRJEB28782, sample SAMN03220277) | activated sludge metagenome | biome: wastewater; feature: sewage sludge; material... | reverse complement strand
TTTTATTTATACCGGATTTTAAATCTTTTTTTTTTGTTGAAAAATTAAATTTTTTCGCAAAAAACGTACCTTTTTTTAATTTTAAATGCTAAATTTTATAAAAAATATTATTTTTTTTGAAATTTTGTATTTAAATTTATAAAATACTGTATTGATCCGCCTTTTTAATTCATTTAGGAAAAATAAGTAGCTTTAATAGGTATTATTACATACTGAAAAGGCTCTTTCAGTTTTAAGTATGTAAATCCTGTTAAACTAGTTTGAATTTTATTAGAAAGGCAGTATTTGTTTTATTTTCTCTATTACTTAGCTTTGGAAATTGAAATTAGTGTTCAACAGGTATCATATTAAAGTTTTTTGTACCTTCCATTGCTATTAAAATCACTTTTGTACACCTGATCTCGATTACCTCGATAAAATATCGGGGGTAAGATGCGGTCTACATTCAGAACCATTAAAATTTCTCCTATCTCCAAATAGTATTAAATTTTTTCCTATCTCCAAATAGTATTAAATTTTTTCCTATCTCCAAATAGTATTAAATTATTTTTCCTATCTCCAAATAGTATTTAAAATTTCTCCTATCTCCAAATAGTATTAAATTTTTCCTATCTCCAAAAAGCTTAAGATCTCTCCTACCTTCAAAGCATAGGAAAGATTCTTCTATTTCTAATCCTGTTTTTTAAAAATTTTCATTTTTTTTTTAATTCTAAAATAGAATTTCAAAAATTTTGTACTTAATTAAAAGGGGATTTAAAATTTTCATATTTAATTAAAGGAATATAAAAAATCCGCCCTTAATTAAATGCACTACAAATTTGATTTTTTTTATTTATACCGGATTTTAAATCTTTTTTTTTTGTTGAAAAATTAAATTTTTTCGCAAAAAACGTACCTTTTTTTAATTTTAAATGCTAAATTTTATAAAAAATATTATTTTTTTTGAAATTTTGTATTTAAATTTATAAAATACTGTATTGATCCGCCTTTTTAATTCATTTAGGAAAAATAAGTAGCTTTAATAGGTATTATTACATACTGAAAAGGCTCTTTCAGTTTTAAGTATGTAAATCCTGTTAAACTAGTTTGAATTTTATTAGAAAGGCAGTATTTGTTTTATTTTCTCTATTACTTAGCTTTGGAAATTGAAATTAGTGTTCAACAGGTATCATATTAAAGTTTTTTGTACCTTCCATTGCTATTAAAATCACTTTTGTACACCTGATCTCGATTACCTCGATAAAATATCGGGGGTAAGATGTGAAGAGGTAACCGAGTCCCCTTAACAGTTACAAATTATAATTATAAATTTAATGTGGAAAAAACAATTTAGGGCTCGCAAAAAAATTTTACTAACTATCTTTTCAATACTCATCAGACTACATTGAAATAAAATAAAAAAAACAACACAGAACCGTAAAACAATATTTATTAATAAACTTTTCTTTCTTTACTGAGTATTATATTTAAAAATATTCATGTTAAAATTAAAAAGGACACCGCCTTTTTGATGACTTTTTTTAAAAAAAACAAAATTGTACTACAACCCATCTTATAAAGATGCATTTTTACTATTTTTTTATAGTTGAATCTTTAAGCGGGTTAAATCTTCAATAAAATTTCTGAGGGCTCAAAAAAAATAAACCTATTGTTCGTTTTTAATTTTAAATTTAGATAGAACTTTTTATAATTTTTTACATAGATCATTATTTTATTTATGTGTTTAAAAAAGATTATAAAACTAAGTATTATTGTTAATCTATAAGTTTGTATATATATTATTTTATTTTGATTTTTTATTAAAAAAATGAAAATGTATTTTTTTAATATTTCTTTTTTTTTTTTTTTATTAAATGTATTCAAAAAGTATAATTTTATTTTAAAATTTAGAATCTTCAATGTTAAGATTAGATTCTGGTACTATTTACATTTTAATTACAAATAAAGTAATTTTTAATCTTTAAATGAGTTATGTTTTATAAAATTTTTTTATATTTTCAAAAACAAATCTAGTTTTGTTTTGCAATGGTTTTTTGAGACGTACTATTTTTTATTTAATTACTAGTTATATTTTAAGGATTTAAAGAGTTATTTTTAGGGGTTTATAGTTTAATATGGTTAAAATAATTATTTTGCAAATAATAGTTATAGGTTCAAGTCCTATTTTATCCATTTTGTTTGGAGTTATGTTCTTTTTTTTTTTATTTACACCTTTGTTATGTTCTTTTTTAATTTGAGTTTTACCATTAATAAAAGGTTTTAAACAGTATAGTATTTTAATTGTGTCTCATTTATATATACCTTTATTTTTTGGTTGATTTTATTTTTTTTTTAAAATATGTTATTTGCAATATATATTTTATTTAAATTTAGGTAAGTGAGTTTATTGTGGCTCATTAATTATTGATTGGGAATTTAAATTAGATAGTTTAAGTGTTTTAATGTTAGGTTTAGTTTTAACCGTGTCTACTTCAGTTCATTTTTTTTCTATAGGATATATGAAAGGGGATTCTAATTTAATACGGTTTTTTTCTTTATTATCTTTATTTTCTTTTTTTATGTTTTTTTTAGTTGTTAGTGATAATTTTTTAGTTTTATTTGTTGGTTGAGAAGGTATTGGTATTTGTTCGTTTTTATTAATTAGTTTTTGACAAACTCGTATTTTAGCTTCGAAATCTGCATTAAAAGCTATTATTTTAAATAGAGTGGGTGATAGTGCTTTTTTAGCGGCCATTGCTTTTATTTTTTACTTATTTAAATCTTTGAATTTTGGTATAGTTTTTTCTTTGATTTCATTTATTTTAAATGAAAAGTTTGTATTTTTATTTTTTTCTTTTTATTATATAGAAGTAATTGCTTTTTTTTTATTTTTAGCGGCAGTAGGGAAATCTGCGCAATTAGGTTTACATGGATGATTGCCAGAGGCTATGGAAGGAGAACGCAAACTGATTTATATTTTCTTATCATTTTATAAAAAGCAGCAAAAGCAATTAAATATTTATTATAGGATAAGCGTAAGTCCTGCTGCTATAGAATATTTAGGTCAATGGACAAGAACATGGCTAATATCATTTGCTCTATATGGAACATTCTGAAATTCAACAAACCTGTGTTGAACTTGTAATTGCCCGAATGTTAATTGATGTAACAACAAAAAGCAAGAGAGTCGGTGTCCTAAATATAAGTTATTACTTGAAACCACACATGATTTATGTGTAAGTAAAACACCTGTCAAGGCTATTATAAAATATAGAGAATCAGTCGGAATCAAATATAAGTTTCTTAATATTCAAAACTTTAGTACTTCCCTTCCTGGGAGTTTTAGGTCTAGAGATATATTTACTCTGAAGCGAAAATTTGATAGGAAATTAGAGCAAGAAGTGCGAGTCGATAAATGACTTGAAAAGAATCAAAGCTTGAATCATAAGCTTTGATCGCTATATAGTAATCCTGATACACAAAGTGAAATTTTTCATAATACTACAATTATAGAAATTAAATTACATCTTGAAGATTACTATGAAAATCTAACTCTAATAGTTATGAAACATTTGGTTAACAACAAAGAGCGGATAACAGCTCAAAATTTACCAAATGAAATAAGTAAGTTACAAAATATTTTTATTGAATCTTTTGCTATAGCTGTTTTAGCTGTGTATGAAGTTTCCAAATCCCAAGGCAGTAAAACTGCCGGTGTAGATGGGGTTAAATATATTACGTTTGCTGAAGTTAAAAATGATTGAATTAAAGAGCAAATTAAAAATACTAGGTATGGTAGATCTTCTAAGCCCTTTAAATATAGAAACACCCTTCCACAAAAGGCAATGATAACTAGTGACATTGAACAAATATTAAAATCTGATTTGGAAGATAAGGTATTAAAAACCAGGCTTAAAATTCTAAAATTTATTAATTTTAAGTCTTATCGTAAAAATTATCAATCTAATGCAGTCAAGAGAGTTTTTATTCCCCAAAAGAATAATGGTGAATTTCGACCTTTAGGTGTACCCAGTATAAAAGATAGAACCTTGCAACAAGTAATTAACTGGGCTATTTTACCTATCGCTGAATACCAAGCCGATTGCTTATCTTTCGGTTTTAGACCTAACCGGTCTGCTATTGATGCTATAGGGTTTGTTTACAAATTATTAAATTCCAGTAGAATTCTCCAGAGTCGATCTAAATACAGATTTCGAAAAGTCACTTTTTCTGAATATAAGTCATTTAAAGGTAAGAAAGCAAAATTTAGGAATAGTAACATAAGTGCAAAAAAAGGTCGAAGGAGGAAAGAATATCGTTATGACTATTATATTTACCCAAGAGCTAAAGCTAGCAAAGAGACTCTTGCTCTAAGAACTTATATTCAATATATTAATGTAGATATAAACAAGTGCTTTGATGAAATATCGCATGAGAAAATTTATGAGCTAACTCCCTTATCAGCTAAATATCGATATTTTATTAAATCGTGATGTACTGCTACGGTTATTGAGTCTCTTACTAAAGGATCTAAAGTAACTAGCTATATTCCTATTTCTGGAGTACCTCAAGGTTCTATTCTAGGGCCTTTATTGTGCAATATTGTATTAGATGGCTTAAATGATTATCTTCTCGAATTTATTCCCAAAGTCTTTAAAATTAACGATAAAGCTAGAGCACTTATCGAAAGTAAGACCAATAAACCTTTAAGCCGAAATATCATCAATCAAACGAGTCGACTCTATGCTGTAAGATATGCTGATGACATTTTAATATTAGCTAAATGTAATTTAGAAGATCTGAAGCCAGTACAAAAAGCTCTTGTTGAATTTCTAAAAGAACGTGGTTTAACTATAAATGATCCGGATACGTTTCAGGGTTATACTTTTCATTCTGGAGCAAAATTTAATTATCTGGGTTTTACATTTATATTACCAAATCCCAAGAACCCAAAAATGGATTCGGGCAAATATACAAAAAAGCAGTATAATCCTATTACTACTAGCTTTACTAATTTAACAAGATACACTAGAAGCAGTTTACTAGTTTTAATAGAAAATCAATGTATGCAAAGATTCAAAAATAAAATTAAGAAACAGATTAGTGCAAAATTTTCAACACTGTCTGTAAAAGCCCTAATAGATAAGGTTAATTTTCTGTTAAGAGATTTTCTAAATTATTTCAATCTAACTTCTGATATTTCAAAACAAGTTAATCGACTTAACGATCTTATACACAAATTGTTTTATAAATTCTTATTAAGAAAATTTTCTTCTACCCCCAAGATTTATACTATGATTAAAGAACGATTTATAAAAGATGGTACATTTTGTTCAGAAAATAGCACATTACTAAAAGTCCATCAAATTAAACCGCATAAATCGGTTATAATGCCGTCTCCTAATCACGATATGTTGAGATCTAATATTTATGTAGATAAAGAAGTATATGCTGAGAAGGAAACTTCTAATAAGGAGTTATTAGCGTTTTCTAATCTAAATTACGATAGAGATCTAAGCTGACAGGAGTTATTTATAATATTACATATTTATCAAAAGGGATTTTGTGAGCTATGTCAAAAGGAAATTGATTACGACTCTATTCCCAAGGGTGTAGAAATTGACTATCAACCTGCGATATACGAACTAAAAAAGTCTTTTTGAGATGATTATGTAACGACAAACTTTTCTGAAATTAATATTAACATTTGTAATAATGATGAGGTTTCAAAAAAATTAATTGAGAAATTTAATAAGGAAGAAACCCTAGATGAAGCTCTTGCATTAAAACATAAACAAGTTACATTCCGGTTATTACATAAAGATTGTAATCAAAAACATGGAAAACTTATGCAAAATATAGCTGCTGAAGAGGCTGCTATTAAAAGAAAAGCTTTAAATGCCGAACTTTATAAAGTATATGAGAACTTTTCAAAAAATTTCACACTAAAATTTAAAAAAATTCGAAAATTAAATAAACAACAAACAGGTATGGTTCTATCTGTGGATTTTAGTGATAAATATAAAACTAATAAACCTTATGAATTTGAAGATATTGACTCAAATGATTAAAGGTCTAACTTACTTATTGATTTATAACGTTTCCTGGGAGCTAAACACCACAGTAATGTGTACATTTAGTTCTGGGCACGGGTCAAGTTTTTGGTCTAGTGCACCCCCACACCTGTATCCGCTTTAATACATGCAGCCACTTTAGTGACTGCTGGTATTTTTTTAATTATACGTTGTTCTTTTATTTTTGAATATGCACCTATTACTTTAAATTTTATTTTAATTTTGGGTGGGTTAACTGCTATTTTTGGATCTACTATTGCATGTTGTCAAAATGATATAAAACGTATTATAGCTTTCTCTACGACAAGTCAATTAGGTTATATGTTTTTTGCTTGTGGGTTATCTGGTTATCCAATAGCTTTATTTCATTTACTAAATCATGGTTTTTTTAAGGCTTTATTATTTTTATGTGCTGGAACTGTAATTTTTTTAATGTCCCATGAACAAGATATTAGAAAATATGGACGTTTAATTGTTATTAGTCCTTTTATATATAGTGCTTTTTTAATAGGTAATTTTGCATTAATGGGTTTTCCTTTTTTATCGGGTTTTTATTCTAAAGAAGTTATCATAGAGGCTGCTTTTGTCACATATAATATTAATTCTTATTTTATTTATTGGGTTAGTACTATAGCTGCGACTTTAACTGCATGATATAGTATGCGTAGTGTTTTTTTAGGTTTTTTAAGCCACGGGAATTGAGAAAAAGTTAGTATACAGAATATTCCATTTTTAAAAGAAAGTTTTATTTTTTCAATTTGGGTTCTTATACTAGGAAGTTGTTTAGCTGGATTTATTTATTTTCCACTTTTAATAGGAATGGGTAGCTCGTTTTTGATAGAATCTATTTATATATCTACTTCTAATTTAATGATAGATTTTGAATATCTTTCGATTTTTATTAAAAATATGCCTTTAATTGGTAGTTTTTTGGGGGGCTGCGCGGCCTTTAGTTTTAATTTTTTTCTTTTTTTTAAATTAAATCAAATTTCAATTTATCAAATAAAAAGTCAGTATATATATATTTTATTTTCAGAATGTATATATTATAGTTTACAGATTCGAACTTTTTTGTCACAAAAATGATATCTTGATTTTTTAGGTATTAATTATTTTGGTTTTTTCTTTTTAAAACATGGGTATGAAACATATTATAAATTGTTGGATAAGGGTTTTTTAGAGATTTTTTTTTTTAACGGATTTTCTTTAACAATTTTACGTTTAAGTACTAAAATTTTATTACAACATAATGGGTTTTTATATAGTTTATTTTGTTTAAATCTTTTATGCTTTTTATTTTTTTGTTTTTTATTATTTTTATTTTAATGACGGATTTTTTATTTAAATATAATATTCTTTTTAATTTTTTTCTCCGGTGATTTTGTTCTACTAATCATAAAGATATAGGCATTTTATATTTAATTTTTGGTATTTTAAATGGATTTGCAGGTTTAATTTTATCAATTTTTATTCGGTGAGAATTAATAAAACCAGGTAATTTTTTATTATTAGGAAATACTCAATTATATAATGTTATTGTAACAGCACACGCTTTTATTATGATTTTTTTTTTTGTAATGCCTATTTTAATAGGTGCGTATTCAAATTGATTTATACCTATTTTAATTGGTAGTCCTGATATGAGTTTTCCAAGATTAAATAACATGTCTTTTTGATTTTTACCTCCTGCTATTTTTTTATTATTAGGTTCTAGTTTAGTAGAAAATGGTGTTGGTACAGGTTGAACTGTGTACCCCCCATTAAGCTCTGTATTAGCTCATTCAGGGTGTGGGGTAGATATGGCTATTTTTAGTTTACATATGGCGGGTATTTCATCTATAGCAGGTGCTATAAATTTTATTGTTACTATTTTTAATATGCGTTGCCCGGGGCTATATTTTAGAAGATTACCTTTATTTGTTTGATCTGTTTTTATAACAGCTTTTTTATTATTAATATCATTACCCGTATTAGCAGGTGCAATAACAATGCTTTTAACAGATAGAAATTTAAATACTACTTTTTATGAGCCAATTGGAGGGGGTGATCCTATTTTATATCAACATTTATTCTGATGTGTGCTATTTAATTATAATTATGGACGTGGATTTAGTCAATCCTGAGTATTGCATTTATTTTTCACGTACTCTAAATCAAGTAACATATCTGATGTCAAAAGACTGGGGGTGTAGCATGTTACTAAAGGGACCAAAAGTTTCGAGATAGGCTTATTAATGAATAATTTACACAACTAACTAGAGGTTTATAAATCTTCACTTTTAAAGAAAGTTTGTTATAATATATATGTGAAAATCAGACACATATATAAGGGTGTTTATAACATAGTAATGCAATTAGCGTTGAAAAGTTGTTGTTCTATAGTAAGGACTTGCCATAATTATAAGAACTTAGGATTACCTATGGGTGGTTTGTTACAACAACCTATCTTACGTCATTAAGGCGAGGGGTTATTTAACATGCAGAAGCATGCCTAACGGTAACGGAGACCTGATCAGAGTAGCTAAAATAAAAAAGAACGGTGAAGGGGGTCAACTTAATACATTTGATGGAAATGCAGTCGAAATTAAAAACTTGCGTTGCATGGAAACAAATATCTAATTTAGCAAGAAAAGAGCTAATATGATTTACAATGGGATGTGATGATAAAATTCATAAGTGAGTTTATGATTGGTAGCTTTTAACAAAGTAAATGAATTATTTTACGTATTAAGTGGAGAGCTGTATGCAGTGAAAATTGCACGTATGGTTCGGGAAGGGGCTTCTATTCGCGATAATGGCTGTCTACTTCACTTTTTGGTCATCCAGAAGTATACATCTTGATTTTACCTGCGTTTGGTATTATTAGTCAGGTTTTAGAAACAATCATTCAGAGCCCTATTTTTGGTTATTTAGGTATGGTTTGAGCGTTAATTTCTATTGGGGTTTTAGGTTTTTTTGTATGATCTCACCATATGTTTGTAGTTGGTTTAGATGTTGATTCTCGGGCTTATTTTACTGCAGCAACTATGATGGATTAAAAAGTTAATTACTTTTTTATAAGTAAAATATCGATTTAAATAAATTAAAAATAAAAAAATAGATAATTACTATAGAGTTTAATATTTAAGAATTGTTTATAAATACTAATTTTAATAATTCTAATCTTTTTTTCTCTAATTTAGGATATACAAAATTTAAAAATGTTTTCTTTTCTTTTAAATATTTTTCTTAAATAATATTTGTTATTTAAGCCGTTAGATACGTAAAAGTTGCTCTGTTTTATTTATCTATAACTTAAAGTCTTTAAGTGAAGTCATTTTTATTAAATAAAAAAATTCGTTAAACGGTAAATTAGAAAAATATATACTTAAAAAAATAAAAGGTGTAAAAAAGATATTAATGGGGTAGTTTGTAAAACATCTCTGAAACTCTGCAACTTTTTATTTAAAAGGTGTGTTTAGTTTAATGTATAAAGAGGGATTTTTAAAATATTATGCTAACTAAAGAAGAAATTTTATTTCATAAAGAATTAATTAAATGTTGTAATTTAGAAAATAACAAGTTGAGACGCTTAATACAACAAAAAATTTGACCTAAATTTGGAAAAAAACATAAATATGTTATCGGTATTTTACAAAAATATATTAGTTATCTTTCTTTAAAAGGAGAGGATGATATGGCTTTAAATTTAGTGAATTTATATTCTTTAAGTCCATTAGCTCGTATTATTTCAATAAATAAAATGTTTAAATCAAAAAAAGGGTTATATTGAATTTTAAAGAAATATAAAATTTATAATAAAATTAAAATTTTAAATTTAAAAATGGGTAGGAGTATATTAGTTAATGTTTCTAATCCCTTTTTAAATAATATTTTACAAATACAACTTTGTTTTTTATTGGATTCTTTTTATGAAGCTAAATATCCTGTATTAATGTTTGGTCAAAGAAAAGGTAGATCTAATTTACATAGTGTTTCTTTTTTATATGGTCTTTTAAAAAAGTATTGCATTTTAAAATCTTTTGGGTTAATTTATATTAATTTACAACTTTTTTGTTATAATATAGATAAAAAGTTTATACTAAAATATGTTTTAGTTCCAGTGAATTGATTTGGTAGTCTTATTTTATGAAGTAAATTGTTGGCTCAGAATATACAAAAGAAAAAAAGTATTGGTTTTTTTTATAAAAATATAGGTTTTGCTTTAATATTAAATGTTTTATTACTTCGAAGTTTTGAGTTTTTTTTTAGCTCTTACTATCATACTAATAGTATTACTGTTAGACATGTTGTAATACATAACAATTATATATTTTTTTTAACAAATAAAATTTCTGAGTTATTTTATTTAATTCAAAAATTTAAAAAAGCTTTAACTGTTGTTGGTTTTATTTTAAAGTGATTATTTTATCGTTTTTTTTTGTTTCGGCATAAATTGACATTATCTTTATTAAGCTTTAATTTTTTAGGTTATACATATAATTTTGTTTTTAAAAAATATAATTTATTGTTTTTTAAACTCTTTATTAGTATTACTCCGGCACTAAAAACAGTAAAAAAAATAAAAGCTCATTGTAAATCAATTATTATTAGTTTGCGTCATTTGAATGTTTTAAATGTATTTTTTGTTTTAAATCAGTATTTATTAAAAGTGGTTTTTTATTTTGCTTTTACTTGTGGCTTTTTAAAGTTGTTTAGATTAGACTTTTTTATATTATTTTTACTTAAAAAATATTTAATAAAAAAATATCGGTTCAAAGGTGTCCGTCGTCCTAAGTGAGTTTTTCATAATTTTGTGTTTTTAAATAAAAATAGTTATTTAAGTCAAAATTATATTTTAAATTCTTGACATCCTTTTGTTTTACTAGTAAATAAAACATTTACAATTTTAAAACAATATAAAAATTTTTTTTTAATATTAACTAGTAAATTATTAAAAAAAGTGTCGATTTTGATTTATAATAATAATTTGTTGTTTTATTTATACCCTTATTATTTATTTCCTTTTAAATATTTAGAAAATATAAAAAAAATTCAAAAGAAACGAGGTATTATTAAATAAATTTATTTTTTGACATTAAAGAGCTTAATGCCTGGTGACAGGCTTGTTAAGTTCGGTAGGAGTGAAAAATTTATTAAATTGTGTAACTATCCTAAATATAGCAGTTCCTACGGGGATTAAAATTTTTTCATGGCTCGCCACCTTGTATGGTGGGTATTTATCATATAAAACTCCTGTTTTATTTGTTTTAGGTTTTATTTTATTATTTACAATAGGGGGTGTTTCAGGTATTATTTTATCTAATGCTGGTTTAGATATAGCTTTTCATGATACTATGTATGTAACAGGGCATTTTCATTACGTAGGGCGGCTAAAAACTTGTCTATTGTCTTGATATGGGTTTTATCTTCCTCAAGGCTACTGTGTAACACTGGATACAACAGTGAAGAGCTTTTCCACAGTGGTTTATTTCGGCGATGGCCTCGTTTTAATTTCTTCAAACAAAATTGTGACAATGGAACATTCTAAAAATCGAACGATTGATAGATTACAAACCACTTTCTCCAGAAGTACGTTTGCTGGGGAAAGAGATAATTGGTGGTATAATGGTACGGCTAATACCAGAAGAAGGGGCCTAAAGTACGAAAAGAGCAATATAAACAGGTATTTAGTATATACTATTTTGTATCGGGGCGTCTCGACAAGTAGTAGAAGCGAGGTAACATTAGTGGGCAACAGTATCTCTCGGGAACTAACCGTTTGCGAAGTACCTCAGTTGGAGTTTTGTAAATCACCTAAGGCTATCTTAGCTGGGTTACAACTTTTTAAATTGTATGAAAAACGAATAAACGCCGCTTCAAAAAAGATTAAAAATAACTTCACACTGTTTAAAATAGTGGAAGCTTTTTTAATTTATGAGCGTTTACATAATCTTATTGTTTTGAATAAAGACCAAAAGGGAAAGTTAAAAATTCCTTTGTATCAAAATTTATCAAATTCTTGTGTATTATTGATTGCATACTCTTCTCTCAGAAAGAAAAGTGGGGAAATAGATGGAATCCCTGTTGAAAATGTTACTTTAGGTGGTATATTATCATTGAGTATTGAACTTAAAACTAAACAATATCAACCTAATCCTGTTAAAAGTTTATATATCCCGAAGAGTTGTGGTAAATTTAAGCCGTTGGGTATTGCCTCTACCAAAGATAAAATTGTGCAACAGGTTCTAATTATAGTCTTACAACCTAGATTTGAACAGGTTTTTTTAGATGTTTCACATGGTTTTCGTCCTAATAAAAGTTGTCATACAGCCTTAAAAGACATTTATCTACGATGGTGTGGTGTAAAATGATTTGTAGAGTGCGATTTTGTTCAATGTTTTGATAGAAGAGGTCATGCTATATTATTAGATACATTTAATAAGTATGTGGATGATTATTGGACTTCGAACCTTATCCACAAAATTCTAAAAGTTGAGTATATACACTTTGGAGGGCTAGTTGACTCTGATTTGAGCGCAAAAATAGGGGTACCTCAAGGATCTATTATTAGCTCTTTGTTCTGCAATATTCTATTACACGACTTTGACAAAGGTATGACAGAGTACTGCAAAAGAGTATTTAATTTTGTTAGTGTCTCTAGAAAAACAAAAACCTTTGAAGAATATTGTGTGGTATGTTATAACTTCATCAATCCAAACTGAAAGAAGATGGATGCTTGTTTCAAGAAAGTATCAAAAGACAAAATCTATGGAGAGGAAAGAAGAAAATCACTATTTACTATTCGTAAGAAAGTTACTGCTAGTTTTGGTATTAAACCTTATAGGGAAGATCGTGCACAAAAGAAGATTCTATACATTAGATATGCCGATGATTTCATATGTGGGTTGGTCTCTAATAAAATCACGGCTTTCGAAGCGATTAGTTACATCGCATTTTATGCAGCTAAGGTTGGGATGCTGCTTAAAGAGGAGAAAACCAATGTGAAACATCATGAAGATGGTGTATATTTTCTCGGGTATCGTATTTACGGGGATTATGGTCATCCTGTCCAATTAAAATCTGATTATTCACAAAGAGTGAGTGATGCTGTTTTAAAATTAACAATTCCTTTGAACAAACTATTCGATAAATTTTGCGAAAGGGGTTTTTTTATGAAAGTTAAAAATCGGAAATCTTCAAAAATGGTTGCTAGAAGGTTAGATAAATGGCTCTTCCTTGACAGCCCGTATGAAGTTATTCTTAGATTTAACTCGGTCATTAGAGGGGTGGCTTATTATTATTCGGGGTCAACATACCGTAGTGTTCTTGATAGATTTTATTCTACTATGAAACGTTCCGCTGCTTTAACTTTAGCACATATGCATAAAAAGCGTAAAGCTATTTGAGCGTTTGATAAGTATGGTCATGAGCTTAAGGTTATTTCTAAAACAGGTAAAGTAGTTTCTTTACTTATGCCTAAGACTGGAAAACATGCCTTTAGAGATGGTGATTTGAAATATGCTTTAGCTATTCCAACAGGTGTACCTATTCCTACTACTCTTACTGCTGTTTGTAGTGTCAAAGACCTATATTGTGCTATTCCTAATTGTACTCTTAAAGCATCACAGTGGTATCATGTGAGATACAGGAAAAGAATTAAAGGAAGCCCATTACAAAGGAAAATCTTAGCATACTGCGCTAAACAAATTCCAATTTGTTTAAATCATTATCAGCTAATTCATTCTGGTAAATATGATGGTCCTTCTATCAAAAAATTATCAGGCTACACGCCTAGTGATTTCAATTGTTAGTGAGGCCGGTTCGTCTTTTATAATATCTCTGATGGAACGCGTACTGCCGCCGAAAGGTCGCTCGGTACGTGTGGATCACAGCTTTGGTGATAATTTTATGGTTATTACTTATTCTAAGTGGTATTTATCTATGGGTGCTGTTTTTGGTATATTTACTGGTTTGTATTTTTGAATAGAGAAAATAGTAGGATTAAAATATAATACACAATTGGCTAATATTCATTTTTATACTTTTTTTATAGGTGTTAATTTAACGTTTATGCCTTTACATTTTTTAGGGTTAGCAGGAATGCCCCGACGTATAGGTGACTATCCTGAATTTTATCGAGGTTGAAATCTTTTATCTAGTTTTGGCTCTTATATTTCATTAATTGCTACTTGTGTTTTTATTTTTACAATATATGATATGCTTGTTTATGGTGATAAAAGCTCAAAAAATCCATATATAAATTTATTTATTACATATAGTCGTTTTTTATATCTTATAATCGTATTAAAAATTAATTTATTAAATGATATCGGTTATGCTTTTCAATTCGGTTTTCAAGATCCGGGTAGCAGTTTATTCGAATGTATTGTAGATCTACATCATGATATAATGTTTTTGTTATTGTCTATTGTTTGGCGCCCGTTAGATTTAAAGAAAATTTGTTATTAGTAATTTAAGACTAAAACATATAAAAGGTGTTATAATTAATCTTAGCGCTGACTTTTATTATTTAAGTATAAAAGGACTGTAGCCTGCGTTATATAGCTTCTATTAAAAATATTTATTATTTAATTAGTTGTAGATTATATATGTTGAATTAAGATTGAAATTTTACTTTTGAATTTGAATTATTTTCGTATTTCTTTTATTATATTAGTTGGAACTTTAGGTTATAATAACTTTTATAAAGAAAAACTTGTATATTATCTATTTAAAGAATTAAAAAACAATCTTAGATTAAAATCAAATTTTAGATTAAAATTTTATGTGTTTAATTAAAATATCGGGGAAATCTGTTTTTTATGGGGCAGAAGACAGAGGCTTTGTAGTAAGATTTTTATTTTTATAAATTATGTATTAAAGGGGGCTATGATAATATAAAATTCTCATTTGATATTATTAAAAGTAAGTATTTTGTTCAAATAAAAAAAAATTTTTGGAGTACATATATTTATTTTTGTATAGCGTAATGATAAAATTTATCTTGTTACGTTAACAGGGGGCTTTTAATTTTATTTTTTAAATTCTACCCTATCTTTTTGTCTGATTTTTAATGTTTTTAATTTTAAATTTAGATAGAACTTTTTATAATTTTTTACATGATCATTATTTCATTTATGTGTTTAAAAAAGATTATAAAACTAAGTATTATTGTTAATCTATAATTTTTTTATAAAAAAAATGTTTTATTTTTTATTTTATTTGTATATATTTTACTTTTATTGAAAAGAAGAATCTTCTTTTATTCTATTATATTTTTTTATTGTAGTATTTTTTATAGGTTTTTTATGGTTTTTAGCTTTTAATTTTAATTTTAATTTTCTTTTATTTGAAAAAACATCTCAATATGAATGCGGATTTGAGCCATTTGGTTTCGGATAGAAAGTTTTTAATTTTATTTATAGATAAGAATGAATTAACCAATATTATATTAAAATCCTTTAAACATATTGGTTTTATTTTATAGATTTCAGTTTATAATTATAAATAATTATATTACTTTATTTCTATTGAAATTTGCTTTAATAGTTTAGTTAAGTTTAAACAAATTATATGTATACTTAGTAAAAAAGTAATTTTTAAGGCTGTAAGATGTCTTTAATTTGGCTTTTATTGTTTCTAACTTAATAGGGACTTTAGTGATATTAAGGATAAACAATATATACTTAAGATTTGCAGTAATAACTAAATTATTTTGAAATAAAAATCGCAAGTATAAATTATATTTTAGTTAGTTAAAATGAAAGAATATAAAGACGGAATTATTAATTTTAAATATTTCAGAGTAAAGGCTACTTTTTGGGCGTCTTTATAGATGTTCTAAATGTTAGACATTAGAAAGCCATGTGCCATGAGAGTGGCTTGCCTGGTTTGGATGGAGTGAAATTTTATTTAATTTATATAAAAAAAAGTAACTATCCATATAATTCGATTTTTGATTTGCAATATTTTATGATAGGGTTGTTATATTTAGTGGCGTCCGTTCTTATTTAATATTTTATTTTTTTGATACGAAAAATCAAAAATAGTAATTAAAATTTACTATAAACTAAAGCACTTACTTTTTTATTGACCTAAAGAGGACAACAGCCTGTGTTTTATAAAAATGTTAATTTATGTAGTTTAAATTTTTTTTGTTAAAGATAGATACTGTATGGTTTAATCTTATATTTTATTTTTTGTTTTTTAATTAGGTTTAATTAATGACTTAAACAAGACTAAATTGTTTTATTGTAAGATTTTATATTAATTAAATTTACCTTAAAAAAGGGAAAGATTTATAAAAGGACTATTTTAATATTCAATATCTAGTTTTATTGTTTAATAATAAAATTTAGTTATATTATATTTATTTATTATCGGAGAAATTTATTTTAATTATAAATGGCAGAAATTTTTTAGTAGTATAGATATATTTTAAAAAAGATATGAAGAAAGTTATAGATTTTTTTTATTTAATAAAATTGTATTTAAAGAGTTTTTATTTATTCGTTTCTTAGGGTTTATTTTTGTGACCCTAAAAATTTTGAATATATTTATTTCTTTAAGTTCTTAAGCGTAGTGATAAATAATTATCTTGCTATGTTTTAAGGGGGCTTGGTTCTTTGAAACACATTCCACCCTATTTTTTGATGCAGAGTTGGTTTTAATTTTACCTTGGTTATTAGGAGTGTCTTCTTTGTCATTATTAGGTCTTTTTAGTATGTTCTTTTTTATTCTGTGTTTTATTATAGGGTTAATTTTTGAATGAAAAAAAAATGTTTTACATTGAACATAATATCTTTTATTAACTTTTTAAATTAAAAATGTATTATTTTGTATATAATATTTTAGAGCAGTTTGATTTATTTACTTTTTCCTATTTAGATATGTTAAGATTTGCGGGTTTAGTTGTTTTATATTTTGTTTTATTAAGTATGGTTTTATTTTTCGATTATAGACTTGGAAATGTTATTATATTAACGTTTATAGCTTGTATAGGTTTTTATTTTAATACAGCGAATTTTCTTTCTTGTGTAATTTTTGTTATTGGTATGTATTATTATTTTGAATGTACTAGCCTTTATTTATCTGTAGGTTATTTATATGTTTTTGTAGCATCAGATTTTTTTATAGGACAAATGCAATTACATTTAGGTGGGCGGTTAAATACTTATTATTTTTTTTTATGAAGTACTGCAGTTGTTTTAGGATTATGTAATTTATTTGGTATTATACCTTTTAGTAAAGCTCTTACTGCACATTTTATTTTTGCTTTTTATTTTTCATTAAGTCATTTTGTAGTTCAGACGATTTATGGTTTGTTTGTGCATAGAGTAAAAATTTTTAATTTATTTTTAACGAAAGAAATACCTTTATTTATTATTCCTGTTTTAATTTGTATAGAAGCCATTTCTTTTTTATCTAGGATTTTTAGTTTAGCAATTAGATTATTTGCTAATTTAGTTGCAGGGCATATTTTATTAAAAATTTTAATTATTTTTTTAGCGAAAATTTTAGAAATTCATTTAAGTTTTAGTTTTCCTTCAATTATTATGTTTTTTGGTATTTTGATTATTATTACTTTAGAAGTTATGATTAGTATTTTACAAGTCTACATTTTTAATATGTTATTACTTATATATGTAAAAAATGTATTAAAATTACATTAAAATTAAAATAAGATATGTTGTTTCCTATTCTTATTTTTAGATTTGTTTTGTAAGGGTTATATTATAGGCTAGGGTTTTATTTTATGATAACTAGCTTTTAATTTTATTTGGATTTAATTAAAATACCACAAACTATATTTTTTTGATTATATTTATTTTTCACCTATTTTAGCATCTTATGTGTTCTTTTGTAATTTAAAATGTTAGAGCTGACCCCAAGATATTTAATTTTTGAGCGGAAAATATTATATAAAAATTATTTGGTTTAAAAATAGTAAAAAGCTTTTTTAGTTTTTGCAAAAATATGAGTCAAATTTTATATTTATTATATTTAATTTATTATAATTTTTTTTAATTTATTTTATTCAATCTATAAAAATTAAAATAAATTAGGATTTTATTTTCAATATTTTGAATAATGTTTTTATTCGTATTTCTTTTATTTTTGCTTATTGCATCGGATTAAATAATTGATTAAGGTACCTTTTTACGTGTTTTATATTTAGACCTTTATTACATGGTTTTTTTGGAGGTCAAGTGAACTGTTTTTTATTTAATTTAGTTAATATTTAGATAAAAAAATTAGACAGTTATTGGGGTTGTTTTTTATAATTTTTTATTGTCATGGTTTTTTACTAAAATAGGTATAGCCTGTTATTTAATTTTTGAATATGTGTATGTAGCATTTTTTTTATAGTGAGTCTTATAATATGAATTATAAAAGCATTTAATCCGATCAAGTACTGTTGATTTTTTATTTTTTTATTGTAAAGTAGTTATAAGTATATTAACCGGTTTAAAATTTATAGCAAATATATGTTTTTAATATAATTTAAAATGTATTTCAAAATTTTTACAAAAAATAAGTGTATTTTATTATAGGTGTATTAAAAGATTCGTTTTTTAAGTATTTTTTTAGTGTTATTAGAAGTTCATTTTTCTTTTATGATTTATTTAATTTTACTTATAAATAATTAATGAATTAATTAAGATTGTATTTAATGGTAAAGATAGTTATAATTTTATTGTTTTTATTAATATTTGTACTAGTTTTTTTATATAAAACTATATCTTTTTATATTATGTAAAAATATGAAAAAAAATAAAAAGATTTGTTTTTAGTTTTAAGGGGTGTTTATATTATAGTTTTTTATTAATCTTATTATTTTTATGTATTTAGATTTAATACTGTTGCTGTTATATTTAGATTATACTTCTATTTTATTTGTATTAGGTTTTAGTAGTTTGTTGATAAACCGGCGCAATTTTTTAATCATGTTACTTTCTTTAGAAATTACTTTTTTGGCGAGTGCTTTAAATTTTATTTTTTTTAGTTCTTTTTTGTCTCTTTTTACAGGTGTTTTGTATGGTATTTTAATTTTATTAATTGTTATTATTGATACAGTTTTTGGTTTTAGTTTAATTATTTGTTCTTATAGATCTTCTAAATTTTCAACATTAAACACATTGTGCGCCAGTTATAGAAATATATCTAAAATTATAATAATAACTTAGAGTTATTAGTTTAAAAATATAAAGCTTATTTATTTTCTGTAAAGAAAAAGGAGTGCAGCATGCTTTATTTTGTTGGAGTTTAATTAAAAAATATAGTAATTTTAAAAAAACAATATATATATATATCTATTATGTTAAAAGTATAATGTGCTTTCAATATATAATTACAATTTTTTGATTTTTATTTTTTATAAAGTTTTTTTTGTTTTTAAAATTGGAAAAAATCTTTTTGTTATAAAAAGATGTTTTGGAAGTTATTTAGTATTCAAAAAAGAAGAAAGTGACTATCTAATTTAAATTTATAGGAAATTTTTTTTATTAGTGGAAAGCTTTATGCAAATTTTTTGCATGTAAAGTTTGGAAAAAGATTATTTTTAATCTATTTTACAACAATTCTTCGTGGGTAGTCTCTATTTGCCCTGTTTTTTTTATTTTTTGTGTAATAAATTTATAGCTTTGGTTTTATATAAAATTATGTTTGTTAATTTGATTGAAAATTTATAAATCAAAAAAAAATTTGTGTTTTATTTGGGAATGAAGATCAAGCTGAAACAATGCTTTGATTGAAAAGTTTAATTTTATTTTTAAAGGGATTTTTTATATCCGTTTTTAATTAAGAATAATATAATTTTTATTTTTTGTGGAATAAAAGTAGAATTTATTATCTAAAAAAAGAAGTTTTGCTTTATTTATCATAAAAACTACGTGTGTTAAAAAGCCTGGGTAGAGCCCTTTAACGACATAAGGGCTTAGGTACATCTATACTATATAGATATTATAAGGTAAAAATGTAATAAAAAAGGGGCTTTAGTATGAAAATGCTACAGGATCTCCCCCGTCGATAATTATGGAATCGTAGTAAAAACAGCGTTTTTTTTTTATTTTATCTTTAAAAAATTTCTTTCTACAATTTTTCATTATAATGTATGGCACAATAAGATAGGTAAATGTGTTAAAATGTTATTCTATTAATACAATATAGTTTTAATAGATGTAGTTAATGTATTGTTTTTATTAATATGTAAAAATTTGCACAAAATTTTTATTTATAAAAAATAATGTCTTTACAAAAATTAGTTTCAAAAAAAGGTCGAAAAAAAAAACAAAAAAAAATAAAAACCTATTTATTAAATAAATGTCCACAACGAAAAGTTGCATGTTTAAAAGTTACTGTTATGCCCCCTAAAAAACCTAATTCTGCTTCACGTAAAATAGCTAAAATATCGTTTGCTAAAACTAAAAGAAATAGTTTTTGCTTTATACCTGGCATAAAACACAATTTGCAAAGGTTTTCTACGGTTTTAATACGTGGTGGAAGAACTAAAGATTTACCTGGATTTAAATATAAAGCAATAAGAGGGGTATTTGATTTAGAAGGTGTTAGTAATAGAACAAAAGCGAGGTCTAAATATGGGATTGCCAGGCTTATCAAACGCGCTGAACTCGATGAAGCAGATAAACGTTAACTTTATGTATTTTTATTAAATTTATATGTCAAGAAAAACTAATTCTATTTTATTAAGGTATGGTTTTAATACTTTTTGATCTTCCTCTATATGCAATCCTAATCTAGAATATCGAAATTTTTTATTTTTTAATTTGTTAACTTTTTTTTTTAAAAATTATAATTTTAAGATTTTAAAAACACAACATTTTTTAAAAAAAATATACATTTATGTATTTCCTTATAAAACACGTTTAAATCCTTTATTACAATATATTTTATATTTTGAAAAGTTTTTAATTACAAAATATTTTTTACGGTGTGTATATGGTGTTACCATTATCAAGAACATAAAGCCTACTATAAAAAATAAAAATAAAGAGCCTAAAATAAATAAATGTATGTTTTTTTTATTTTATTTTACTATTAAAGTATTAATTTTAAAAAGGTTAATTGGTTTAAAAACAATTCAATCTTTAGATTGCAAAAAAATTTATTTGTTAAGCGAAAATAATATTTTTTTAAATTTTAAAGGTAATCAAATTTTTTTAAAAAAAAAATTTTTTCGTTTATTGGTTTTACAGGAGCTTCTTTTAATTAATAGTATTTTAAAATTTAAATATTTAGAATTATATTGTAGTTTGTTATGTTTTTTTTATACAGAACAGGCGCTTAGTATTCATATTACATCTGTTTTTGATAAACCTTTTTTATTTTATAAAATACCTTTTTTTTTTAAATATTTAAAAAAATATTTTGTAAAACAAAAATTATATATTATTAATTTAAGTTTTATTTTTTTTAAAGGAGAAATTATTTTATCTTATATTCATAATATTGTAAAAAAAACTAAAAATAAAAAACATCTTAAAAATTTATTTTTATTTTTTCAAGAAGTCAAAACTACATTTAAAACACAATACATACCTCTTTATGGTTTTAAATTTCGAATAGCTGGTCGTTTGGGCGGTAAATTACGTAAAAGTACTTTTTATTATAAATTAGGTAATTTAAAATTGTTAACATTTAATACTTTTGTTAATTATTCTTTTTATGTGGTACATACTTTATATGGGGTGTTTTCTTTGAAATTATGATTATGTATTCTAGATGAACATAATCAATTGTTAGCTTAAAATATTTAATTACATATAGAAGAAAGATGATTTGAAAAAAATTACATAAATTATCAATTTTGACTTATTCAATTAATTTAAATAAAAATAATGTTTTAATTAAAGGTAATTATGGTATTAAAAGTTTAGTTACTTGTTTTATTAAATATAAATATTTAGAACGTTTACGACGTAATATTGCAAAACAATTTAAACGGTTAGAAAAAAAACGGTTTAAAATTTATTTTAGAATATTTATTTGGCAATTTTATACAAAAAAACCTTTACTCTCTAGAATGGGTAAAGGTGTAGGGCCTATATATTGTTGAGTTTCTTTTTTAAAAACAGGGTCCATTTTTCTGGAAGTTTTAAGTTGAAAATCTAAGTTAGTTGTTCAAAAAATTGTTTTAAAGGCTATTTTATATGTTCCTTTTAAAGCCAAATTTGTTTCTAGTTTTTAAAATAAAACTTAGTTAGCTTAATAGGTTAAAGTACGAAATTGAAAATTTCCGTGTTGTAGGTTCGAGTCCTGCACTAAGTATTTTATTTTATTATAATAAAGAAAAAATAAAACCTAATTAGCTTAATAGGTGAAAGTATAAATGTTGAAAATTTATAGGTTGTAGGTTCGAACCCTACATTAGGTCGATGATTTATAAAAATACTATTTTAAATATTGTAGATAATTGTGGAGCGCGTAAGGCTAAATGTATTAAAATTTGTAATAAGTTTTCATGAGGTAAGGTAGGAGATATTATTTTAGTTGTATTACGGTGTTTTTATACTTTAAAAAAAAAAATAAAAAAAGGTTTTATTTATTTAGGTTTAATTGTTGGGGTAAAACAATGAACATATCGTGAGTCTGGTTTTTTTTATCGTTTTTTTGTTAATAAAGTATTAATTTGCAATTTACAATTTAAATTTTTAGGAAGTAAAGTTTTTGGTTTAATTAGTAGTGAGTTTCAAAAAAAAATTTATCGATATAATGGTATTCGTTTTTATTATAAATTATTATCTTATTCTTGTTATATTTTATAAGATGTTTTTTTTGTATAAAAAATGAACTTTCATAATATTATTAAATAATTTAGTTTTAAGTGATCTTTTAGCAGTACAATATAAAATTTTTTATTTACCTTTTGATTTTTATAAATTTTATTTTTTTAATTATTCAAAAACTACCCACAATCAACAACTTAAATTGTTGAAAATAAAAAGCTTTTTTAATTGAAAAAAATAATTAATTTATTAAGAAAAATAGCCAAGGGGTCTAAGGCGGTAGCATGCTAAGCTATTTTTTATATTATATAACATAGGTTCGAATCCTATTTTTTCTGTAATTTATTCTTAAAATTATATTAAAATTAAAATATTTAAAGTAAAGATAATTCATTGTTATGTTTTATTTTCTTTATATTTGAATTGATTTTTTGTTTTTACCTTTTATTGTAATTTTGCCTGTATTAATTGCTACTGCTTTTTTTACTCTTGCTGAGCGTAAAATAATGGCAAGTATACAAAGGCGTTCTGGGCCAGGTATTATAGGTTTTTGAGGTGTTTTGCAACCTATAGCTGATGGATTAAAACTATTAACAAAAGAAAGTATAGTACCTACTACATCGGTTTCTCTTTTTTGATATATAAGTCCTTTTGCTAGTCTTTTATGTTGTTTTATGGGGTGATTTGTTATTAACACTAATTTAAATAGTTTATGTAGCACTCTAAATTATGGAATTATTTATTTTTTTCTTTGATCATCTTTAAATGTGTATTGAATTTTTCTGGCGGGTTGATTTACACGCTCACATTATAGTGTTTTAGGTGCTTTACGAGGTATTTCTCAACTTATCTCATATGAACTTCTGTTAGGTTTGTTAATACAACCTATATGTTTTTTAGCTGGGTCGTTAAATATAGATTATATTATACAAACCCAATATTTTTCTACTTGTTTTTTATTCCCATTATTACCATGTGCTTTATTTTATTTTATTTGTTTGTTAGCTGAAACAAATAGAATACCTTTTGATTTGTTGGAAGCAGAAGCGGAATTAGTGGGGGGTTATTATACAGAATTTGGTAGTTTTTGATTTGCTTCTTTTTTTTTAAGTGAATACGGTAATATGTTATTAGGTTGCAGTCTTTATATTTCTTTATTTGGTGGAGGGGGTAATTTTTTTAATTTGAATTTAAATAATCATTTTTTTTATTTTGATTTTTTTTATGATAGTTTTTTTTTTTTTAAAACACTTTTTCTTGTTTTTATTTTAATTTATTTACGAGCTAATTTGCCTAGATATAGATTTGATCAAATCATGTTAATAGGTTGAAAAATTTTGTTACCAATTATGTTAGGTTATATTTATTTATTTATTGGTTTTTTATTATATTTAAAATGTTTTAATATTACACAAATTCCGTTTTTAGATCCCAAATATCTTTCTTTACTAATCAATAGTAGTTGTTTTTAATGGTTTTTAGTTTTTATAATAGCTTTTATTTTTTATTTAGATGTAAAAGTGTTAATTTTATGGTCTTGTTTTCTTTTTTTTTTTTTTGATTATGTTTAATAGCGTATGGTTTGTTTGATAAGAATTATAGTTCATATCAGTTTTTATATATTAAACATTGTACTTTGTCTTTTAATTTACAATATTCTATTGGTTTTGGGTTAGATGGGATAGGTTTTATTTTTATTTTTTTAACAACTTTTTTATTTATTTTAACTTTTTTAACAGGTTTAAAATATAACTTATTTTTTATTTATGAATATTTTTTTTGTTTATTTTCTTTAGAAATTTTTTTAATTGCTGTTTTTTCTGCTATAGATTTAATATCCTTTTTTTTTTTATTTGAAAGTGTTCTTATTCCTATGTTTCTTATTATTGGTTTGTGAGGTTCTGTGAATCGAAAAGTTTATGCTGGTTTGTTGTTTTTTTTATTTACGTTATTAGGTTCTATTGCTTTATTATTTATTATTTTAATTTTATTTTATGATTATGGTACACTAAATTTTAATTTATTAAATAAAATTGAAATAAAAACATCTAAAGAAATATTTTTATGGTTTTTGGGTTTTATTTCTTTTGGAGTTAAAGTCCCTATTTTCCCTTTTCATATTTGATTACCCGAGGCGCATGTAGAGGCGCCCAGCGTCGGGTCTGTTATTTTAGCTGGAATTTTATTAAAACTGGGTGGTTATGGTATAATACGTATATTATTATTTATTTTTTCTAATGGTTGTTTTTTTTTTCTACCTTTTGTTTATATGTTATGTAGTTTAAGTATTTTATATGCATCTTTTACTGCACTACGGCAATTTGATTTAAAACGCATAATCGCTTATTCCTCTATTGCACATATGAATTTAATACTTTTAGGTTTATTTTCTAATAGGGCGTCCGTTCGTCACTTTTTTATATCATTTTTTGTTATAATATAAAACAAAAAAAGTATTCTTTTATTTTTTTTTACTACAAACCTTTACATTTACTTTTTTTTTTAATGAAAAAGGAACAATAGCCTATGTAAAATAATATTTGTTTTTTATATAAACATAATATATTAGATGGTTTTTTATATTTTAAGGTAAAAATTATATGTTCAATCTGTTTTTTAATGTAGATATCTCTAATATTTATATATAATATATTTCTTGCTATAAAACATTCGAGATAATTATTTGAAACTGTTTAATATTGGTATTAGATATTAACATTAATTTCAATTTAAGCTTTTTTACCTATTTTATTTTAGGTGTATAATTTAAAAGATTACCTGAAAAATAGAAGAATTTTAATTTTATAAAGTTAGTTTTCATTTTATTTAAAAAAGTAACCGGAGAAATCTATATAATATATGTTATATAGAAAACAGCTGTTTTGATAATTATTTTTGTAGAATGAAAAAGAAACAATAAATAATATTCTTTTTATTTTTCAAAAAAATATTAAGATAATTTTTATTAATTGTTTAAAATATAAAATTTGATTTAATAAGTATTAATTTTTTAGTTATATATAGAATACAAATGAATTTTTTATTTTAAATAACCAAGCATAGTGATAAATAATTATCTTGCTATGTTTTTAGGGGGCTTTATTTGATAATTCTACCCTATCCATAGAAGGGTTATTAGGTGGGACGTTTTTAATGGTAGGGCATGGTTTAGTTAGTTCTTTATTATTTTTTTTAATAGGGTTTTTATATGATAGATATGGGACTCGATTATTAATTTATTATAGCGGGCTTTTAAAAACGATGCCTTTATTCACTTTTATTTTTTTAATTGCTTCATTAGGTAATCTTGGGTTACCTGGTACCTCTAATTTTATAGGTGAGTTTTTAATTTTTTTAGGGGTTTTAGCAAAAAATAAAATATTATTTTTTTATGCTTTAAGTAGTGTTGTTTTAACTTCCATTTACTCATTGTGCGACTATGTTAATATATGTATTTAGTGATGGTTTCTTTTCTTCTAATTAAAAAAACTTTCTTTTATTTTGTAATTAAATAAAAAATAGCATGTTACAAAAAAAAATATAAATTATAGATTTCATTTATATTATATAGTGAGTAATTTCTTGATGATCTTTTTTTCTAAATGTAAAATTATATTAATTTGTAAATAGATATAACATAGGTATTAAAATAAATTTTTTTTTATTTTTAATGGAAATTTTAAAGTACATAAATTTATTTAAAGAAAAAAATTAACTTTAATAGACATTATTTTAGTGGAAAGCTGCATGCTTACCATAAGCTTGTGTAGTTTGGAGAGAAATTAATATAAATTTACTCTACATATTTATATTCTAGGTTGACAGGTGGCAATTTGACTAAACGTCTTTATAATTATTTTGATTTAATTTTTTATGAAATATTAATTAGTTTTAGTTTACTTTTTAGTATTCTTTTGTTTGGCTTGGTTCCAAATTTAATACTAGATTGTTTAACTGTTTCGCATTTTTTTTTATTAGAAAAATTAAAAATTTAATGTTAAATCAAAAAAATAAATATTACATACATTACTATTTTTTATCTCAATATACATATACTAATTTATTTAATTTTCCATCTTTTTTTTTATTTAATTTTAATGTAACATTTTATTATAAACAACGTATAGAATGTTTATTTTTTTTACAGTTATTATTTTTAATTTTTTTTTTTGAATCTTTAATAAAAACACAATTTTTTACAACTAAACAATTATTACCTTTAAATGTATTACAAATACAAATTAGAGGGGAAACTATGATTTTAAATTTTATAAAAAATTTTATCTATATTTCTTTTCCATTTATAGATTCTTTTACAACAGAATTTAAAGTAATATATACGCATTTAATAATTAAAATATGTTTTTTTAAATTTCCTTTAATTTATGAATTAAATATTTTTTTTATTTTATTTGACTTCTTACATATATATTTAAATTCATATAAATTTCAATTAGAATTTTATTTAAAAAAAAAAAATAAAACAATAATTAATCTTAATTATTTGCATTTTTTTAAAATACCTCTTGGGTGAAAGCAATAATGTGATTTATAAATTATATAATTTGATTAACTATTACTTTTGTTTTTTATATTATTTTTTCTATTAATACATTATTTTCGCTGTTTTGTTTTATGTGTTTAATTTTAATTGTTTGTTTATTATTATTATATTTTCATATAGAATATGTTACTCTTTTGATTTTACTGTTATATTTAGGTGGAATTCTAATTTTTTTTTTATTTATAACATTAATGATAAATAAAGAATATATTATGTCTAAAACTGTGATATTATTTTCTGTAAATAATATTTTTTTGTTTATTTTTTTTATAAAAACTTTTTTTTTATTTAGTGTTTTTAATTGTAAGTTGTATTTTTTGTTACAAGAATATTTTTTTTGTTTTTATTTTCCTACCTATATTGAAAATAATTATACACTTAATATGTTTTTATCTAATAAAGATGATATTTTTTTTTTTTTAGGTCTTTTCTCTGAAAAATTTTTTATTTTTGTCTATATTGGTTTATTATTTTTATATGGTATGATCGGTGCTATTTTAATTATGTTTAATAAAAATGTATAAAAAATTAATAAAAAAATATTATTTATATAAAATATTTACTATATCAATACCTGTTAAAAAATATTGTAATCCTACTTATTATATTATGACTAAATATTTAATAGAACGCACTCCTTTCTTTAATTTAAAAATGTTGTTGCAAGAATTTTCTAAAATTCTACATTTGTTTAATTTTTCTAATTGTAATAAAAATTCTCTTTTATTTTTAGGTTCCAATAAAATTTTTTTGCTTAATTCTCATTTTTTAATAAAAAAAAAACTTAATTATATAGATTGAAAGGTATTAAAAAGGGTTTATTTATATAATTGAGAACAAACATGCGTTTTAGCTTGTATTTATAATTATTCACCACAAAGTAAATTAATTTCTTTTATTAAGGATTTAAAGATAATAAGTTTGGGTTTTTTGAATAGTAAAATTCCTATTAACATATTAGATTATGTTTTTCCTTTAGAATGTTCTATGTTTTCTAATATTTATTTTTTTCATTATGTTTTAAAAAAAATTTTAAATGCTACTAAAAACTAAAATGGAATATATATACATGTCTAAATTATTTTTAAAATTTCTTAATACTTTAATTTTTTTTAACATAAAAATAAAAATCGAAAAATTTCTTTATGTTAGTTTTTTTCTTTGAAAAAAAATCTATAAAACAACTCCACTTTTTTTTTTCTTTCAAGCATTATTAGAAGTCAGACCTTTAATAGGTTTTTATTTATATATTTCAAAAAAAAAACAAAAAAAAATTATAAAAATTAAGCCCTATTATTTATCTTTTATAGGGCGCTGACAAAAAGCTATTTATTGATTTACACGAGGTCTAAAAACAAATCTTTATACGCATGGGTTTTATATTTCATTTGTACAAGAACTTTTTAATATTACTTATCTTAACGTTAGTAATGTTTTAAAACAAAAATTAAAATTGTATCAAACAATTTTATTATTTAAAAGTACAAAAAATTATAAATGATAAATTTACAAAAAATTAAGGTATTAACTATTAATTTTGGACCACAGCATCCTGCAGCACATGGAGTTTTACGATTAATATTAGAATTAAATGGGGAGCGTATTATTTTTGCCGACCCTCATATTGGTTTATTACATAGAGGGACAGAAAAGTTTATTGAAACTAAACCTTATATACATTCTTTACCTTATTTTGATAGATTAGATTATGTATCCATGATGGCCCAAGAACATGCGTATTCTTTAAGTATTGAAAAGTTGTTTAATTATAATATCACATTTAGGGCTAAATATATTAGAGTACTTTTTTTGGAAATTACTCGAATTTTAAATCATATTATGTCTTTAACTACACATGCGTTAGATGTAGGAGCATTAACACCTTTTTTATGAGGATTTGAAGAACGTGAAAAATTAATGAGTTTTTATGAAAAAGTCTCAGGGGCTCGTATGCATGCGGCATATATAAGACCTGGGGGTATACATCAGGATATACCTTATCAATTATTAATGGATATTTATAACTTTTATTGATTTTTTAAATTTAGATTAAAAGAAATAGAAGAATTATTAACGTTTAATAGAATATGGAAACAACGTTTAATTAATGTGGGGATTTGCTCTTATAAATATGCTATGTCTTACGCCTATAGTGGGGTTTTATTAAGAAGTGTGGGTTTTAAATGAGATTTAAGAAAAAATATAAGTTATGAAATCTATAATAAATTACAATTTACTATACCTTAGGGCGTCCGTTCTATATTAATTAAAAATTTTTTTTATATAATTTAAATAAAAAAAGTATGTAAATTTATCCACTTAAAAAAATGCACTTACTAAGAATATTTTAATATATTAGAAAAACAGCATGTGCCATAAAAAAGACTAAAAAATTTTTTGGGATTTTTTTTTTTATTAAATTTTATACGTTAGAAGTTTCATTACTGAATCTGTTTGTTATGTTTATGTGTTATTTAATTATTTAAATTTGTATAATACAAAAATTATTCTTGTAGTATAATTATAACATAATGATAAGGTTTAGATATGTATTAAGTATTTGTAAGTTTTATGTTTCTTTACTTTAACTTAAAGGAAAAACACAATAAAAGACTATCTTTAAAGTTATTTAAAAAAATTTAATTAAAATACCGGAGATACGCATATATATATATATATGCAAGGCAGCTGTCTTATACTAATTTTTTTATTAAAAATTCACTAAATGAAGGAGACAATAGACTTCAAAAAAATACTTATAAAATGTTTTTTTTCGAATTTATCTCAAGAAAACAATATTAAATATATAAATGTAATTTGAATTTTAATCCAAATTATAAATAATTGTTTCTAAGTGACAAAGCATAGTGATGTTAGTAATATCTTGCTATGTTTTTAGGGGGGCTTTTTGAATTTTAAATTAAATTCTACCCAATTAGTAAAAATGGTGATTGTTTCGATCGATACTTACTCCGATTGCGAGAATTGGATGAAAGTAATAATATTTTGTACCAAGTCATTAATCAAATACCTGCTGGATCTATACAATATATAAATTATATAATGCAACCTCCATTAAAAACCAAAATTAAAATAACGATTCAATCTTTAATTTATCATTTTTGTTTTTTTAGTAATAAAATAAATTTACGTTTAGGAGAAATTTATTTAAGTATAGAAGCGCCTAAAGGGGAATTTGGTATTTTTTTAGTTTGGGCGTCTGTTCCTATATTATTTTTTATTATAAAAATTTTCATATAACAATTTTATGTAGTATTAAAAATACTAAAAATCAAAATACTTATTCTATCTATATTCAGTAGAAGAATACAAAAGCCTGTATTTCGAAAATTTATTTATACTTTTATAAATTAAATTTCAATGGTATTTAAAATATTTTAGGTTAAAGCAAAATTGCTGAATTTAAATTATTATGTTAAAATTTAAAGTTTTAGTAATTATATTCAAAAATATCAAAGGGAACTAGTGATTATTTTAAATTTTTTGAGTAAACATTACTTTATTTAATAATAAGGAAAAAATAATTAAATATAACCTTTAAAATATTTATAATAAGATTAAATTTTATAACCAGAGAAATTGGCAGTTTGCTTTTATATTAGAATATATAGAAACTGTTAAATGACAGAGGTATTATAATAAGTTGAAAAATAATATATATTTTTATATAATATTTTATTTAATGAAGAATACTAAAATTTTAATATAGCATTTTTTTCTTATATTAACATATAAAAAGAAAAAGAATAATCAAGTATATTATAGTTATAAACCGCCTTTTAACTTTCTAAACAGTGTTTTTCCTTTAATTATAAAAAGTGTAAATTGGAAGTATAATGTCTTTTTTTTTTAATTAGAAAGCTTTGTGATGGGCAACCCTCTCGCTAAGTTTAAAGGGGGCTTGAAAAGATTTTTTATTCCACCCAATCAAATGGTAGTATTATACCTTATCGTTGCAAAATTAGATCTCCTGGATTTTTTCATCTACAATCTATTAATTGTGCGCCATTTTTTATATAAAAAAATTTAATTTAATTTAAAACTTTTTGTTATTTATATCTATTAACAAAAAGGAATTTTAGTAGACTTTAGTGGGAGGAATTTTGAGTGTTAAAGTAGCAAATACTAAAAGAAAAAAAAAATCTAGCAAATTAAAAAAAATTTTATTTTTTATTTTTGTTTAGTTAACAAAAAATTAATATTTTTTAATAAACAGTTTTTGCTTTTTATTTTATTTTTTATTGTAAAAATTTGGAAATTTTATTATAATATAAAATATGATAATAAACTGGAAATTCAATAGTAATAACTAAATAATATGAAGTGAATAAGTTTAAGATTTTTAAATTAAAGGGTAAGCTAAATGCTAATAAAAAAGCATGTTTAGTTTAGTGAGGGGTAATTGATTATCTACTCTACATTTAAGTAAAGGAGTTTTATTAGCAGATGTAGTTACTATTATAGGCACTTTAGATATTGTTTTTGGGGAAATTGATAGGTAACAATCACAAGATGTAAATTATTAGGTTTCTATAAGTTAATGTTAAACTGTTTAATTGTGACTTAAATTATATAGGTTAAAATCCTATTAGAAATCAAAAAAGATAAGGATAAATAGTAAAGCGGTCTAATACGGTTGTTTTGAAAACAATTTTTTTTTTAATCATAGGTTCAAATCCTATTTTATCCTAATGCAATTTATATTGTTTAACTTTTTGCATCTTTTCTCTATTGGAGATATAATGGTTTCAAATACTTTTTTTAATTATTCATTATATTGTTATTTTAGTGGTTTTTTTTCATTTTTTATAGAATTAAGTTTATTTTTTTTTATTATTTTTAATATTTTATTTATAGAAATAAATTTAAAAAAAAAAAAAATGAATTTTTATTTTTTTTTAAGCTTTTTAATTATCTTACTGTTATATGCTTTTTTTATTCTTTTTTTTAACTTTAATATATATATTTTAAATTTTAGTTTGCAAAATAATTATTATATTTTTTTAGGTAAAATATTTTGTCTTTGTTTGATTATAAATATTTTATATATAATAAAAAATAAATTACTAGAAAATATATATTCTTTAAATTTAAAAGATTTTTTTTGTATTATATGTTTTTTATTAATTTTTTTATGTATTTTATTATCATCTGTTGATTTTTTTATTATGTTTTTAAGTTTAGAAGGTATTAGCTTTATTTTATATACGTTAGGAACTATTTTAAAAACAAGTTATATTAATTTAGAAGCTATACTTAAATATTTTTTAATAAATAATATAGCTTCTAGCTTATTATTATGATCTATTAGTTATGTTTATATTATTATAAATTCTACCGATTGTTATGAATTTCAATATTTTTTAATATATTCTTTTGAAATAATACATTTACAACAGATATATCCTGTTTGTATTTTATTAGTCATAAGTTTGTTATTCAAATTAGCTGTGTTTCCCTTTCATTGATGGATTGCGGATATATACGAAGGTTTTTGAACACCTTTAACCTTGCTTTATGCAGTTTTAATTAAATTTGTTTTATTTTTATTTTTTTTTAATTTTTTTTTTAATATATTATCTTCTTGTTATTTTTTAAAATCCTTTTTAGTTTATAGTGCTATAGGGTCTATTTTATATGGATCCTTGGGTGCTGTTGTTCAAATAAAACTAAAAAGATTTTTAGCTTACACATCTATTTCTCAATCGGGCTATATCTTATTAGGATTAACTTCTAATACAATGCATGGTTTTTTTAGTAGTTTTTTATATTTAATTTTTTATACTTTAGCTTCATTAGCTTTTTTTTTAATTTTGTTAAATTTAGAACATATATTACATAAGCAAAATATTATATATTTAAACCAACTTTATAGTGTTTTTTTTTATAATAAAGAAATTACATTTCATTTAATTTGTATATTATTTATTATGGCAGCTTTTCCTCCTTTTAATAGTTTTTTTATTAAATTTTTTATATTATTACTTGTTTTAGAACAAAAAATGGAGTTTTTAATTGGTTTAATTTTAATTATAAGTTTAATAAGTGTTTTTTATTATTTAAATTTAATTCAACAATTATTATTTTTTAAAATAAATAAAACAAAGATTTATTTATTTAATACCAATTATTTTTTTTTAGTTTTTTTACGTTTTTGTATTTTTTTATTTTTATTACCCGCGGTAGTATTATCTAAAATATATTTATTTTGTTATTTTTTTATAACAAACTTTTTATGACCTCTTAGTATTTTATTATAAAAATAATGTTATAACAGGAAATGTGGATTTTATTTTTAACCAAACCATCGTATAATAGGTTATTACGTATGTTTTGGGAACATATAATATAGGTTCAAATCCTATTGGTTTGATAAATTAAAATTTTAGTCTGAATTTATTGTGTAATGCTAACTTATTTTTTAAATACATGGGGAAACATAAATTATTTTATTTTATAAATAAAATACTTCTAAAGTTATCATAGCAAAGCTGTGAAATAAAAACAAAAAAATTAGATTATAAATATAAATTTATATTTTTCTTTTTAAAAATATATCTTCAAAAAATCGATGAATTTCTTACATATATATATAATTATTTATGAAAAAAATTACTTTTAATTAACCAAATTTAAAGTTTTCTAAAATAATTATATGGACCAAAAAAATTTTTTTGATTAATTTAAGTTTTGTTACCTTAAAAAATTTCTTTTTATTTTTTTTTACCCTAAAAACTAAAAATCTTCGAAAATCTAATTTTTATTTAAAAACCCCTTCTACTTATTTTTGACATTTTTTACTTTTTGAGATTTGTGTGAGTAGTATCCTTGACATTTAACCTCTCTTCCTGGCTTCTTGAATTTCGATTACTAGTCCTATCGCAAACACCAGATATACAAGCACCTATGATCTATAAACTTTTAGGTGTCATGATGTTTGTTTTCTCTGGTTTCTGTTTCATCATGTGGTCGATCAACCTTCTGTTTTTCAACATGAGGTTGATTTACGTTTTGTTCATTAATATCTCTTGATTTAGAAAATCATATAGAGGTGTATTATATTTTAATAATACTTATATTCAAAAAAATATAAAAATCAAAAATAATTTTTTTTTTGATTTATTTAAACTTTGTTTTAATGTAATATAAACAGTAGATTTTTTTTTTAATTTGCATATATTTAAAATTTTTTTATCTAAAAACTAAAAACCTTCGAAAATCTAATTTTTATTCAAAAACCCCTTCTACAATAATTTCATTTTTTACTTTTTGAGATTTGGGTGAGTAGTACCTTGACATTTAATCTCTCGGGTCGCCTATAATAAGGAGTATCAGCGTTATTGTTGTCAACGTCGCAAACACACAAAATTCCACAAACTCATCCAGCTCCCACACATCATCCAGCTCCCACTCATCATCCTCCTCGCTATCTTTTTTCTCATCATGTGGTTCAACCCCTTCTTCAGCAGATTGTGGGTCGATCACAATCTGTTCTTCAATGGGAGGTTGATCCGCAATCTGTTCTTCAATGGGAGGTTGATCTACAATCTGTTCTTCAATAGATTGTGGATCAACCTCTTCTTTCTTTGGCAGTTGGTTTACCATTTGTTGGTAAAGGTTTTGTTTATTAAATAAATGTTCTGTGGTAAGAAAATTAGCAAATTTAGATCAATGTACATTGAATAAAGTACACAAAGTTGTATTAGTTGTTAATACTAATAATAGTATTAAAAAAAGTATAATATTTAATACTATTATTAGTATTAAAAAAAGTATAATATTTAATAATAAATTTTTTTTTTTATCCATTTTATTTATTTAAAATTTTTTTTTATCTAAAAACTAAAAACCTTCGAAAATCTAATTTTTATCCTAAACCTCCTTCTACAATAATTTTTTTTTGATATTTTGGTGAGTAGCATCCTTGACATTTAACCTCTAAAGCCTGCTATAAATATGCATCATGCGCAGATTTGAATCAGTGTACGTCTAAGATCCGGATCCGGATCCATATCGTACTCATCATCATAATCTTTATCCTCAGCGGTTTTTGTCTTATCAGCTGATTCTTCTTGAACAGGTGGCCGATCTTCCACCTGTTCTTCAATCGATTGCGGTTCAACCCTTTCTTTATTGTTTTTTGTTTTATCTTGTGGTTCAACTCATTCTTCTTCAACGGAGCCATTTGGTAGGTGTTTTATAAATTCATTAATTATAGGGTTTATTGTATTAAAATCATCCAATTTAGAAGTTATATTTAATTTTAATAATATGTATAAAAATATAAAAGCTATCATGCCATTTATTAATCAGTTATAATTTTTCATGTTTTTTTTTTATTGATTTAATACAGAAAATATATTTTTTTTAAAATATTATTTGTTAAAGTGTTACTCTCTTGATTTAAATAGAGTTCTTTCACAAAAGGTTGTTTTATGATAATAAAGCCTGGTAATTTATAATTTATTTCTAAATAATTTAAAATAATATTTTGTTTTTTTGATAAAAATAAATTAAAATGACTTGTTCTACGTAATTTTCATAAAACATATTTACTTTTGTTTCAATGATACCTTCGTCATTTATATCGTTGTACTCTAATTTTAGATTGTATTATTTTTTTATTTTTTATTTTTAAAGTCCTTAGTTTTTCTATTAAATCTAATATATTAACTAAATATCAAATTCGATTTATTAAAAAACCATTAACTCTTATAAGATTAAATTTAATTGCATTAGAAGCATTTATTAATTTAAAACAAAAACGAGCACGGATTAAAAGAGTTGATAATCTTAATTCTAATTGATTTAAAAGAATATAAAATTTATTATTTTTTTGTTGTTTTCATTTTGAAATTAGTTTCTTAATAGAAGGTACATACATTTTTGTTAATTGATGTCAAAGAATGCGCATATTATTATATCGTCATTTAAGTCTAGAAAAAAATTTAATTTTTTTTTTTATTAAAAAAAATGTTTTAAATTGACGTCAATTTGCCCATTTTTTTTGTTTTTTTAAAGGGTTATGTACTTTTTTTTTATCTAATAAGGTGGGTAATTTTATCTTTTTCATTGGTTTTAATTTATTAATTAGTAAATTTTTTTTTAAAGTATTATATTTTTGTATAATTAACATGGAATTGAAAAATTTTTAATATAATTTAAATAATGAAAAACCTCCAATTTTTGTCTGAAAAGCCTCTTTAGGAGTAAATAAGCCTTTTGTTGTTTTAAAAACTATACAAATATTTTTTTCTCATAAATAAGATTTATATAAATTTTTAAATGTAAACAATTTAGTATCTTTTTTTATTGCATGATGATTAAAACATGTTGTATATTTTAAATATAAATATGTTACATTATTTTCATATTTTTTTTTTGTATAACCATAAATATAATTTTTTTTTCAAAGAAAATTAAGAAATATTTTATTTATAATAGTTACATTGTATAATAATTGTTTTTTTTTTGATTTATTTAAACTTTGTTTTAATGTAATATAAATAGTATATTTTTTATTTTTAATTTGCATATATTTAAAATTTTGCTTTTTTTTTACTTAATTTTAATTTTCATCTTGTACCTCTTAAAAAAAGACCTTTTTTATTATATAAAAAAGTTTTATAACTAAAAAATAAAAGATTAAAGAATTGTCTTAAAAAAAAATAAGAACGATGTCATAAAATTAATCTTTTTTTTTTTGTTTTACATTTTGTATTTTTATAAATTAAAAGAGCGATTCTATGAGTTAAACCTAATTTAAAATAAAAAGTAGATTTTTGTTTATTAAAATGTCAAAAATAAAATCATTGAAAACCAAAACCTTTTATTTTAAAATGAAATTTATAAATTCTTAAATAACCAGTTATTGTAGTATTTAAAATATAATTATTTTTAGTTTTTAACGGTCATAAAATTCAACCTAGTTTTAACGAAATTATGATACAATAGATTTGATTGGTAGTTATTTGAGTAACTTTATATAAAATAATATTTTTATTTACTATATTTTTTTTCATTTTTTTGTAATAAATAAATATATTTAGATAAAAACTTAATTTTATTAGATAATAAAAAGGTTAAAAAATAAAAATTATAATATTTATTTTTATTATATAAAAAAGTACTTTTTATTTTCCCTTTATAAACACTATAACCATATTGTTCTTTTGAATTTTTATGATAACAAGGAGCCCGGAGTATTGTTATTTTTTTAATTTTGTGTTTTAAAATACAAAATTGAAACTCAAAAATTTGTAAAAATTTTCATATTTTTGTATAGATCATATATATTGTAAATAAAAATAAATGCTTTGTTTTTGTATATAAACAAAAGGTATAAGTTACATTATAACAGGCATTTTGCAAAGACATAAAATTATAAGTGTTAATATAATTTGACAGCGAAATTATTATAGTATTTACCGTTTTAAAATATAGAATATTTATAAAAAGTGGTATTAAAAACGGTAGATTGGTATTCTTTTTTTTTCATATAATATGTATTATTTTTTTTTTATATAACATTTATCAACTTAATTTATGTAAACCAAAAAAAAAACCTTTATTACTAAACTCACGTATGCTATAACGTGATAATTTAAGATCTCTTTGGATGCTTTTTTCTTTTTTAGAATAAATACAAATATTACGATAAAAAAACGAACGTTTTTTTTGGATAATTAATTTTGCTAATGATTTATTTCATTTAAATATTATAATAAACAATTTATATAGTTTATAATATAATTCATTAAGAAAACTTTTTTTTTGTTGTAATAATGCTTTTTGTTGTTTAAAGAATAACATAAAAATATTTAAAAATTAATTTCGAGTCTTAATTAAAACCAAATAAAATTAAAAAGGCCATCATTAATGCAAAAAGAGCTATAGCTTCAGTTAAAGCAAACCCTAATACAGCATATCCAAATAATTGTTTTTCTCAACTAGGTTGCCTGGCGATGCCTAAAATTAAACCAGCAAAAATACTTCCTATACCCACTCCAGCACCTGCCATAGCGATAGTCGCTAACCCGGCCCCTACAAATTGAGCAGCCATGGTTAGCCCTTTTAAATATAATATTATTAAAAGGCTATTCATAAACTTATAAGATTGTTTGTAATAAAAAAAGGTATAAACAAAAAATTATCCGTTTTATTTTAATATATAGTTTAGTATAGCCAAAAAATTTATTAACCAGAGCATAAAAAAAAATCATCGTTACTTTATGTAATAGGTGTTTTTAAAATTTTCTTTATGTAATAGATATTTTAAAATTGTCTTTACTAAAAAAAAAAAAATCTATGTAAATTTTTTTTTTACATAGATTTAAAAAAAAAAATTCATGTAAATTTTTTTTTTTACATAGATTTAAAAAAAAAATTTTTTTTATAGTCTATATTTAAGTTCACTTTTTCATATACAATTTTTTTAGTACTATCATCATAATATAATTCTATAAACCCAGTTAATGGAAAATCTTTTCTTAATGGGTAACCACGAAAACCATAATCTAATAACAAACGTCTTAAATCTTTATTTAAATAAAAATAAATACCATAAAATTCGAAAATTTCACGTTCAGATCAACTACTATTTAAATAAATACTTATTAACGATAACATTTTCATATTATTAGAAAAAGATAATTTTGTTTTTATATTTAATCGCGAATTTAAATGATAACTTAATAAAGTATAAAACATAATATACTTATAATTATGCCCTTTATTTTCATAACAAAAAAAATCAATTAATAATGAAAAATTTAATAAACAATGTTTTTTTAAAAATAGACACAACAAATAAAAATATTTTATTTTTATTTCTATATAAAAATTTCAATCTTGTGAAAATTGTAATTTATAAATCTTTTTTTTTAAAATGTTTAATAGAAGAGCAGAAAAACCAGTTCGAAAACCTATAATAATTTTAAATAAAATTTTTTGATTTGTTTTATATAACATATTATTAAATATATTACTGTTTTATAAATAAACACAAACAAAAAGAAATAATCAAATAAGATCCACCATATGTCAGTATAAAATACTTACTTCCAATCCTAAATGATGCTGGCGCGTAAAATGATATTCTAATTGACGAAAAAAACATACAATTAAAAATAACGTACCTATAAGAACATGTATACCATGAAAACCTGTTAATAAAAAAAATAAGGAACCAAAAATGCCATCATTTATTGAATAACTAGAAAAACAATATTCATAACCTTGTATAAAAGTAAATATTATACCATATAAAATAGTTCAAATTAAACCATCTAAACTGGTATATCTATCCCCTACCAAAATACTTTTATGGGCATAAGTAATTGTAACCCCAGAAGATAATAATATTACAGTATTTCATAAAGGTAAACTAAAGGGGTCTAATATATTTATATATAAAGGAGGTCAAATATATCCGATATATATATTAGGTGATAAACTTGTATGAAAAAATGCTCAAAAAAAACTAAAAAAAAACATAATTTCTGATATAATAAATAAAATCATGCCATAATAAAGACCTATTTGGACAGCAAACGTATGGTACCCTTCAAATGTAGACTCTCTAATAATATCTAACATTCATTGTGTAAAAAAAAAAAAAAAAATAAGAAAATAAAAAATTGGAGAATAAATTGTCCAAGAAATAAAAACTAAATCCCAAGTGATCGAAGCTAACGCAAAATAATTAAAATAAGCTATTAAAATTAAAAAAAAATTTAATAAACTAAAAGACAAACTTATAGGTCATAAGCTCGAGTTAACCAAATGAAAAGGATGTTGATGTTTATTTTTTAATAAAAAAAAATTGTTTATGCGCATTATAAAAGTAACGAAAGCTTTTTAAACTTTAAATAAGCATAAATTTAATAAAAAATAAGTATATCCGATACATTATTGAAATAGAAGGATTTGAACCTTCAGCTTTAAAGTCAAAGTTTAACGCTTTTACCAATTAAGCGATATTCCATACTGTATCTATAAATTGTTTGATTAAAAATCTAACAAAAAATACAAAAAACGCTGTAAGATTAAAAGTATTTTTAAACTCATAAATAGGAATTATTAAAAAAATGAAAGGAGTGGGATTTGAACCCACGAATAGTTAAGCTAATTTAATTTACAATTAAACCCCTTTGACCTCTTGGATATCCTTTCTTTTTATAAATATAAGTTGAAGTATAAAACATTAGAGATATATAATAAGATTTTAAATTTAAAATAGAATTTAGCGCCTTGTGCTAGATTTATATATTTAAAAAATCTGGTAAAATTTCAAATCTAATCAAAAATAAATAAAACAAAAAAAAAATAAACCTATTCCAATTGTTACGAGATGAAAGAACTCTTTATTATTATTTCAAATATATTTACTTTTAATGTAACAAGAATATTAAGTATCCACAGAAAATAAAAAACAAAACATATTTTTTTTATTTAATAAAATCAAAATACCCTTTATTGGACTTGAACCAATATATTAACACTAATAATAAATTTTGAATTTATCATGTCTACCATTTCATCAAAAGGGTTTTTTTAAAATTAAATGCAGGTAAAATATAAAAAAGTGTATAAGTATGAAATATTTTTTAGAGATCTAATTATTTTTTAACCATAATATCATTATTAAAAATAATAAGAATGTTCTTTTTAATAAAAAATCTCATTATCAAGATATAATGAAAATTTGTAGAAAATATAAACTCTAATTTAAATACATAAATTAAAAATTATAGTTTATTTTGTAAAAATTACTATGTTTTTGTAAAGTATCTACTGTATAGATATAATACTATTTTTTATTCTATAATTAAATCTTAACAAAGTTACTAAATTTAAATACTTATATTTTAATATTTTCTAGATAAAAATTTTTTTTTTTGAAATAATAGTAAAAACGCATATCTATAAAAAACCTGATACAGTTAGATAATCTACAAAATAAAGTAATATCTAGGTAGTAAATAACAATAATATTGAATTACTCGATGTTATTCTTGAATTTTTTTACAATTATATAATGTAAGACAAATTAAATCCGCAAATAATAATTATATATTTTTTTTGGTTTAAATAAATATATTATACATCTATAAGATTTATAATATTTATGTAAGAAATACAATCTAAAAATGTAATAAAAAATTTATAATTTTGGCATAAATAGGTAGCAGGTATTAGACTTGAACTAATGCTGATAGGGTATGAACCTATTATACTAACCAATTATATTAACCTGCTTTTTTTAAAATCTGAACGAAAAAATGAAGTTAATGAAAGGACTCGAACCTTTAGTCAAAAGATTAACAGTCTTCTGCATTACCTTTATGCTACATTAACAACCTCTCCGTTATATTATTAATTATTTTTGTATAATTAGAATAAAAAAAAAACTATCACATCTGATTAAACCGTACTTCATGTCTAGATAGAATATTTATTACCTGCACTACAAGTGCTGGTATTAAAATCAAAATAAATTCTTTTTTAAACAAATATACTTTTTTTAAATAAAAAAAAGTTTTTATCATAGATAATAAGTTGTGTTAAGATCTTAACTTCAATATGCCTCATTATTGCGTAACTTATATTTAATTTTTTAAAAAAATGTTTATTAAAAACAACCAATGGTAACGTAGGTGCAACTTTAATGCCCTCGCCAACAATTCTTTTTTTTAGTGGATTGTGATCCCCCGTAATCAAACAGAAGATTTTTTATTACCTTAGTTACTTTGTTATGAAAGGGCAAGTTGTACCCTACCTTTTGAAAATGTTAATAATCCTGATTTGATTTGGAAGTCCGGCGACGCCCTTAACTTTTTTATTCGAGATTTTGGCGCATTCCTCTATTACCGCAGCTGCGGGCACAGGTATTAACCAAAACTCCTTCCTGTTTAAAGACTGACATTTTTTTCTTTAAATAAAAAACTTTGCAGCAAAAAACCTTCTATCATTCAATAAGCATTTCTGGATGAAACGTTAGTTCATTGTCCTAATATTCTCTACTGCAAAATCCCGTATAATTTAAGACCCCCTCTCTGTTCTTATGCGACTAAACACCCTCTTAAATTAGTTAGCCTAATAGACTTGGTAAACCATGATTTTACCCACTATCTAAACTTTACTAACATATTTAATAAATTTTTTTAACATGATTTCTTTATATATTTTATTTCACACTATAAAGCAATTTCAAATATTTTACTCACCCATATACCTTTCTTTTTTTATTAAATAGAAAAAATTCACATGTATTATAAAAACTCGTAGTGTTCATTCTAAATCAGAAATAGTCATACAAAAAAAACTTTAGAAGTTTTTTTTAAACCATCTCATATAAATCTAATACAAGTATACCTTCCCTGCCTATTAAATAAAGAATTTTTTGGTTATATAGATAAAAAAAACCCTCCTTAAAACTACTGAAAACATTTACAACGAATTTTTCTAAATAATTTAGAAAAATATATATTATTTTTTTTTTAATTGTTTCATCAATTTGATAATCATTTTAAATAATATAATAAATAAGGTACAAAACGTAATTACTTTTTTACAGAATGATTTAAATAAAAACCATACCTTACGAAGCCCTGTTTTTTTTACATCTTTTGGCTTTTTTATAGATTCTTTTGACTCATTAGTCGTGGTTTTAACTATAATCTGAGTTTCAGTAGGCTCACCAAACAAATAACATAGAAATGTTAGATAGATTTCTAACTCATCCTCTTCTAACCAGAATCTCCGGAATCATGGAAGCTGAATAGCTTCTAATACTTCCTCCTGGTTAGGAGCATTACTGTAAATATCAAAAGGTTCCCCTGTTTGTTCTAAATAATTAATGGTCTCATGAAAAGAAAGAAGATAAGCATCATATAGAATATCTAAGTCCTTTTTAAGACATTGTCGATAACGCGCATCGTGCAGCATAATATAGAGATATTCTTGTTTCTTGTATGGTATACGAGGATGCGGTGTGCCAGCTAAATGTATTTGTAATAGCTGTATACGCACCTCTATAGGTATTTCAGTACTATCATATAACTCATATAGATGAGTACTACCTACATAGTTTTTTTTTAGACCAAAATTAGGGGGGATTACTTGATAAGTTTTCTTGTACTTATCATCTGGCCCGGTACAAAAACAACGTATCCCTTTATTAAGTTTTCATGAATAAGTATGGGAATAAGGTTTTAAAAAACAAGTTTTTTTTTGTGAAACCTTAAAATAAACAAAAGTATTAACTTGGGTAAAATCACTTAAGCTATCTACATTTGTCTTTTCATTTTGTTTTTTTCTACTTACATGTGGCAATCTACAACCATTATGTGGGACATTTAAAGAAGTATTTATATATAAAATTT
>ENA-UOUJ01000237-UOUJ01000237.1-activated-sludge-metagenome-genome-assembly--contig:-NODE-237-length-43853-cov-4.885817_pt1 | contig 43853 bp, 43 predicted proteins | sample MGYA00249839_ERZ747224 | MGnify/ENA primary metagenome ERZ747224 (study PRJEB28782, sample SAMN03220277) | activated sludge metagenome | biome: wastewater; feature: sewage sludge; material... | reverse complement strand
TACACAGAAACAATCGCAATTCTGAGGTGAGGTTTTCTTATAGTTTTAAATTAGCAGGGAATGTCTTAATTATCTTTTTTCAGCCTGCTCAAAAATCTCCACTTACACCTAATCTCTCTATAGGAGGGCATCCGGATTGTTCCAGAATCAATATCAGTTCCAATTTCAATGCCGCTTTACATCATCTTGTTTACCTGTCAGGAAATTTAGCTTTTGTATCTATAACGATTTTGTTCCGGCCTACAATTCATTTGGTATCAAAAACTGATCAACCTCTGTAAATCGCTCAACTTCGGCTAGAGGTTTTATGCTTTCAAATCTTTTGACTATTGATTCTATGTTATCTGAGGGAGCCTGAATATACATTTTGTGATATTTGCCTTGTGTTCTGGGTCCCCCTCTTAATGGCAAATTCACATGTTTAAAAATCTCTCTATCTTCCTCTCGGTTAAAATAAGGGAAAGTGTATCCTATAACGACAATAATATCACTCTCTTGCAATACTTTTTGAGCTGTATCTATTGCTTTGTTGGCTGCATCTGATTTAACCCAGGCAAATCTTAATGCTGTTTCATAATTATTTCTTGGTGAAGTTAATATCTCTTTAAAAATTCTAACCGATTCTTCATTCAAATGATGTTTCTTATAATCAAAAAGATTGCCAAAGCTACTACCATCACGATAAAACGCTGCTGTGCCATTGAGCTTGATAAATGCAGGTTTATCAGGATTTAAAGTTTTTCCATCTTCAACTCCTATAAAGTTGAGTCTTTCCAGTGCGGCGTCGTATGTACAACTTGTTAAGTTCATATAAGATTTTTCAAACTGTGAGTCATAGTTCCATGAGACGATATTAATTTCTTTGGGCATCTCAATTTCTCCTTTCTCATTATATTTTAGCAAACTTGCAAGAAATGAATCATATCTATAATCCAAATCCTTTAAGATTTCATCCTTTATTTTCTGCTCTTTATCTTCATCAAAACCATTAACCATTGAATTTCCATTTCTCTCAAAAAGTGGAATTGTACTTTTTTCTCCTTTTTTTTTGTTTAATTGCTCATAAATAAAAAATGCAGAAAGATACTTCACTAAAGAATCATATTCCTTGTTTGTATTCAAATTTGGATTTTGTAAATACAGGTTCTTTGCGTATGTATCAATGGTATAAAATCTTTCAATTTTTTTTATTAGCTCCCCTCTTTCTATAAGGTTATCTGAGGGTTCCCCACCAGTTCCCTTAATAAAATAAGTTAGGTGCCAGCAAAAAAACTTAAACCGATCAGTCAATCTGCTTACTATTGGCAAAGCGTTTGCACTTGCTCCGGCGCCTATTAAATAGGTAACTTTCTTCATAAGACAATAATATTTTATTTTATTACGTTCAATGCTGTATTATAACAGAATCAAAATTTGAAAATATCTACAAACTTCGGCAGTATAAAACCTAAATATTCTTCTTTAACTAACGAAATCCGCTAATCACAAGATAGTTTCCTATCTCAATTTAATTTTCAATAACTATAAGTTCTTCTTAAAATTTTCAGCCTGCTCAAAAATTTCCACATACACCTCATCCCGCTCTACAGGTGGGTATCCAAATTCATCTAATTTTAATATTAATTCAACTTTTAAAGCCGATTTTATATCATCTCTTTTATTCCAGTCAGGAAATTTTGCCTGATTGTCCACAATCACTTTTACGGCTTTTGAAAGTTCAATGAGTTTATCCTCAGGATAGGTGAAATCATATTTTTTACATAAATCTTTCAAAATATCATAAAAGGCTTTTTCTTCAAAATCAATTCCTAATTCATCACCGGCGCTAAACTCCTTTTTTACTTCCCATATCATATTGGTCAGTGCTTCGGCCATTTCTTCATATACCTCGCTCCTGAAAATATCATTGGCATCCCGATTGTTGTATCGTTCTACGATGGCTTCCATTTTTTTGGTAAAATCAATGCCTCTTACTTTATTTATCTTTTTAATGGCGTCAATGGCTTTGGCCAATAACTGCTGCAACAGTTTGATTTTAGTATTCGGCAGTTTTAATTTATCAATTCTGGCCAGATAATCTTCATCAAAAAGATCTTGTTCATTAGCTTTTTCTTCTCCCATTTTAAAAAGCTCTTCCACACCCTCACTTTGCAGTGCATCCTTAATCATGTCTCGCACTTTGGCATTCATCTGAGCCGTATCCGGTGCATCGCCTTTTGTAAGTTTGGCAACAATGGAGCGAACAGCTAGGTAAAAATGAGTATAATCCCTTTCGGTTTGACTTAGTTTTTCACTCCCTGCACAAATATCATAAGCGGCTTTCAGTCTTTTTACCAATCCCATAAACCTGGTTTCCTGCTCTTTGGTTCGCTGCACAAATTCTGCTGCCATATTCAGCGTATGCAGTTGTTCTAAAGTGTTCCCTTCAAAGTATTTTGCACTATCGAATGTGTGCATGAGTTTTGCCAGCAAATCCAGATGATCTTTGACTACGATTAAAGACTGCTCAATATCTTCAAAATTTTCTTCATCACCTTTATTGTATTTGGCTAATGCCAGATTCATTTGCTTTTTGATACCGATATAATCTACTACGAGGCCTTTATTCTTTCCTTTAAAATTACGGTTCACTCGGGAAATTGTCTGAATCAGACTGTGCCGTTGAATGGGTTTATCTATATAAATGCTGTCCAAGAATGGAACATCAAAACCGGTCAGCCACATATCCACTACTATAGCTATTTTGAAATTTGATTTAGGGTTTTTGAATTGACGGTACAGTTCTTTACGGTCGGCAGAACTACCCAACAAATCCCAAAGCTCATCAGGATCATCCTTCCCACGGGTCATCACTAATTTGATACGCTCTATGGGTTTCAATTCCTTTTTATCTTTATCTGTAAGTTCAGCACCTTCCTCTGCTTCTTTTATCTCATTCCATTCCGGCCTTAAGGCTATTATCTTTTTATACAATTCGTAAGCAATCTCACGGCTGCTGCTTACAAACATGGCCTTGCCTTTTACGGTTGCCCCTTCTGAAATTCTTTTTTCATAATACTGTACAAAATCTTCTGCTACAGCCTGCAAACGGTCGGGATCACCCAGTATGGCATACATACTTGCAGTTTCCTGTTTGCTCTTTTCAATCTGGTATTCGTTGGCGCCAAGTTCGGCAGCTTCTTCATAATAGCGTTCTATTTTTTCCAGTTCGCTGTTGTTCAAAGCTACCTTTGCCGCCCTTCCTTCATAAACAATTCTGACTGTAATTTTATCTCTAACCGATTCGGTCATTGTGTAAGCATCTACTACATTTCCAAAAACATCTAACGTGGCATCAATCGGTGTTCCGGTGAAGCCCACGAATGTGGCATTGGGTAAAGAATCGTGGAGGTATTTGGCAAAGCCAAAGGTTTTCTTCACACCCTTATCGGTGATTTTTATTTTCTGATCCAGGTTGATCTGACTGCGGTGTGCTTCGTCTGAAATGCAAATTACATTACTTCTTTCGGTCAGTAAATCGGTATCTTCTGTAAATTTATGAATGGTAGTCAGAAATACACCACCGCTTTGTCTGTCTTGTAGTTTTTCTTTCAGGTCGGCACGGCTTTCCACACTTTTCACCGTATTATCTCCAATAAAAGTTTTGGCTTTGATAAATTGTTCCGATAGCTGGTCGTCCAGGTCGGTGCGGTCGGTGATAAGGATAATAGTCGGACTTTCAAAATATTCACTTTTCATCAATAAGCGGGTCAGGTAAAGCATAGTGTAACTTTTACCACTTCCGGTAGCGCCGAAATAAGTACCTCCTTTCCCGTCTCCATTGGGTTTTTGTGCCTTTTTTATGCTATCATACAAAGCTCTTGCAGCATAGTATTGAGGATAACGACAAACGATTTTTTCTTCTTTTCTGCTGTTGTCAGGCATATAAATAAAATTGCGGATAATATCTCTCAAACGGTCTTTTTGCAACATGCCCTGTATCAGCGTGTACATGGAATCAATGCCGTCAACTTCTTTGGCTAACCCTGCAACACGCCTCCACGCATAGAAAAACTCGTAAGGGGCAAAAAATGAACCTGCTTTGTTGTTCACACCATCGCTAATCACGCAAATAGCATTATAAACAAAGAGTTGTGGAATATCTCGTTTGTAGCGAACAGTCAGTTGTACAAAAGCATCGTGAATAGTGGATTCTTCACGAATTGCACTTTTAAATTCAAAAACTACTACCGGCAAGCCATTAATGTAAATAATTCCATCAGGAATGCGTCTTTCAGCTCCGATAATTTCCAATTGATTGACAAACTTGTAAATATTGGTATCGGGGGAATATTGTTCTTCGGATTCGGCTACTACTGAAATTAACTGTTCTGCCTCAGGTTGGCGGTGTTTGTTTAATCCTGCGTAATTGATTAGCTGAATGTAAATGTCTTTTTGTTTGCGGTCTTCTCGTTTAAGAATAAAACCGTCTGAAAGCATTTTTAAAAATGTTTTGTTGCTTTCGTAAAGGTCGGTAGAAGGAAGCGATTTTAGTTGAAGAATAATAGATTTGATTTCGTTTTCCGTAATACCTTGTGATGCGTATTGCGTTAGCAGAAAGTTTTGTAAATCTTCCTCTATCAAAACTTCATCGGGCTTACGGGCAATGGTAATTCCCAAATGGTGGGGAAAGCCTTCTTGCCCCAGCAACTCGGTAAACGCCTTTTCTAATTTTTCTTCTGTGAATTTCATGATTTCGGTTTCAGTTTTTTAATATCCTCTTCAAGCTCCTTCAAACTCTGTTCTTTTTCTATCGTATTTAGTGATAACTTATATTTTTCATACTCATCTTCCGATTTTTTCAAAGCCATTTCATGGTTGATTTTTCCTGCATGTGTCAACAACTCCCTTCCATTTAACTGTAAAATAACATCCAAACGTTCAATCCAGTCTTTCATATACATGGGCGTGTGTTGCTGCGCCATAGTCTCAGCGAAGGCAAGGTATTGTTCCACTAACAGACCAAGCAGTTTGATCTCATCTTCGTTCAGATAGTTTTTGGCAATACTCACATCTGCTTTTTTGATGGGCGCTGAACCTTTTTTGTCATAGGATTGCATACCCATCAGGGGAAGCTCAGCATTTGCCCTGCGATATACCAATTCGGCAGCTGTTTGTTGACTAATTGCCCATAGGAGTTTATTCTGAACTACTTTAAAAAATTCAATAGTTTTTTCATCCTTTGGGTCATAATCAATACTGGTAGTGTAAATATCTTTGATTTTCTGATAAAAGAACCGTTCCGACAGTCGAATTTCCCGGATACGCTCCTGCAATTCGTTAAAATAGTTCATCGAACTGCCTGTTCTGAAACGTTCGTCATTTAGCGCAAAACCTTTGATGATATACTCCCGCAAACGCTGAGTTGCCCAAATCCGAAACTGTGTACCTTGCTTGGATTTCACCCGGTAACCAACCGAAATAATCACATCAAGATTATAAGCTTTTACTTTCACCTCCTGTGTTTTGCCGGGAATGGCGCCATGTTGAGTGGTAATTCGGAATTTCCGAACAACCACATTTTCGTCTAATTCCCCCTCAGAAAAAATATTTTTAATATGTTCGCTAATGGTTGATTTTGTCTTTCCAAACAGGACAGCCATTTGGTCTTGTGTCAACCAAACCGTTTCATCTTCCAGACGTACGTCTATTTTAATGTCGCCCTCCCGGTTTTGATAAATAAGGATTTCGCTGTTCATATCAATTCTAATTTTTCTTCGGTGAACTTCATATCTACTTTATTTCTTACTTATTTTTCTTTTCTCCTTTTCTGTTAAATAATATTTTTGGTTTCGGCTTGTAGGTTTATCAGGAATAGTCAAAGCTACATAACCGGCTTCAATTGCCGGCTGTAAGTATGTTTTTCTAAAATGCTCTCTATCTGATAAGCCTAACATTTTTTGTAATTCCTCTCTGGTATGTACTCCTGTAAAGACCTTTAAAAGCGCTCCAACTTGCATGGTAACTTGCATGGTATCTTGCGGGGTATCTTGCGGGGTATCTTGCGGGGTAACCCGTTCGGTATCTTGTTCGGCTACCTGTTTGGTTACAGGTTCTGAAGAAGGTAATACTACTCTCAAAAAGTTTTCAGAAAAATGAAAACAATCTTTAGAATATGCCTGTAAAATCCTTGGAATACCTGATCCTAATTGTTCTACCAGATCCAAATCTTTGAAAATCCGCATCAATTCTTTATTACGGATAATGGAATACCCCTCAAAAAACTCGGCTTTTGAAAGTCCATCAGGTAAACTTCCGTAAAAGAAACTTGCCTTTTGTTTGAATTCTATGTTTTTGTTTTCGGTCATTTTCTTGATTTTTCTTCGGTGAATTTCATTTTTTATAAAATTTATCATCCTGCCAATTGGCAGGGTTGTTTTTGATATATTCCGCAATACGGTGATAGGATTGTTCATCACGAATGATATGTTCGTAATAATTGCGTTGCCAGACATCATGCACGTTTGTATTATTACGCATCCATTTGGTAACCCCGATTTTGAAACCGCGCACCATGGAACCGATGGTTTTGGATGTCCCCCGCGGGCGTTGGGGCGGTGGCGGTTGCGGTTGGTGGGGCGTATGCCGTAGGGGCGAAAAATTTTTCGACCCTACGATATCCGCCCCATCAATATCCATCCCATCCGTTTCGGCAATTTCAATAATGCCATGCACATGATTGGGCATAACCACATATTCATGCAATACCACGTTGGGAAAATGTTTGGGAATATCCAACCAGGATTGTTCGGCAATTTTCCCGGCATCGTTCAATTCCATTTCGTCATTCACCACCCTGCCAAACAGGCATGCCCTATCCTGACAGCAAATGGTAATAAAATACAATCCCGGTTGCGAATAATCGTAGCCTTTTAATCGGATGGACCTGCGTTGGTGTTTATTTGGATTGTATCGGTTCATTTTTTTATGATTTCTTCCTCTGATGGTTTGAATTGGTCTATCCTGCTCATAATCAAATTTTCTAATTTCATACTCTCCACCACACCCCTCATCAGCACAGGACAAAGCGGTTTGATCGTGTTTTTCAATTGCTCATTGATACGTTTCCTTGTTTCCAAAGTGTGGTAAATGGTTACAATGGCTTCCTGAACTTTTATGTCGGGAATGGGCAATTTTATATTGCACATATCTTCCCAGTTAAATGTTTCTCTTGCACTGCCCCAAGAATGAAATCTTGCATAACGGTCTATCTCTTTTCGTTTAAAATACAAGTGTAGATATTCAGGTAACAGTTCTGATTCGTCTTTTACCCTAAATACAACGTGAATAGATGAAATGATGATAGGGTGATTAAATTTTGACAAGCATACAATCAAGACTTTTTCATTATTGGTAGTTTGAACATACCCAAATTCATTATAGTTGACAATTCTGTAATTCGAAAGCTTGTTCATATTGACTTTTACACTATGTGATCTAAATTCTTTTAGAACACTCATTCCCATTACCTCTGTGATTGTATTATCTGTGTTTCGATTATCAAGTTTCTCTATATAATTTCCTAGTGGTTTTAGTTCTTCGGATTTAATAAGGTTTTCAATGTAAGTATCACAAATCAATTGCAAATCAGCCAAACTGTTTTCATACACTTTTTGATTGCTCATTAAGCCATTGTAAAGAGCAACAAATTTTCGTTGTTCGTCAATGTCAGGAATAGGCAATTGTATTTCGCAAAAGCGTTCCCATTCCAAACTTGCTCTTACGCTGCTATCGCTGATAAACCAGCCGTATCTGTCTGATTCAGGTCTTTGAAACCACATCATCATATATTCTGGCAGCAACTCATTTTCGTCATTCACTTCAATTACCAAATATGCTGGGGAAATAATGGCAGGTGCGTCATCTGTAAATAAAGCCAAACGGATAGTTTCATCTCTGCCCACTTGCATAGCACTATATGCAAACTGTCCTTTCTGAATGATTTTGTATTTTGATAAATCAGTTTCAGAAGTATTGGCAACCGAAGGCATAAAATTCTTGGTAATGTTAATACCCAATAAGTTTGTTACCGCTAAATCTTTATTGCGGTTGTCCACCAAATGAATATGATCGCCAATACGTTTATAGTTGTTCATCATCTTCAAATTCTTTTTCAATTTCATCAATAGAGGGTAAACTCGATTTGATATTTTCGGGCATTGATTTATTTATTTCATTTTCCCAATTCGATATACCAATGGGGTTGTTTATTCCTGAAAGTGTATATTCGGCTACTACTCTGTTTTTTTCTTTTACTAAAAGTAAACCAATGGTTTTGTTATCCCGGCTGTCGCAAAGCACATCATTGACAACATTCAAGTACATGTTCAGTTGGCTAATGTGCCCCGGTTCCAATTTTCCGGTTTTTAGCTCTACTACAACATAACATTTCAACTTAATGTGGTAAAACAATAAGTCGAGATAAAAATCACTATTGCCCAATTCTAAATGCACCTGCCTTCCCACAAAAGCAAAACCTTGTCCAAGCTCCAACAAAAATTTTTGAACATGGTCAATTAATTTTTGCTCTAATTCTCTTTCTTTTATTTCCTGTATGTTTCCTAAAAAGCCAAATATATAAGGATCTTTAAACGCTTGAACCGCCATGTCAGAATCTAACGGGGGCACTGTTTCCGGGAAATTATTTACTGCATGTCCTTGTCTTTTATGCAATTGACTTTCTATTTGAAACACGAGCATATCTTTACCCAAGCCAAGTTCAATTGTTTTTTGTGCATACCAAAGTCTTAATTCTGGTTCCTGTAATTTATCTAACAAGGTAATATTACTACGCCAGGGGATTTGTGCAACGGTGCGTTGCACTATTTCAACATCTGTCCAGGCTGCGGCAAATTTCCGCATGTATTTTAAGTTTCTGGGCGAAAAACCTGTTTCCTCAGGGAAAGCTTCTTTTAAATCTTTAGATAGCCTATCTATAATTTTTGCACCCCATCCTTCTTCATTTTGTTTTGCAAGAATTGCATTGCCAATATGCCAATACATGATGATCATTAGTTGATTTGCATTAATAACAGCTCTAAGCTTTTCTTTTGCAATCAATTCTTTTAATTGCTTAAAAAATGGAGGATATAAGGCGGGCATATCTGCTCTGCTTTCTGCAACCGGAAATACCACTTCGGGCTTAATTTTGCCTCGTTGTTTTCTTTTATAACTCATAGCCTAAAGTTTTAAAAGCGTTGATTAATTGCTCCTGAGATTCTTTTTCATCCTTCAAAAGTTCTCTGAATTCTTTTTGGATGCGTTTCATCTCGGTATCAAAATCAATTCCGCTATCCCGGTCAATAAATTCAATGTATTTGCTCGGCACCAAAGAAAAATCGTTTTCTTGAATTTCTTCAAATGAAGCCGAATAACAAAACTCCGGAATATTCTTATAGGTATTCTTCCAGTCGGTTTGTTGCCAGTTATGATAGTTTGCTGCTACTTTTTCAATCTCTTCATCTGTTAATGTTATGTATTGTTTTTCAAACTCAACTCCCCATCGCCTCAGATCCATAAAGAGAATCTCTCCACTTCTGTTCCTGTATTCCCTGTTTTCATCACCCTTTTGAACCAAACGCTCTTTCTTATTCTTGTTCAATATCCATAGAGTAACACTAATATCTGTTGTATAAAAAGTATCTCGAGGAATAATTACAATCGCTTCCACCAAATCGTTTTCAATTAGTTTTCTGCGGATTTTATATTCATCACCACCACCACTCAAAGCTCCATTCGCCAAGATGAAGCCTGCCACTCCGTTTTCGGAAAGTTTGCTCATCATATTGAGTATCCAGCCGTAGTTGGCATTGCTCTTGGGCGGTACATCATAACCTCTCCAACGTGGGTCGTCAATCAATTCATTTTCTGCTCTCCAGTCTTTTTGGTTAAAAGGCGGATTCGCCATGATAAAATCGGCTTTCAAGTCTTTGTGCTGGTCGTCTAAAAAAGTGTCTGCCGCTTTTTCGCCAAGGTTGGCAGAAATACCGCGTATGGCTAAGTTCATTTTAGCCAGTTTGTAGGTGGTATTGGTATATTCCTGTCCGTAAATGGAAACTTCTTTTTTATTGCCGTGATGAGCTTCAATAAACTTAACTGATTGCACAAACATACCACCAGAACCACAAGCAGGGTCATAGATAATGCCTTTGTAAGGTTCTATCATTTCAGCTATCAGGTTTACAATGCTTTTGGGTGTGTAAAATTCTCCTTTGCCTTTTCCCTCTGCCAGCGCAAATTTGGAAAGGAAATATTCATACACTTTTCCCACTACATCTTGCTTGGGGTCTTTGGTGGTATCAATCTCATTGATGGTATCGAGCAAGGAAGAAAGTTTGGTAACATCCAATCCTAGTCTAGAGAAATAGTTATCGGGCAGTGCTCCTTTCAATGCTTTGTTATCTTTTTCTATAGTGTGCAAAGCGGTATCTATCAGCAATGCAATATCATTTTGTTTCGATTTCTTGATTAGATAACTCCAACGGCTGGTCTCTTCCAAAAAGAAAACATTGCTCATATTATAAAAGTCAGCCATCTCAATATACTTTTCTTTGCCCTCGGCAATGAGTTTGGCTCGGTGTTCTTCAAACTTATCACTGGCAAATTTTAAGAATATCAAACTTAAAACTACATGCTTATATTCAGCAGGTTCCACACTGCCTCTTAATTTATTAGCAGCATCCCATAAGGTTACCTCAATTGCTTTATTCTTTTCCTTATTTGCAGTTGTTTTCGTAGCATTTTTTTGATAATCTTGCTTATTTTGTTTCCCCATTTCTAATCTCTTATTTTTTTCTTTTTTCCAATCTCAATCCTGATTTTATTTTCTTAGTCTTGTTTGTACTTTCTATATAAGAAAGGTTGCTTTATTCTTATTTATCTCTATAAAATTTCATTTAGCAAAGGGTTGCCTTCTTTCAAAAATGGCCTCGTTTCCTTTCTTTTCAATCTTTTTCAGTCATTCTAAAATATTTTATTCAAATATTTTATTTCACATTATTTCCGCATCCTTGCAAATGTATTTACAATCTTTTTACTATTCTAACATTAATATTTTCTTTTATTAACATGGTGTTTAAAGATTTTTGGAATAACAATTACCCTATTACTTAAAAAATCACATCAAATATATTTTCCCTAATCCCAAAATAGTTTCAGTAATTTTTTTCTTTCCAGTAAAAGAAAAAAATCTTCATTATCAACTCTTCACTCTTCCCTTCCAAATAACTCTTCACTTTTCACTTTCCTCTTTTCACTTTTTACTTTCCTCTTTTCACTTTTCACTTTTATCATTGAACCCCTCCCTTCGCTTCATTAGCAGGCTGCACATTATTCCTTCTCCGCCTTATATGCCATCCTCCACTTCGTTTCGGGTTGGCATAAAATTCTTTTTTCTGTAAAAAATCACCTCCTGTCCCTTCATAGCCCAATACCCAATTCTGAGGCTTCACCCGGACGTATAAAACAATAAAACAGCAGTTGTATCCCCAACAAAAGCTCTCCCGGAAGCGAGCTTTCTCTAATCAGTTTAATCTGTACATCATTAAAATAAAGAAGGGATTTCGCCATTGGCTTATTAAGCTTCAGTTTTGGTATAGGATTCTTTTCTATAAGTTTAAAATCAACAGCCTTTTCATAGGTTGCTTTCAATAAAGTCAGATATTTTTTTATCTTATGAATACTTGCTTTACTTTCACTTAAATGAAAAATATAATCCTGAATGGTAGTCTCATTGATTAAAGCCGGATCTAAATCTCCAAGAAAATCCGTAAAATTTTGAGTAACCGTTTTATAAGCTCTTGCAGTAGCTTTCCGCCAATTGATATGATTCAATCTCAGTGTTTTTGATAATATATTTTCTTTGATTTTTTTTTGGCGCTCTTTGATTTTCAGCTTTCTTTTTCAGCTTCAGTTGTTCAATTAGCTTATTCGCAAATCGTAGTCTTTCTTCACAAGTTTTACCTTTATTTACAAACCCATACTTTACTAAACGTTTTGTTAAAATTCCGTTTCTTATTGGTTCCTCCCACTCTATACGCCACCTTTTAGAGAGATTGTTATTATAGGTTCGAATAATAGGAGCATAAAATTCTTTTTCTTGTGTTTCCATTTTAATGTTTTAAAATGATACACAAGCCTTACTAATTGATACTTCCTAATATCCTGATTTACAAGGGGTTAAAAGAAGTCGGGATGACTAGATTCGAACTAGCGACCACACGCCCCCCAGACGTGTACTCTAACCGGGCTGAGCTACATCCCGAATCCTTTAAATTCAGTGCAAAGTTAAAAAAACTTCAATGAATTTACAAATTTTATACGCCACTTATCGGTAATAAGGTCAGTTTCCAATATATTTGCCGCACTTTAAAATTAAATTATCCATGACAATAGGTGTTTTAAAGGAACCTGCTTTTGAGACAAGAGTTTCATTACTTGCTGAAGCAGTTTCCACGCTCACTAAAAAAGGGATTACCGTACTGGTTGAGTCGGATGCCGGTGCAAAATCATCTTGTAATAATGCCGATTATGAAGCTGCCGGCGCTCAAATAAAAGCCCGAAACGAAGTGCTGAAAAATGCAGATATCGTTCTATCCATTCACTCTTTGGATGCTTCGGAATCCGCATTGAATGAAAAGAAAATTTTGATTGGCGTTTACCAGCCATTGGTTAACAAACCATTGATGGAAGGTTATGCAGGTAATAGTATAACTACATTCTCAATGGATATGCTGCCCAGAACAACCCGTGCACAGGCAATGGATGTGTTGAGTTCTCAGGCAAACATAGCAGGATACAAGGCAGTGCTTACAGCAGCAACCTCCTACAGTCGGTATTTCCCGATGTTTATGACAGCAGCAGGAAGTATTGCGCCTGCAAAAGTTTTGATTCTTGGTGCGGGAGTAGCCGGCCTTCAGGCTATTGCCACTGCAAAACGCCTGGGCGCTGTAGTGGAAGTGTTTGATACGAGGCCTGCTGTGAAGGAAGAAGTGATGAGCTTAGGTGCAAAATTTGTGGAAGTAGAAGGCGCTGCAGATGCCAGCAAGGCTGGTGGTTATGCCGTAGAGCAAACTGATGAGTATAAACAAAAACAACAGCAACGGATAGCAGAAAGCGTTGCCAAATCGGATATCATCATCACAACTGCACAAATCCCCGGTAAAAAAGCGCCCATTCTGGTTACGGAAGAAATGCTGAATACCATGCGCAATGGTTCGGTAATTATAGACCTGGCAGCTGCTACAGGAGGAAATACTCCTGCAACAAAGAACAACGAAACCGTTAATTATAAAGGCATTACGATCATTGGAAACTCTAACCTTCAGGCAACTATGCCATCGGCTGCCAGTAAATTGTATGGCAAAAACATTCTGAACTTCCTGCAATTAATCATTGACAAAGAAGGCAACCTGAACCTGAACTGGGAAGACGAATTAGTAAAAGGCTCCTGCATAACGCACGAAGGCAAAATCGTTCACGAAAGAATGAATTAATTTATATAATAATCAACTTCAGTTTTTACAAATAAAACAATTTATTATGCTTGAATGGATAAGCGCAAATCAGCAAATAATATATATCGTTATACTCATGATATTTGTGGGTATAGAAGTGATTGGCAGAGTTCCCAGCGTATTACACACGCCCCTTATGAGCGGCGCCAATGCCATACATGGTGTGGTCATCATCGGCGCCATTATTGTAATGGGCAAAGCCGAGTCGGATAATATTCTGGCGCTGGTACTGGGTTTTTTGGCCGTGATTGTGGGCACCCTCAATGTGGTGGGCGGCTTTGTGGTTACAGACAGGATGCTGGAAATGTTTAAGAAAAAGAAGAAGAACTAAAAAAACGATACGATTTACCGGTAAATGAATAGAATTGTAAAATGCTGCATCGTTTGAAACTATTGTACATCGTACCAGGCAATTTACTTGCATTCAATATTTTACCACAAAAATCAAAACCCGTTTTCAAATATTTGTTTTTGAGAAATTAGAATTTTAATAATAGAATTTTTAATATGAGTTTACTTACACTTTGTTATATTATCGCATCGGTAACATTTATTATCGGCTTAAAAATGTTGAGTAACCCTGCCACTGCAAGAAACGGCAATCTGATAGCTGCCGCAGGTATGACGATGGCTATTTTCGGAACCATTTTTTTATACTCTTACTATGAAGAAGGTGTGGACAAGCCTTTGGGCAACTATGTCTGGATTTTTGGGGGCATAATCGTTGGCTCCATTATTGGAACACTTGCTGCCAAAAGGGTGAAGATGACCGCCATGCCACAGATGGTGAGCATGTTTAACGGTATGGGTGGCGCTTGTGCAGCTTTGATTTCAATGGTTGAATATGACCATATCATTCATCATACCAACGGAGAAGGGCAAACAGGCTTACTGATAGTAATTCTTTTAGGGCTGATTATCGGTTCTGTTTCCTTTGCAGGCAGTATGATTGCCTGGGGCAAATTAGACGGTAAAATAAAAGACTTTGCTTTTCCCGGACAGCATATCGTAAACATACTGATTTTACTCGCTATCGTTGGATTATCTGTTTACTTAGCAGTTAATTTCAGCCCTGACCAATCTTATATTTTCTATACCATTCTTGCATTGTCATTAATTTATGGTTTGTTCTTCGTATTCCCGATTGGTGGCGCCGATATGCCGGTGGTGATTTCGTTGTTAAACTCCTTTACCGGTGTGGCAGCAGCTTGTGGAGGCTTCTTGTACGATAACAAAGTGATGCTTACAGGCGGTATCTTAGTGGGCGCGGCAGGTACTTTACTCACTGTGTTGATGTGCCGCGCCATGAACAGGTCTTTAACCAATGTGTTAATTGGTTCCTTTGGCGGCGGTAAAAAAGGTGTGGCAGGCAGTGGTTCTAAAGATCAAGGCGCCGTTAAAGAAATTACCCTCAGCGATGCAGCAGTAGTGATGAGCTATGCCAATAAAGTGATGATTGTGCCGGGTTATGGTCTTGCAGTTGCTCAGGCACAACATGCCTGCCATGAATTAGAAACATTATTGGACAGCAAAGGCGTGGAAGTAAAGTATGCCATCCACCCCGTAGCGGGGCGTATGCCCGGCCACATGAACGTGCTACTGGCCGAGGCGGATGTGCCTTATGAAAAACTGCTTGAAATGGAACAGGCTAATGAAGAGTTTCCTACCACTGACGTAGTACTAATTCTGGGAGCAAATGACGTAGTAAACCCTGCTGCAAAATCAGACCCTGCATCTCCAATATATGGCATGCCTATTTTGGATGTAGAGCAAGCCAAAACAGTTATTGTAAACAAACGCAGCATGAAACCCGGATATGCAGGTATTGAAAACGACCTGTTCTTCCGCCCTAAAACCTCCATGCTGTTTGGCGATGCCAAAAAGGTGTTACAGGATTTGGCTACAGAAATAAAAAGTATTTAAATAAGCAACTGAATATCAATATCTTGTCATCAAAAAGGGAGTAAATTACAGATTATGCCTTTCTGATGCCGGTATCTAATAAATTTGGGTGAAAACAAATCCGGAGACTTTGGGTGATTACACTTGGCTCCGGGTTTTTTATTTTTAATCAATCAAGCCCCAAATTATTCATTATGGCCTTTGTTTTTCAATTGCTTTCAATAAAGGAGATAATAAACTTTACAGTAACTGTTGCGAATTAAGCAGTTTCCACGTTATATCTATTAAACGGCTGATTGCAATATGACTCACCTGTATAAAAATATGCAATACGCTTGTTTGAATAAAGGCACTTTGATTAACAAAATTTTTTTCTGATGAAAACCATTTATAAAATAAGTATGAGAATAATTACGCTGCTTTCTATTATGTGGGTAATGCAGGGCTGCTTAAAAGATATGGTAGATACTACCCTTACTTATACGGTTTATACACCGGTTTATAAAACATTGCAGCAAATAAAGGAAGAGATAAAAACCCTTCCGCCAAAGGATATTCAATTCCCCAATAGAATCTACTTCAAGGATAACTATGTTTTTGTATCAGAATCATATAAAGGTATTCACATCATCAATAATGCCAACCCTGCTTCGCCTCAAAATGTGGGATTTGTGGACATACCCAGCAACAGAGATATGGCAATGAAAAACAATACACTATATGCCGATATGTTTGGAGATTTGCTGGCCATTGATGTTTCGGACCCCAAAAATGCAAAGCTGAAAAATTCTGTTTCAAATGTTTTTCAGGATTACCCCAATTACCTTCCCGATTCAAAAATAATTGTAGATTATAACAAAAAAGACACTGTAATTCACTCCAGGTCTTCTGCTTTGCCTAAAAAAGGAGAAATTTGGTATTATTATGATAATGGTAAATGGCTTACCTATAGTAGTAATGATGGCATGAACCAATCAGGCCCCCAAGGCACTGCGAGTCCTTCTACACCCACTTATGGAACAGGTGGCTCCATGTCAAGATTTACTGCAACCAAGCAAAGGTTGTTTACCGTAGGCAATAACAATATGGCAGTATTCAATATTACCAACGATTTTAACCCCTCTTTTGTCACACGTAAACCATTGCCCTGGGGAATAGAGACAATTTTTCCTTTTAAAGAGCATTTATTTGTCGGTTCTACCACAGGTGTATTTATTTTCTCCATTTCTGACCCCGATCAACCTAACCAGATCGGCGCTTTTGGTCATGTGCGCCGTTGCGATCCGGTTGTGGCTAATGATAAATACGCTTTTGTTACGCTCAGAGGTGGAGGCACCTGCGGTGGAAATACCAACCAATTAGATGTATTGTCATTAGAATCTTTAACCTCCCCCACCCTAATCAAGTCTTATGCGCTTGACAATCCTTTTGGTTTGTCTATAGATAATGACCTCCTTTTTGTATGCGATGGCGCTTCGGGCCTTAAAATATTCAATGCTGCTGATGTAAGCAATCTGGTTTTAAAAACTACAATCAGGGATATTTTCCCCCGCGACGTAATTGCGATAAATGGCGTGGCGATGGTTATAACAGATAAGGGCTTATATCAATATGATTATAAAGACATTAATAATATTAAATTATTGAGTAAGATAGAAATCAGGAAATAATTATTCGCTTCGTTACAATTATTTCCTTACACAGTATCACAATCTTCCATAAAACAACTCTTTATGAAAAATAGAATAGCGCTGCTCATTATTGCCATCCTGACTTTCGTTAAAAGTGTTGATGCTCAAGACTTTAATCCTCAATATTCAGGTCATTTCAATGTCGGAGTATTATATGGCAGCAATAAAACCAGGGTTCAAATTGAAACCATTCATGGCATAGAATTTGACAGGTGGTTTGCCGGCATCGGGGCTGCAATAGACGACTATTACCAGCAATCGATCCCTGCTTTCATTGATGTGAGGGGAGCTATTTTCAAGAGAAAAAAAACACCCTTTGTTTATGCAGAAGCAGGAGCAAACATTTTAAATAAAGGAACAGAAACCGAGTATAGTAAAACCGAGTATAAATCAGGATTGTTTTGCGAAGGTGGTTTGGGGTACAAAATAGATTTGGCCAACAAAACTACACTGAACTTTGCCTGCGGATTTTCTTACAAAGATCATGTAGAAAATCTGTATTATAAGATGTACTACGGACCGGCGCCCTATTATCATCCAATACCCGAGGGAGAATGGAGCAGGAGAAATCATAACAAATATACACTGCAAAGAATTGTAATGAAGATAGGAATTCAATTTTGATATAGGTATGTTTTTTGGTTCTTAGGAACATTCTTTGCATAAATGAATGTTTTTTTATTATACTGAAAACAATAATTTACGAACTTTACGGTCAATAATATTATAATCATGAAATGGATAATGTTTATTAATTTTTTCTTATTGACACTATCACCACTTTCGTGCGCAAAACATTCTTTATCAAAAAAAAGATGGCAATTAGTGTGGAATGAAGAGTTTAAAGACAATAAATTAGATTCCACAAAATGGTCTAAAATTCCTCGGGGCAAAAGTGACTGGGATAAGTATATGAGCAACTTTGACTCCTGTTACGAGCTGCGTAACGGAAACCTTATTCTGAAAGGAATCAAAAACAGAAGCCTTGCAAACGACACGGCCACGTACCTGACAGGTGGGGTTTATACAAAAAATAAAGTAAATTTTGGCTATGGCAGATTAGAGATAAGAGCCAAATTTCAAGGTGCAAAAGGTGCCTGGCCTGCCTTCTGGATGCTTCCCGAAAAAGGGAAATGGCCGATGGCCGGCGAAATTGACATCATGGAGCGATTGAGTTATGATTCGTTTGTATATCAAACCATTCATACAAATTATACCTATTACCTTAAAATAAAAGACAACCCAAAAAACAGTGATACGATTCGAATTCATTCTGACGACTACAATACTTATGCACTCGAAAAATATCCTGACAGTTTGGTTTTTTATGTAAACGGTATTCACAATTTCACCTACCCGAGAATTAAAACTGACAAGGAAGGGCAGTTTCCATTTGACCAATCAAATTATTACCTCCTGCTGGATATGCAGTTAGGAGGAAGCTGGGTGGGAGAAGTAGATCCAAAAGATATTCCTGTGGAGATGGCTATTGATTATGTGCGTTTTTATAAACTGAAAGAATAAAAAGCCTGTCAGAGAAATAATTTTTCCCGATTCATGCAGATACCAAAGTTACTCATACATTCATTGCAGGATATAACCGGTTTTGACGAAGAGGCATTTATTCATGTTCACGAAAGCGGTGAGCAGGTAACTTCAATAAGAATAAATCCCAATAAAGTCAACTACGGTATTTCACTTTTTGAGAATACAAAACAGGTTTCCTGGAGTCGGTTTGGATATTATTTACCCAATCGGCCCTCTTTCACTTTCGACCCACTTTTTCATGCAGGATGTTATTATGTGCAGGAGGCGAGCAGTATGTTTCTGGAAGAAGCATTGAAACAAACAGTAGATTTGCTGAAGCAGGTAAAGATTTTGGATTTATGCGCTGCTCCCGGCGGCAAATCCTCACACTTGCAATCGCTTATTTCAAAAGACAGCTTGCTTGTGAGTAATGAAGTCATTCGCCAGCGGTCTAATATTCTGAAAGATAATATTATAAAATGGGGCACGAACAATGTGTTGGTTTCCAATAATGACCCAAAAGATTTTTCAAAACTACACGGCTATTTTGATATATTAGTAATTGATGCCCCGTGCAGCGGCAGTGGTCTTTTCAGACGAGATAAAGAAGCTATCAACGAGTGGAGCGAAAACAATGTGATGCTATGCAGTAGCCGTCAGCGGCGCATTCTGGCTGATGCACTACCGTCATTAAAAGAAAACGGTATTCTTATTTATTCCACCTGCTCTTATTCAAAAGAAGAAGATGAGGAGATACTGGATTGGCTGATTACTGAGTTTGAACTTGAGAACCTTCAACTGACACTGAATGAAGAATGGGGAATTACTGAAATCAAAACCGAAAAAGAAAATTTTGGCTATCGGTTTTGGCCTTACAAATTAAAAGGAGAAGGATTTTTTCTTTCGGTATTCAAAAAAACAGCCTCCGAAAAACCTGCTTCTCAAACAAAATCTAAATTAAAATTGGTTTCCAAAAAACAAAAAGAAATATTCGGCAATTGGGTTAATCCGGGCGACAGCGAATTGGTAATATTTGGCAACACAGTTTATGCATGGCCCAAAAACCTGGTTAATGATTATGATTTTCTCGCACAGCATTTAAAAACCATTTATTCAGGCACGGCTTTAGGGTCATTTGCACACGACAAGTTTATACCTGACCATAGTTTGGCAATGAGCAATTTATACTCAGAGAAAGTAATCAAAACCGAATTAAGCAAGGAAAATGCGATTGCCTATTTACAAAGAAAAGATTTTGAAGCAACGATAGCCTTAAAAGGCATGCAAATTGCAACTTTTAATAACTATCCTCTGGGCTGGATGAATGTACTGCAAAATCGCATCAACAATTACTATCCCAAAGAACTCAGAATTTTAAAAGACAAAATCTGAGATTACACTTCCTCAAAGGCTTCCACCCCCAAATGACTGTAGGCCAGGTCTAAGAAGTTAGGGATTAGGTTATGGTTTGTCAACATAATTTTGCTGGGATCATCTAATTGTTCAATCATACTGAACAGTTTTGCTTCGCCATGATTTTTAATCACGGTTTCTCTTTTTTCTTCCTGTTGAAAATGCTTGAGCATACCTACCGCATCTGCTTCAGGATGAAACTGAGTGCCAAAAATATAATCACTGAACCGGATGCCCATCACAGCTCTTTCGTAAGGCACATGCGGGCGATTCTTTTCGATACAAGTGATATAAGCGCCCATTTTATGCAAACGCTCGTGATTGGGCTGTATCAGTTGGTAATCGCGGCTATCCACTACATAAAAAGGATTTTGCAGATTATTAAATACAGGATCATACAGGCCGTCGGGCATAATATGAACGGGAAAAACACCAAAAGAGGTTGAACGCCTTTTACATATTAGTCCGGCATTAAAATACCGACAGGCCAGTTGAAAGGAGTGGCAAATTAGAAAAACGAATTTCTTTTGATTGTTTGATGGGTTTTCATTATAACGAATTACCTCATCAAACCATCTGTTCCATGCAATATCCCAATCTTCAAATCTGGTATTCAAAGGACTGCCCGGCCCCCCGCTGGAGATATAAACATCGTAACTCATGTCGGGCAATTCATTTTTCAGCCTGACATCAAAAACGTCATAAACAATTTTTACATTCTTATCAACCGACCAGCGTTTTACAACCTGATTTATACTCTTCATCCCCTGATTGGGATGACCCTCATTTAAATCTAAAATAGCAAAACGAATTGCTTCCCTATCTTCTGAAAACATCTTGTAAAGTTAAAGAGTTTTATTATATTTTAAAAACTCTTGTAAAATAGTTACTAACAGATGTGAGTTCAAATTGTTTACAGCAACCTCATCTGTACACTTTGGTGATGGCATATCCCACACTGTCATTAACCTTACGAAGCACATAGCCATTCAACTGCCTGCGCCTCTTTTTATCGGCCCTGTCAATAAAAATACCCCTGCCATCAAAGAGTTGAGGCCTTTCAAAAAAGACAAGTGTACAATAACTCTCGCCTTTGAAAGCCTTATTCAGCGCCTTATTTCTCACTACCATCATCACAAGGTTGCGCCGTTCGAGATTTACATAGTATTCAATATTATTTATCCAGGTACACTGAATTTCTTTCATTTCCTTAATGAGTTTCAGGATAGCCGACGTATTATATTGATACAAATCAAGACTATCCTTTAAGCTGTTTTCATTAATATTGAAATGATAAATTCGTTTTAAAGTATCAGTAATAAACTCAAAATTGACATGATTAAACTTTTTTTCTTCAAACAAAACTGCAAAAGGTTTTTGATGATAAAGGTTTTTAAAGTCATTTTTCAAAGCCTCTAATTTAGATTCGTTTTCTCTATAAAAATCACGGGTAAAATTTCTGGGATAACTGCATGATAGCAGCGCCAGAACAACGGTAGATAATATAATTAATTGCAGTTTCAACTTTTTTTAACTTTTTTAGGAACCCAGGTAGAAATACCAAAAACAATATTTTTAAAAAATCCGGGAGAAAGCTGCTGAAGGGTTTTTAATCCATAATCCCAGTAAGCCAGTTCAATGTCTCCATTACTCAGCCGGGAAATACTAATTAGCAAAACATAATGAGTGGGTGTATGAAATATTTTTTTTGAATGTGTTTTACGATACAATTTTTTATTATTCACATACAGAAAGACCTCTCCCCTCTTTAGTCGGCTTTGCAAATAATCGTATAAATCGCCCACATGCGGCCTGCTCAGGTCAGCACCGTGAGCAATTACATTTGCGTTGAACAACCTTCGCAACATTCGATTGAATTTGGCAAAATTAGTGGAAGCCCAAAAGGTGTTTTCATCACCTTTGTCAAAGTGCAGGTTAAACCTGTTTAGGTACCCTTTGTAATGGTCTGCCAGCGTAAGAAACCACATTTGTCCTGCGGGATTGATGTCCAGCGCGCCTTTATACTTCAACAAACCCGCCTCCTCCCTGACTGCTTTTCCCGGCTGTAGCACATCCTTGCCCATTCGAGACTTCCCTGTTCGGTAAAGTTCGACCATAAACTGGGCGAATCCCAATGGATTGTATTTCAATGGAATATAGGTAAGTGCAGAATAAGCACAGAAATTAGTGGTTTTTCCTTCATAAAAGGAAAACGGTTCAATGGTAAATGTTTTTAGATTTTGCAACAGCAAATCAGGCTTCACATTAGGCCAATATTCACTTTGCTCCAAATCTTTTATGGATTGAATATATTCCAACGTTTCAATTATTGAATTATCAGAAGCAGAATCAATCCGTTTGAACGAGGTATCAACAATAGGATTTTCTGCTGCCGATTTTTCACAAATCGCAGCCAATATCATCATTAGACACAATTTGAGTAATAAAAACCGGCGTGTGGAAATATGTGTCATACTATCGAAGATAATAAATTTCAATTCTGCTTTTTCAAAAAATTATAGAAAAAAAACTTAATTCGCACCTTAGCCTTAAAGCGTATTTTCTACCCTTTTCATGATAAAAAGATGGAGCCAAAAATCAAAGGCTATGAAAAAACTACATATATCAAGTGCCTGATACCCTAGCCCGATCCTTTAATGGGAAACCGCACTATTGATTTGACTCAATCACGCCACTGTAACCTATCGGTGTTTTATTAACACTTGTAATATTTAATGAAGCATAACCCGATGGCGAAACAGTCAAGTACAAGTTTCTAACATCGTTATTATCATTCGGAATGATTTGAATTTCATAATTCTTTTTTCTCATTGATATTTTATAAGAAAAATTGGTAGAAGTAAATTTTATACCTCCTTCCGAAGGGTTGATGGGCGCTGTATATGCCCTTCCAAAAAACGGCAGATAAGCCACAACCGAATCGGGCGTTATCCGCAAATCGTAACGCGAGGTTAACTGATACATGTTTGAAGCATTGGGAAACATATTTCTGGGGTTGTACTGCGCATCTTCGGTAGGTATTACCTGGCGGGCAACAAATGTATATCGCTGCTGGTCAAGTAAATCGACAGTTGGCAAATGATCGCTTACTTTCTTTTGTGATGAACATGCTGCCAAAAAAAGATTCAGAACAATGATTGCAAAAAATAATTTCTTCATGGAATACATTTTAATTCTCAAAATTAAAAAACAGAATTATTAATGCCAAATTGTATATAGTAAGAAACAAAGAAAAGAAACTGATTAGAGCTCGCAAAAGAAACCGGAAAAAAAACAGTATTAACAGGAATAGTTACTTACGGTTTGGCGGCTTGCCTGACTCGTCCAGATTTTGGTTGACTCTTGTTTTATTATCGGAAATGTTCAATCGAAGCATTTTACCCGCCTTGCATTCACCACGCAGTAGCACCGAAGATAAACCGCTTGTTATCAGCATATTCCATTCATTTACAAATTTTTATCAACTAAATTCTTACAGTACATCTTTATTTCTTCTCTAACGTTTCTGAATTGTTCTTTGATTTCTTCGTCTGTTCCGGTTGCTTTTGCTGGGTCAGGAAAGTTGTGATGAAATTTCTTGGCTTTGGTCGGAAAATAGGGGCATCGTTCTTTAGCATTGTCGCAAACCGTAATTACAAAATCAAAGTCAATATCGTAATACTCGTCAAGGTTGTTTGATGTGTGGTTAGAAATATCAATGCCGTCTTCTAACATTGTCGAAATGGCTTTGGGATTTACGCCGTGCGTTTCAACTCCTGCACTATAAACATCTGCTTTATCTCCTGCAAAATAGCGTAAATAAGCTTCTGCTATTTGACTTCTGCAACTATTACCCGTGCAAAGCACTAATATTTTCTTTTTCATTTTGAATAATACTTTTGTTTTAATTTTAAGCTCACATTCACTAAAAAAATAAGTACAGGCACTTCCACTAATGGACCTATTACTGCCGTAAATGCTTGAGGTGAATTCAATCCAAAAACAGCAATTGCTACGGCAATCGCCAATTCAAAGTTGTTGCCCGTTGCCGTAAATGCAATTGAAGCATTTTTATCGTAAGGAATTTTCATTGCTTTGTTAATGAAAAAGCTAATGAAAAACATCAATACAAAATAGAGAATAAGCGGTATGGCAATTTTTAATACATCCAACGGCAATTCAATAATTTGATTTCCTTTTAAACTGAACATTAAAACAATGGTTGCTAAAAGTGCAATTAAAGTAATAGGCGATATTTTTGGAATGAATTGATGATTGTACCAATTTTCTCCTTTTTTCTTTATCAAAAAATAGCGACTTAAAAATCCTGCGGTAAATGGTATTCCTAAGTAAATCAATACACTTTCTGTTACATCTCGCATTGAAACACTCACATCAAAGTTTCCTAAACCGAGATATTTTGGTAAAAAATTGATAAATAACCAAACAAAAAAGCTGTAAGATACAATTTGAAAAATACTGTTCAAAGCAACTAACAAGGCAGTGTATTCTCGGTTTGCTTTGGCTAAATCGCTCCAAACAATGACCATTGCAATACATCTTGCCAAACCTATCAGAATCAATCCTGTCATATATTCGGGTTCGTTTCTTAAAAACAAAACAGCCAGGCCAAACATAACGACCGTTCCGATGATCCAGTTCAAAATCAATGAAACCGTAATAGCTTTCTTGTCTTGTACTACCTTTGGGATCAATGTATAATCTACTTTCGCCAAAGGCGGGTACATCATTAAAATTAACCCTATTGCTAATGGAATATTGGTCGTTCCAATAGAGAATTTATTCATACTTTCAGATATAGTAGGAAAAAGATAACCTAATCCTACACCAATTGCCATAGCCAAAAATATCCATACCGTTAAGTAACGGTCTAAAAATTTCATTTTAATATTCATAGAATTAACAACATTTCGATTCAGAAGAACAGCAATTTTCCTGCTTTTCTCCATATACAGTGATACTGAAAATGATATTTGGCTTTGAATTGTAAATCGCTATTTCTTCATCTGTTAAATAATTTTTCAAAATATCATTGGGTACAATAATGGGTTTTTCTTTTTGTAGCGTGATGTTTTTAAACCCTGCATCTTTAATAATTTGTAGATAATCTTCTTTCCGAATAGCACTTGCCACGCATCCGGCATACATTTCTGCTGCATTTTTTATTTTTTCAGGTAAATCTCCGGTAAGTACAATATCCGAAATACTGAAATGTCCACCTGGCTTTAATATACGGTAAACTTCACCAAATGCTTTTGGCTTGTCAGGTACGAGGTTCATTACACAATTGCTTACCACCACGTCAGCAACATTAGCGGCAATCGGAATTTTTTCAATGTCGCCCAATCGGAACTCAACATTGTTGAAATTTAGTTTTTCAGCATTCGTTCTTGCCTTTTCTATCATTGCTTCGGTAAAATCAATTCCGATAACTTTTCCTGTTTCACCTGTTTCGTGTCTTGCCACAAAGCAATCATTTCCGGCTCCGCTACCCAAATCCACAACGGTATCGCCCCTTTTAATTTTAGCAAATTCAGTCGGCAATCCGCATCCTAAATTCAAATCTGCATCGGGATTGTAACCGTTTAAGTGTTCGTATTCGTCACTCATAATGTTATATACCTCTGTGCTACAACCGCCACTGCCACAGCAAGATGTAGCATTTGTTTCATTGTTCTGCAAAGCAATTTCACTGTATTTTTGCTTTACCATTTCTTTAATTTGTTCGTTATTGTTCATTGTTCTTATATTTTTGATTTAACAACATTTATTTTCTTGCTTATTTAATTTGGAGTGAAAACCTGAAAAATAATTGCTCAATTTTTCAATCCCTTTTTCATTCACACAATAACAAATCGTATTTCCTTCAATACTTCCTTTGATTAAACCGGCATTTTTTAATTCTTTCAAGTGTTGCGAAACGGTGGGTTGTGCCAATGGTAATTCATCAACGATATCGCCAACGATGCAGGCATCAATTTTTAGTAGATGTTCCATAATAGCCACTCGTGCAGGATGTCCTAAGGCTTTAAACAAGGTTGCCATTTCTTGTTGGCTTTTGGTATAATCATTTTTCATTTTATTATTTCGTTTATTTCTATATTGCAATATTACGATATTGATTTTAATTGTAGAACGATTCTGTTGATTTTTTCAAATTTAATTTCTACAGACGGAAATGTTGTTTGGAGGTGCGGTTTTGGAGTTGCTGACTACATCATTAATTAGCGAAACTTTAAACACCATTGCAATTCTAATGTTTAAAAAAATATTTTGAAACTGACTTAAAAATAACGTATCTATTTTTTATGCATTTCTATCACTCTTATCACTCCCCTTTCGTCTGTTGCTTTCCATTTCTGTTGTTTCTTTTTATTGAAATAACTGGCCCAGGTTTGTGAAAACTCGGAATTAGGGCTTTCTACCCCGATATAAAAACCGGTGGCAAACCAACCAAAATCCGTTTTGTCCATTTTATTGTTTCCCAGAAAATCTTTATATACCAGCTCCTTTTCGCCCTTGCCCTTCTTTTTGAATTTTAACTGACCAATATTTTCCTGCACTATCGGTTGCCTGCCCGGAACGTTAATCTGGTATTTATCCACCATCCAGGTTCCTACCATCTTATGTGCACAAGAACTGAATACAAAAGTCGCAATCAACAAAATGAATATGAACTTCATTATTTTTACCTTTATTATTTTCAGCCAAAAATAAACAATAAAATCGGCGGTCGCCATTCCCTGTTCAACATTTTGAGGAAGAATTTTGTTAAAATCACAAAATCTGGTTTACCTTAGCAGTTTCTAAAAAACGCAATATGAAAAATTTTTTAATCCTTTTTGTAACTATGGTAATGATGTATTCATGCGATAATCAGGGCGGATCTACCGAAGGAGGCTCCGATAGCGCCACAAATATACTTTTTCAAGAAAGTACCCTACCCTATAAGACGATTCCTTTTGATAAAATTAAAGAAGCTGATTTTATGCCTGCTTTCGAAGAAGGAATGAAACAGCAGATAACAGAAATAGACCGGATTGCAAATGATACGGCAGCACCTACTTTTGACAACACCTTGGCGGCTATGGAAAAAAGCGGCCGGTTATTAGACAGAGCTAATCGTGCTTTTGATGCACTCACCAGCGCCAATACCAATGAGAACCTGCAAAAAATGCAGGAAGAACTGGCTCCCAAATTAGCGGCACACAGTGATGCTATATTTTTGAACGAAAAACTTTTTAAAAGAATTGACACGCTTTACAAGGTGCGTGAAACCCTTAGCCTCGAGCCTGAGGCAAAACGATTAGTGGAATTCTATTTTGAAGAATTTGTTATGCGAGGCGCCAATCTCTCAGATTCATTGAAAGGGCAGCTCAAGAAGCTGAATGAAGAAGAAGCGCTGCTTTCCACAAAGTTTTCAAACCAACTCTTAGGCGCTGCTAAAAATGCAGCCTTAGTGGTTGATAACAAAGAAGCGCTGGCAGGACTGCCGGATGCTGAGATTGATGCTGCCTCAAAAAATGCAAATGATAATAATGAGGCCGGCAAATTCAGGCTCCCTATTATCAACACCACCCAGCAACCACAGTTGCAATCACTTCAAAACAGGGATACGCGTCAAAAACTTTTTGAAACATCCTGGACAAGAGCCGAAAGAGGCGACAGTAATGATACACGCCAGAATATTCTTCGATTAGCAAAGATCAGAATAGAGAAGGCTAACCTCCTCGGTTTTAAAAATTATGCTGCGTGGAAACTACAAGATCAGATGGCAAAAACACCGGAGGCTGTGGAAGCGCTATTGAGCAAATTAGTTCCTGCGGCTACTGCCAAAGCAAAGGAAGAGGCAGCAGAAATTAAATCCTTTATGGCCGCCCAAAAGGACACTTTACAGTTGGAACCCTGGGACTGGAACTATTTTTCCGAAAAAGTAAGGAAAGCTAAATACGATTTAGACGAAGAGCAAATTAAACCTTACTTTGTAGCAGACAGCGTTTTGCAAAACGGCGTATTTTACGCTGCCAATAAATTATACGGCATTACTTTTAAGGAAAGAAAAGACATACCTGTTTATAATCCTGATGTGAAGGTATATGAAGTGTTTGATCAGGATGGCAGCGGCCTGGCGCTCCTGTATATTGACTTTTATAAACGAGACAATAAAAACGGCGGCGCATGGATGAATAATTTTGTAGATCAATCAAAACTGCTGAACACCAAACCGGTGATTGTAAATGTGTTCAACTATCCCAAGCCCACAGAAGGCCATCCTTCTCTGATCAGCCATGATGATGTGACGACTATGTTCCATGAATTTGGACATACCTTACATGGTTTGTTTGCCAATCAAACTTATCCTTCGTTGTCGGGCACCGCTGTGGCGCGCGACTTTGTAGAAATGCCTTCTCAGTTTAACGAACACTGGGCATTAGATTCTACCGTTCTAAAAAATTATGCAAAGCACTACAAAACCGGTGAAGTAATGCCGCAGGAACTGATTGATAAAATCAAAAAAGCAGCATCTTTCAACCAGGGTTATATGTTTACCGAACTATTGGCAGCAGCCAATTTAGATATGCAGTGGCATACATTAGGCGCCAATAGTGATATTACCGATGTGGATGCTTTTGAAAAAATAGCGCTTCAAAAAACGGGTTGCGACCTGTCCTATGTGCCGCCTCGCTATCGTTCATCCTATTTTCTGCATATCTGGTCCAACGGTTATTCTGCCGGATACTATGCTTATACCTGGTCTGAAGTGCTGGACAATGATGCCTTTGCATGGTTTCAGGAACACGGTGGGCTGACCCGCGAAAACGGACAACGTTTTAGAGATATGGTTCTGTCCAAAGGCAATACCGAAGATCTGGCAAAAGTGTTCAAAGCATTCAGAGGAAAAGATCCTGACATAACACCTTTATTAAAAAACAAAGGGTTATTGTAAAACAATGAAGCGCCGGATTAATACCGGCGTTTTTACGAAAAAGGAAACGAATGGAAGAAAACAGATTAAATGACGAACAGTTTGATACGGGATACGAAAAAGTATTGAAAATAATTGATATTGTAAAAGCAAATAATATCGGACTGAAATTGCTGATTCCTACAATTTTGATTTACGGGCTACCTTTTTATTTGATATGGAAAGACAGCATCAGTTTTAAAGATATGTTCAGTGCCGACTCAGGGTGGGTATTTTTGAAATGGTTAACTATTTTTCTGGCCGGAATTGTAGCTCACGAATTGGTGCATGGAATTACCTGGGCTTTGTATGCCAAAAAGGGATTCAGGTCAATAAAATTCGGTATTTTGTGGAAATACATCACTCCTTATTGCCATTGCAAAGAACCATTACAAATCAGGCATTATCTGATCGGCGCAATTACTCCTTTCATTTTTGTAGGTCTGCTACCCGCTGTTTATGCCATCATTACAGGTAGTATCAACTGGCTTTTGTTTGGCATTTTTTATACCGTTGGCGCAGTAGGCGATTTTCTGATTATCAAATTATTGCTACCCGAAAAAAGGAACGATTATGCTTTGGATCATCCTTCGGAGGCAGGTTGTTATGTGTATAGAAAAATTCCGGCATAGAAAACCCATTGCAACAAAGTTATTTCTTCTTTTCTGCCCTGGTCAAAAACAATTTTCCTTCGGTTGTAAAGCTGTTGCCATCCTTTGATATCTTGCCGCGAATGCTTCCTGATATTAAATGATTCAAAGCAATAGTCACTTTGGGATAGTTTTCAATATAATCTGCCAGACTGTCTAATGACCGGTAGTAATTCACTTCTGTTGTGTCATTTTGGTTGCCATACTCTGTTATCCACAATTCTTTGTTACCGGTATTTGTAGTATTCACAACACCTTCAAAATCTTTTTTTCTGGCTGCAAAATTTCCTCCCGGCGGAATATAAATATGATAAGTGAAGGCATCAATGGTATTATTTATTGCCGCAATCACTTTTGCGTTCCATTCATTCAGCCGTGTGTTTACCGAATTCTCATCCCGACACTGAAGAACCACCGATATTTTGGCTTTAGGAAAAACGTTTTTCAATTGTGCCATCCAGATATTCGCTTTGATTGCATACTCCGTTCCGGTTGGAAAAACAGTTACAAAATCAACCTGAGGTAAATACAATTCATTACCCAGCTCGATGTAACCAATATTGATACCCAAATTCTGAATGGCAGAAAGCATTTCAATCTGATCGTTAATTGTTTTATTAAGAATATCTAGCACAAAAACGTATTGAACATGGGTGTTTGCCTGCAAGGTTTTTAAATCTTCAACAGGATGCGCCAAAAGTGGATTGCCTCCAATTTTTGTACCGGTTCTCCAGTCCCAACTATAAGTAATTGTACCGCCGGGAAAACGAATCATCTGAGGCTTAAGCAATAAAGTATTGTTCATCAATGCCGGAGTTAACGGAGGAAATAACGACCAGTTTTGATTGAATCCAATGATCGTATTTTTTTTATCTGTTTCCACCACTGTCTTTTTTTCCTTTTTGCAATAAGAAAAAATTAAAATAGTAATTATCAATATTGAAAACCTGAAAACTTTCATTTCATAAGAATTCCTTATAATGGAGGTTACCCAATTAGATTACAATAATAGAGAAAGGTTTAATTGAGATAATCTCGCATATATTTAAAATTAAGGATTGCCTTTGATATTCATCATTTTATAGATTAACTTTGTATCAAATTTGCTATATGTCGGTTAAAAAAGATCTGTTTCAAAGTCCTGATTACTTTCAGTTAGACGAATTGCTCACTGAAGAACATATAATGATTCGAGATGCAGTGCGTGCATATATAAAAAAAGATATTTCACCTATTATTGAAGATTATGCACAGCGCGCCGAGTTTCCGGAGCAAATCGTAAAGCAGTTAGGAGAACTCGGATGCTTCGGACCTACCATTCCTACCGAATATGGCGGCGGCGGACTGGATTATGTGAGCTATGGACTGATGATGCAGGAGCTGGAGCGTGGCGATAGTGGAGTACGTTCCACAGCGTCTGTACAGGGTTCTTTGGTCATGTTCCCCATATTTGCTTTTGGAAGTGAGGAACAAAAGAAAAAATATCTCCCCAAATTAGCAAGTGGCGAATGGTTAGGTTGTTTCGGACTTACAGAACCTAATCATGGCAGCGACCCCGCCAGTATGATTACCAATATTAAGGATGCCGGAGACCATGTAATTCTGAATGGAGCAAAAATGTGGATCAGCAATGCGCCATACTCGCAGGTGGCAGTGGTATGGGCAAAAGACGAATCGGGGGTAGTAAAGGGACTGATTGTGGAAAGAGGAATGGAAGGCTTTACCACTCCTACCACACACGGCAAATGGAGCCTGCGTGCTTCGGCCACCGGTGAGCTTGTTTTTGACAATGTAAAAGTTCCTAAAGAAAATATGCTGCCCGGCGTTAGTGGAATGAAAGGCCCGCTAAGTTGCCTCACCAAAGCACGTTATGGTATTGCCTGGGGTGTCATTGGCGCTGCTATGGACTGCTACGATACGGCAGTACGATACTCAAAGGAAAGAATACAGTTTGGCAAACCAATCGGCGCTTTTCAGTTGCAACAAAAGAAGCTTGCCGAGATGCTCACCGAAATTACCAAGGCGCAATTACTCAACTGGCGTTTGGGCGTATTGATGGATGAAGGCAAAGCCACCCCGCAGCAGGTGAGTATGGCCAAAAGAAATTCATGCGAAGTAGCTACAAATATTTGTCGTGATGCACGACAGATGCTGGGAGGTATGGGGATTACCGGCGAGTATCCCATCATGCGCCATATCATGAACTTAGAGAGTGTGATTACTTATGAAGGTACGCACGATATTCATCTCCTGATTACGGGGATGGATATTACAGGGTTCAATGCTTTTAAATAACCCAAGCTGAGATTATTTACGTATTTATGGTTTTACTTGTACTGAATCAGGAGCACAGGAAATTTCCACTTCTGTTTTGCTCTTGTCAAAACCCGGACTGATATAAGGGATACCGAGATTCAACCCCCGCAATATCAAAAGACAGGCCATGATGCCTACAAATACAGGTACTAACTGACGCATTTTCTGTCTCACAGCCAATGATACATAACGCCCCGCTATCATCAGTCCAAACATCAGCGGAATAGTGCCTAAACCAAATGCCATCATTAACAATCCTCCACCTAATACACTTCCGGTGGCCACCGCCGAAGCAATAGCCAGATAAACAAGACCGCAAGGGAGGAGCCCGTTTACATTTCCAATAAAAAAATAAGTTGCTGTATTTTTGGCGCCATGAAGTAGTTTGGCTAATGTCAGTTTAACTTTTTGATTGAAACGATTGAACAAAGGAATATTTATACTCATTCTTTTTCCAAACAAAACAATCAGTAAAATAATCACGCCGATAGCAACCGATAATATTTGCTGATACCCAATCAGAAAAACCGAGTTACCAATCAATCCGAAAAATAAACCCAGAAGAAAGTAGGTAAAAGCACGACCCAAATTGTAAAGCGAAATTGATAAAATCCTCTTAAAACGATTGGTTTCGTGCAATGGAAGTGATAAGGCCAGCGGCCCACACATCCCGATGCAGTGAAAACTACCTGCAAGACCAATACCTAATCCTAAAAAAATATAAGAAAACATAATGGATTATTGAAAAACAATATCCCGCTCATCAAAATACTCAATATTATTCGATTTCCATCTGGCTCTCATTCTGTAAGCCCCTTTGATAAAATCCTTTTTTGGCAAAATTTGCAAACCAGTAGAGTCCGTTTGAATTTGATAAATCTTATCCATTGATTTATCGGAAGGTCTTAAAAACTCAAGGGTACTTTCAGTAATATTTTTTGCAGCATCTAAAGGAATCTGAACCTTTACCTCACTATCCGACTCTGTAACAAGAACAGAGTCATTTAGCCCCTGCATATTTCTTTTTGCATCAATCACTCCCTGATAGGCCAATTCTTTGTCGTAATAGTTATCATCAATCATTTCATTGGTTTGTCTGTGGGCTACATAAACCATACTCAGGATTCCGACAAGAAAAAATGCCAAAATTAAGATCACTATATATTTCCAACTCATTTTTAAATTTTAAATTTACAGAACACCCGCTTAAATAAAAGGGCCTAAGAATTTCGACTTTACATCCTGAATTTTTTTCCCATTACTGTAAACACCAATATTTACATCAGTGGTTCTTTTTTTTATAGCCGTCTTAGGAATGTCAATAAAGAAGTTAATATCGGTAATGGATTCTTTACCCAATACCATTTTGTGGGAGTTAATCATTCGCACTGTTCCGGGAATACCATCTAATTTAATTTCGTAAGGAATTTCGTTCCTTGTCTTATTTATTATTTTGGCCGAAAACAGATTCCCAAGGCTATCGGCTCCTATCTCCTGATAGAGCTGTCCTTTTACACGAGATACGCTGATATCAATACTTTTTCTGGTAACAATCAGATAAGTCATCAGGGCAGTAAGTACAATCAGAATACCGGTATAGGCCTTCATTCTGAAATTGAAATGGAACTTTTCTTTATTTGCAATCTGATTTTCAGACGCAAATCTTATCAGACCTTTCGGACGACCGATTTTTTCCATCACTCCATCGCAGGCGTCTATACATGCGGTACAACCCACACATTCCATTTGCACTCCATTTCTGATATCAATGCCCGTAGGGCAAACCTGCACACAAAGGGTACAATCAATACAATCGCCCAGCTCTTGTTCTTGCCCTTTAATTATTTTTCCCCTTGGTTCTCCTCGGCCATAGTCGTAAGAAACCTGCATCGTATCTTTATCGAAAAGCACACTTTGCATACGGCCATACGGGCAAATGGTGGTACAAACAATATCTCTTACGTAAGAAAAAACTAAATAAAACAATCCTGTAAAAAATACCAACCCGAAGAAAAGCCCTATATTGTCAACAAAGGGTTCTTTAATAATTTTAACTACCTCATCTACTCCAAGAATGTAAGCCAAAAAAGTATGGGCAATGAGAAATGAAAAAAGAATGTAAATAGTATGTTTAAGCGTTTTCTTAAAGATTTTTTCTCTTGTCCAGGAACCGGCATCTAATTTTTTTTGTTGTGCAGGATTTCCCTCTATCCACCACTCTATCGGGCGAAAAACGAACTCCAAAAACACTGTTTGCGGACAAACCCATCCACAAAAAAACCTTCCATAAATGATGGTAAACAATGCAATAAAAATGATAGAAGCAACCATTGCCACCGCAAAAATGAAAAAGTCGTTTGGCCAAAATATTTTACTGAAAAGAATAAATTTGCCTTCCGGAAAATTTATCATGACCAACGGTAAGCCATTCACCTTAATAAAGGGCATTGCAAAGAAAATCAACAAGTAAAACCATGATAAGTAGGAACGATAATTATAATATCTGCCTTTGGGTTTAAGGGCATAAACCCATTTGCGTTGCCCATCTTTTGTGGTATTACTATGTCTGTCTCTAAAACTTTCGGTTACCTCAACAGTTTTTTTTACTCTTTGAGTAGATTCATTTGCCATGATTAGATAAACTCCTTAATTATTTTTTTGCAGCAGTACTGTCTCCAGTTTTTGCTGCAGCGCTGTCTGCACTACCTGTACCGCCACCGGTAGCATCACCTTTGAAGAGTTCTCCCTGCGGTTCTTTTGCCCCCGGCGGGTTCGAACCGTGGAGGGTAATAATATAGCTCGACAAATCAGCAATTTGATCGGGGGAGAAAACATCCTTCCAGCTCTGCATTCCTTTCTCTACCACGCCATATTTAATTGTTTTGAAAATATCATTAATGGTGCCGCCATGCAACCAATAATCATCTGTAAGATTGGGGCCTACGCCGCCTTGTCCTTTATCGCCATGGCACACTGCACAGTTTGAAGAAAACAGTTTTTTCCCAGCTTCAATACCGGCGGCATCCACCATTTTTACATTCGTTTCATTTACCTGATCACCTCTTGATTTCAGGTATGCATCTTGTTTGATTTTAGCTGCAGCCACTTCCTTTTCATAAGCCTGATATTGATTAGGCGCAGGATTGGGTGCCCAATGGTATCTCCACAAATATCCAAATCCAAACACAATACTGGCAATGAAGGTCCATGTGAACCAGGGCGGAAGCACATTATCCAACTCTCGGATACCATCATAACTGTGTCCCATATCTATGGCTTCTTCACTCTCTATTGATTTAAACTTATTGATACTGTTCCACCACTCAGTGAACGAACTGGCGCTTTTTGGTCTTTCTAATTTTGCTTCTGCCATACCTTCAATTCCGGTAAAAAACCGATGCCATCTTAAGAGGGCAATGATGGCCACAATTTCCAATGCAATTATCAACAACAATGAATATTTTAGAATTGTCTCAGTACCAATAGCATCGGATGTTGACGCAGCGCCGGCATCCTGTGCAAATACTGTAGCAGAGCTCATGAGCAATAAACCAATGATCATCGTTGCAATTTTACCGCTATTACGCGCCTTTTTTTCTTTATCCAATACAATTTTATATAATGCTATTGAAGACCTTATTAAAAAAGACAGAATTAATATTACAACAAAAAGTGAAACAGCAAGAATTGTAAGAATTATATTAATATCCAGATTCCAGCCCGAAGCGCTTCCCGAACCGGCAGTGGCAGTGGAATCGGCTTGTTGAGCAAATACAAAATTTGTAATTACTGATAAAAATAATAGGCCAAGGATTTTAAGATAATGGTTATAAAAATTTCTCATTTTGTAAGTTTTAATTATCGTTATCTAAAGGAAGATTTTTCATTTCATTAACGGTCTCATCACTGGTGCGTACCACATAAATTACTATCAACACTGCAAGAATGGTAAATATTATTAACGAAATCATTGGATAAATACCCACTCCTGTTATTCTTTCGAGATAGTTAACAAATTTCATTTGTTTTTAATTTTGGGTTAATTGATTATCTGACTGGGGAGCAGCCTTAATATCTTTGCCCACCCTTTGCAAATAAGCAATCAAGGCTACGATTTCTTTGTTTTCTCCAATCGTAATTTTTTCTTTCTTCAGATTTTCAGTTATTTTTTTTGCCTGTGCCTTCAAATCATTATTGGCAATAGCCTCATAACCGGCCTGATAAGGCACTCCCATTTTGCGCATTGCATGAATTTTTGAATTAGTAGTACCCAGTTCAATTTCCTGCTCAAATAACCAGGGATAAGGTGGCATAATAGACCCCGGCGCCATTGAAGTAGGCTCCAGCATGTGGTTGAAGTGCCAGCTATCAGGATATTTTCCACCAATACGCGCCAGATCCGGCCCTGTACGTTTACTACCCCATTGGTAAGGATGGTCATAAACAAATTCGCCTGCTTTGGAGTACTCTCCATATCTTGCTACTTCATAACGGAACGGGCGAATCATCTGAGAGTGGCAATTGTAACATCCCTCTCTCACATAAATATCTCTTCCCTGCAACTCAAGTGGCGTATATGGTTTCACACTCGAAATAGTAGGGATATTATCTTTTACCAGAAGTGTCGGAATAATTTCAACCATACCACCAATGGCTACTACAATAAAGCTCAGTACCAGCAGCATGATGGGTTTTCTTTCAATCAACTGATGCCAGTGTGCTCTTGCAGGTCTTACATAAACCGGCGACAATGCAGGCGCTTCATGATCTTCAGTAGCAACAAATTTACCCTGCTTGGCTGTTTTTACCAGATTGTAAATCAACATAATAACACCTGTAAGATACAGTGTACCACCAATAGCCCTCAAAATATAGAACGGAATAATTGATTGTACTACGTCCATAAACTGATACTGCAACTGACCTTCAGGAGTAAACGAAGTCATCATAAAATAAGTACGAAATGCCGACCAATACATTGGTATGGCATACAATACTATACCCAGCGTACCAATAAGGAAGTGAGAACTTGCCATCTTGGTTGAATACAATTTGGTATTAAATAATCTTGGAATCAGCCAATACAACATACCAAAAGTCAAAAACCCGTTCCAACCCAAAGCGCCGATGTGAACGTGTGCAATTGTCCAGTCGCTGTAGTGAGAAATAGCATTAACACTCTTCAACGACATCATTGGCCCTTCAAAAGTAGCCATACCATAACAAATTACTGCCAAAACATAGAACTTCAGAACCGGGTCTTCCCTCACTTTGTCCCATGCCCCTCTGAGGGTAAACAAACCATTAAGCATACCTCCCCAACTTGGCAGAATCAGCATTATGGATAGTGTGGTACCCAGCGCCTGAGCCCAACCGGGCAAAGCAGTAAATAACAGGTGGTGAGGACCAGCCCATATATATATAAATATTAGCGACCAGAAGTGCAGAATACTCAGACGATAGGAATAAATCGGCCTATTGGCTGCCTTCGGCAAGAAATAATACATCAGGCCCAGATAAGGAGTAGTAAGGAAAAAAGCCACCGCATTGTGACCATACCACCATTGCACCAATGCATCCTGCACACCGGCATAGCCTGAATAGCTTTTGAAAAAGTTTACCGGAATCTCATAAGAGTTCACAATATGCAGCATGGCTACCGTAACCCATGAGGCCAGAAAAAACCAAATGGCCACATACAAATGCCTTTCCCGACGATGCAGAATCGTCATAATCATATTGATACCAAAAATTACCCACACAATGGTAATGGCAATATCAATCGGCCACTCCAGTTCGGCATATTCTTTAGAAGAAGTCATCCCCATTGGAAGGGTGATGGCGGCAGCCACAATTATTAATTGCCAGCCCCAGAAATGTATTTTCCCAAATAACTGGCTCCACATTTCTGTTTTTAAAAGTCTTGGCATTGAATAATAAACCGCAGTGAAAATACCATTACCTACAAATGCAAATATTACGGCATTGGTGTGTAGCGGCCTCAGGCGGCCAAAGGTGGTGTATTGAATGCCTAAGTTCCAGGAGGGAAATGCCAACTGAAATGCAATGATTACCCCTACCAACATGCCTATTGCACCCCAGGTGATAGTGGCAATCGCAAATAGCTTTGATAGTTTGTTGTCAATTGTGTACTTCTGTAGTTCCATACTTTAGTTTAATTTATTATTTGTTTTGGTTTTATTATCAAATAAAATACGATTTGGAGGAGAATAATTGTCGTCAAACTGCCCATCCTTCACACCCCATAATAACAATACAAGGAATATGCAGGCAATTAAAAGACTAATTATAGCGGTTATAATGATTACTCCCATAACTAATTATAATGCATAACGCTTTTACACACTGTACAAAGTTGATAAAGTTGCACGAAAATAAGGTATTTTTATATGCAGAATTTCATATTTTATAAATTTCCTGATCAGGCCTTATTTATAGGTAAATCAATGTACCAAAACACCTATAATTTTGGCTTAGAACTATGTTTTAAAAATCACTACAAACCGACTAATTTTTTATGAAAGAGGTGCAATTTTTCGAACAACTCTTTTTTTGACACATTGGGCTCGTACAAATCAAAAATAGAACCAGAAAAAATACTGAAAAGCATTTAATCGGTCAGCCGGATTGACAATATAACTTTTTTCAGGTTCTACATTCTTGCCCCTCATTACAGGGCCATTTTCGGGTATTACAAAAGGTATGGGACACAGCCTCAAGAATGAAGGCAAGAAAAAAGACGGTTTGAAAGTGTACCTAATCATAGATGCACACAGCAAAACCCCCGAGTTTGTAAAAACGAGCAAAGCAAAACTTCACGATAAAAGGTTTTTGTAAAACCCGAATCTGACCTTACATAGCATGATGAAATTTAACAGTGCACACAATCTTTATTTGCAGTTTTTTAGGATAAAGTAGGTTAGTATTCCCTAATTTTGGCAACCTGTTACTCTCTGTATGAGAGCAGGTTTTTTTTATGACAAATTTTACTATGAAGCAATTTATTTTATTCGTACTTATTATAATTTCTTTCGAAGGTTTTGCCCAAAGAAATTATTGGCAGCAAAAATTAGAATATACCATTGATGTTTCACTGGATGATAAGGCAAAATCACTTAATGGTACTCAAACAATCGTGTATAAAAACAATTCGCCAGACACATTACATTATATCTGGTTTCACATCTGGCCTAATGCTTATTTTAATGACTCCACCGCTTTGCTGAAACAAATCAGGAATGACAGTTCCAGAACAACTAAGCTGGACAAATATGATAAAGGATATATCACCGGGCTAAATTTTAAAGTGGATAAAAAACCGGCAACTACTTCACCTCATTCAAATCCTCAGTATATTGATATTATTAAACTCAATCTCCCTGAACCTTTGTTGCCCGGCAATTCAACTACTATAGAGACTTTTTTTAAAGTAAAACTTCCCTCCTATTTTTCGAGGATGGGTTATGCCGAAAACGAATTCATGATTTGTCAATGGTATCCCAAACCGGCTGTTTATGACAAAACCGGCTGGCACGAATTCCCTTATCTCGACATGGGTGAGTTTTACAGTGAATATGGTGATTACAAAGTAAATATTACACTGCCTGCCGATTATATTGTAGGCGCTACGGGTGAACTCCAAACCGCAGAAGAACTTGAACAATATAAAACAATAGGCAGAAAAAACACTGAGCACAGAAACGAATCTTTTGCTTTGTATAAACCGAAAGCCGGGACAAAAACACTTTCATATATAGCTAAGAACGTCCCCGACTTTGCATGGTTTGCAGATAAAGGAACTGTAATTCAATATGACACAATTCAGTTAAAATCGGGAAAAACCGTAGAAGCATTTACTTATTTCAAAAACAAAAAGAATACCATCTGGAAAAACAGTATTGATTACATAAAAGACGCAACCAGCAAGTATAGCGAATGGATAGGAGAATATGAATATCCTACAGTTCAGACATTTGAAGGGCCTAAGAACAATGCCAGCGGAGGCATGGAATATCCGATGATTACGCTGATTACCGACCCTGATGCTACAGGAGAAAGCCTGGACGGAGTGATTACTCACGAAGTTGGCCATAACTGGTTTATGAGTATGCTGGGGAATAATGAAAGGGAACATCCCTGGCAGGATGAAGGCCTGAATACTTATTTTCAGTTCAGATACGAAGCTGAAAAATATCGCTACAATTCTATTTTTAAAGACTCGATTCCTGCTGAAGTGAAAGCGCTTCCTCTGGCAGATTTTCAGAGCGCTATTTATGGCGCTTTGGGGCAAATTCCAATGCAAACGCCCATTGATACGCCCTCCGAAAAATATGGATCGGCAGAAGATTACGGATTGATTGGTTATATTAAAACAGCAATATGGGTTTACATTCTGGAAGCAACTTTCGGAAGGGAAAGCGTTGATAGGGCATTTCAATATTATTTCAACGAATGGAAAAATAAACATCCCCAACCAATTGATATGAAAACATCTTTTGAAAAAGCGTTGGGACGAAATTTGGATAATTATTTTAAATTGCTGAAAAAGGAAGGCGGGTTTTTATAATTAAAATATATTGAAATGATTATATCACTCAAAAATAAGAAAGCATTAGTCGGTGGCGCCAGTCAGGGATTAGGCAAAGCCATTGCGCTTCAGTTGGCAGCAAGCGGGGCATCTGTAACCGTTATGGCGCGCAATGAAGAAAAACTAAAAGCTGTTGTAGATGAAATGTTAAAAAATGAAGGACAAAGACATCAATATATTGTCATTGATTTCAATGATTTCGAACATTTTAAAATCAAGCTGAATGATTTCTTCAAGACAAATACTGTTGATATTCTTGTAAATAATACCAATGGCCCAAAAGCAGGCACAGTGCTTGAAAAAACCGATGACGATTATTTAGCTGCATTCAATATGCTCTTTCAGACAGTACAATTCACCACTTCTCTGGCTGTACCACACATGAAAGAAAACGGATTTGGAAGAATCATCAATCTCACTTCAAGAACAGTAAGAGAACCTGCAGACAATCTGGCTTTGTCCAACACCATCAGAGCTGCCGTGGTAACATGGGGAAAAACATTATCAAGAGATGTGGCGAAATACAATATCACCGTCAATAATATCCTGACCGGTAATTTTGATACAGAACGCTTAAAACAATTGTTTGAATTGCAGGCCGCAGCAAAAAATGTAAGCCCGGAAGAAGTACTTATCAATGCAAAATCAGAAATTCCGATGAAGCGATTAGGCTGCCCGGAAGAAATGGCAAATCTGGTAACCTTTCTGGCATCAGACCAGGCATCGTATATTACCGGCGCCACCATCCCGATTGACGGAGGCTTACTGAAAAGTATTTAATGAGTTTATAGTTCCTTTACCATCCAGACAGTACATCCGGTATGGCCTGAGTTTCCCAAAGGATACCTTAGCCAACGAAATCCCTGAGCTACATAAATATTCACTGCTTTGTCAAATTCAGGCAGACTTTCGATATATACCTGACGATACCCCAATTCTTTTGCTGATGCGATACTTTTTTCCATCAGCAGCTTACCAATGCCTTTACCTCTGCCTTCGGAAAGCATATAAAATTTTACAAGTTCCACACACCCCTCTGGAAGATTTGAAGTAGGATAAATTCCGCAACAGCCAACTATTTCGTTATTAAGCTCGGCAACCCAGCAAACGGCTCCTTCTGTATCAAACCATTCAAACATTTCATCTGTGGTAGGGTCTTCATAAACAGTACCTTTGGTAGGAACATTGAAATCATGAAAAGCCTGTCGGATAATCTTTGCCAAGCTGGTGTTGTCACTTTGTTTTATCTTTCTGATAAATATTTTATCCATCAGTAATTTTTTTCAAAATGTTTTTGTTATCTCCGAATTATCGTCCGCTGTTCTTTACGTAGCCCTGCAATTCTTCATTAAACTCTTTTTCCTTCAGTAATTGTTCCAGCGTGATATGCATTCTGTATTTCCAGAAATGATTAGGGTCGGCAGGTATGTTTATCCTTTCATCCTCAGGCCTTTCTCTCCTCAACTTTTCGCTCATCCCCAAAATATCCTGAATCTGGAATATACTCCACATAGCCGGAGAATATAAGTGCTGCATTACAATGGCCCTGTTAATCCATGCCTCGCAGAAGAATGGCGCACCACCACTCTGACGTAGCTCCTGAGTGAAAAATCGTTGCGTAAGTTGCGTATTTTCCTGCCACCAGCCTCTGATGGTGCTCATATCATGCGTAGATGGTGTAACGACTGACAGATAAGGCGCATTGGCCGGATTGAAAAATTCGCGATCAGTTTGCTTGGGCATCCTCTGTATTTCGAGACTAAGAATACCGAGCTGCCGCATTACATCAGGCACACATTCGGGTACCATGCCCAAATCTTCTCCGCAAACCAGCATATTTGTCGCATCTTTTAGTTCGGGCAGTTTTGATAATGATTCTTTTCGCCAAAAATCATTTTGTCTGTTAAAGAAATAATTGATATACAGATGCCACAATCGCTCTCTGATTTCAGAAGGTAGATGCTGATACGAACTCGTTTGATCCATTGCAATTCTGAAATGAAATTGCTGCTTTTCAGAACCTTTTTCTTCAAACATAATCACATTCGCAATCAGATCATATAAACCGTTTTTCAAATAATTGTTGAAGGAGTCGGCTTCTTCTTTATCAAAATATTCTTCCACCTTTTTTTGCGTATCAAATTCCTCCCTTAATACATATTTATCCTCTCCCACCTTCTGAATAAAAGTTGATTTTATTTTTTCGGATGAATTTCCAAATATCTTGAACAAAACCTGATCGTTAATAAAAGGCATACAGAATCTTTCATAACTGAACGGTATGCCGTTTTCGCCAAACTCATTAACATGAACGGGAATACAAGGATCAAATTTACCCATCACTCCCTGCACCGCATCTAATGGGATGCTCCAAATTCGAAAGAATCCTAAAATATGGTCAATCCTAAATGCATCAAAATATCGGCTCATCTGCTCAAAACGCTGTCGCCACCAGGCAAAACCATCCGCCTGTATTCTTTTCCAATTGTAGGTTGGAAAGCCCCAGTTTTGCCCCTTGGCTGCAAAATCATCCGGTGGCGCTCCGGACTGAGTGTCCATATTAAACAAATCGGGCGACATCCATGCATCACAACCATAGCGATAAACACCAATGGGAATATCTCCTTTTAAAATGATTTGCTTTTTGTGTGCATACGCTACTGCCTTTTTCAACTGCAGGTGCAGATGATACTGTACGAAGCAATGAAAAATTACATCAGTATATTCTTCCGAACCGGGTTGAAAAAACTGTTCTATTTCTGACGCTTCATATTTTTGGTGCAATGTCCATTTTTCCGAATCAGCTGTTTTATATTTATCTCTGAGATAGCAAAACGCCGCATAAGGTTTTAACCATGTTTTATTTTCATCAAAAAATATTTGAAAGTCTTTTCTTTCAAAAAACTTCTTTCCGGATTCCTCAAAGATATCACGTAAAACAGCCATCTTGAAATGAAGTACTTCTTCGTACTTCACATCCGCCGACTCATTCAGATGTTTTCTTTTCTTTTTGAGTTTTTCATCCAGATGATGAATACTTTTTCCGGCTGTTTCAAACAAATTTATATAGATGGGATGCAGCGCAAAAGCAGAGATGGCGGCATAAGGATAAGAATCTTCATTGGTGCCGGTAGCAGTAGTGTCATTTATGGGCAGTAGCTGTATCATTTTGAGACCGGTTTTGTGCGCCCAATCTACCAGCAGATG